>SMTZ1_10000440_pt1 | contig 38548 bp, 56 predicted proteins | sample DeeMarSWOR136_30_FD_25667 | JGI IMG/M metagenome (IMG submission 25667)
GCTCCGCCCCATTGGTACATTAGATAAACATTGAGACTGTGCGCGATCTCATGCTGCAACACTAGCCGCAACCGTTCGGGTTTCAGATGTATATCGAGTCGGATTTCGTTGCCCGTCCAGTACGCCAGATCATGATCATCCATCGGGTTCTGAACGCGTGGATGGTCGACCGTGATCAAAGTCACTCCGACCTTTTTATCGAATATCTCTTTCGGTGTTTCGTCGATGACTTTCTGAATCAGTGTCACCTTCACCGGATCACCGACTCGAATCGAGCAGCCTTTATCGGGAACGACGTGCTTGAACGTCAGGTTGCCTTGCGCCTTACGCAGATCATAGTTTAGATAATCTGAGCGCTTCAAATCCTTCGGCACCATGTTCCCTTCGTCATCGAATTCCCATCCAGCCGGTACATGAACGATCTCGCAGCCGCACCATGGATGCACCGTGCCGACAACCGCTTTCCAGTCCCGACGCTTCCGCCCGATATTCGAACCATTCGCGATCAGTTGCGATAACTTGAATATGCGGGGGTTGCTTCCCGGCCCTGCTACCAGATGCAAACGCACGCAATCGTCGCACGCATCGGGAGCCGGTTGCTTCGCAACGAAGATAGTTTCAGGGTCGCCCTCTTTCTCGATAAGCGCTCCGACAAATCCCTCTTGCATCGCTTTCTGTTTCTCGGTTGCCGCGATGCGCTTGAACCCTCTCGCCCAATCCCCGGTCTTGTGCCCTAGCTCACTCGCAGCCTTTCGCCACTGATCACGCCGGGCAACGTTGATATCGATCTCTTCGCGAATAGCTTGTTGATAACGCGCCTTCAACTCAGCATCGTTTTCTATCGCAATCGTTGTGAAGTCGCTGGCGACGGTATTGCCCAGCCCTTTTATCTCTTCTGCCGCGTGCTGTTGAATCCAGGTGCGTGCCGCTTTCTCTTGCGGTGACAGTGGCGGCTCTCTGCGCCTGCGAAAGCTCGCAGCGGTCATCTCGCGCGCGTGCGGGCGCATTGCAGGCGTGCCGCCCATCATTTTCCCGTAATTGTACGCATCCGCGATGACCTTCCGCGCTTCTGGCGGTAGTTCCCCCGGTGCGGGTTGATAAGTATATGCTAGGTCTTGTGGCAGTATCCCGATATCGATAAGCCGTTGCACCGCTTCTGGCGGTACGAATGCCGGTCCTACCTGCGTGATGACGAATGCGAGATGGTAGTCGACGATAATCTGTTGAAGAGCCGCTAACTGTTGCGGCGTGAACATCGGCTGATACGATCCATTCGCCTTGCCCAGCGATGCGAGGATAATCTTTTTCTCGATATAATCCTCGATAACTTTTTTTATTTTATCGAGTTGCTTGGCGTATGCTTTCTCGAAGTCATCCGCCATTTCCTGCATGGCTTTATAGCGCTGAAAAGTGCGCTCGCTGTATTTGATCTGTTCGGCTTTGAGAAGTAGCTGATAGGGTGCGATGACGGCTTGCGCGATATCGACCGCGTGCATATGTTTGGGAGCTTCGATGCGCAGCTTTGCCATGCTCCCAGCGTAGCACTATTCCGATTCGTTTGCGCTATCGGAATCGGTTTGGTTTATCGACTCCGTTTCCTGTTTCAATACCTCTTCCAGCAGCGCATCGAACGCTGCCGCTCTCTCTTTCTCCGACGTTTGCACGTACCAGCATCGCTCTCCCATCGCATCGAGCATTCCGCGTTCCAAAATCATAGTCGGCATTTCGTTTTCGCGTTCTTTTATCACAACGCGCCATAACCCGACTTTCCCAAGAGCGCCCCATTCTTTCAGCACATGCGCTTTCGAACCTTTCATTTTATCTGCTCCCCGCTTGCCTGTCCCGTCTTCTTTTATCTATTCTCCACATAATGTACGTGCCCAGAAAAAACACTGCGATCGCGGTTGCGAATCCGCTCACGAACGATAAAAATATGAAGTACCACGCTGGCATTTCCATTTACTTAAACTCCCTGCCCCACCACACCGGACCACACCCTTGCTAACCGCGCCTTGCCGTACCAGAGACAACCCGACCCGAAAACTTTATAGATAAAAACCCTACCAGACCAGACCATGCCGCACCGGAACAAACCCTACCGAAAGCACACCGTACCCTGAAAACTTTATAGATAAAATCCCTACCCTACCGGACCACACCGTACCGAAACGCGCCACAACTCACCAGACCATGCCGAACCATGCCCGAAACTTTATGCCCGACGAACATTCCAGTTGATTATCTTAAACCGTCCATAGGTCGGTCGATAATCTGCAACGCCCGCCAGTTGCCCCGCATTCTGCAACACGGTGTAGAAGAGATCCGCCGTGATGTATTGCGGTGCGATAACTTGAAACGTAAACTTCGCGCGCCATCCCGTTTTGAATGCCGGTCGCGTCCGATTGATCGCCTGCCGTTGCACCTGCACTCGCTGCGTATCGAGATAATCCCATTTCTTCGTGCCGAGCGATGCCAGTTGCGTAATGGGCACAATACCGGCTTTGAACAGATCGGCTGCGCTCTTTCGCGGAGAACGAGGATCGGATTCCGACTTTGCAGCCGTCACCATCGATCCTTTCACGTATGCGCCGGGCAAACAGATATACCCGTTATCGTCCCGCCACACATACGTCTCGACATCATCGGTCTTTTTTATCTTCGAATTCTTCGGCGCTTTCGCTTTCTCTTCTACGCTCTCGCAATTCCATCGCTTGAAGAGCATGTCGCATGCGCCTTCAATTTCGAAGTCGATAAGATACGGTTTATTGAGATCAACAAGATTCTCCGCTCCGTTCGTCGGTTCACTGATATGTTCTACTGCTGCCGCTGCTCGTCTTGGCATTTCCCATTCTCCTTTCTACTGATCATATACCCGATAACTCTACTTTTCGCTCATTTTATCTACTACCTTCGCTCATCCATCAACGAAGTTTTTTTCACAACCGAATGCGGTTTCCCCTTCATCCTGTAATGCATTCGGAAGCATCCTAGCGAACAGAATCGATAACGCGTTCTGAAATTTTCATCGAACGAAATATACCGCTCTGAGTCATACGGAATCGACGTTGTGCATTGCACGCAAGTATTACGCTGAGTCGCGTCGTTCATTTTATCTACCCTCCTGCTTCCATCTTTTTATCTTGAGCAATATTCGCTCTGCTTTCTTTATTGTCTCGGCCGGTCCTTTGATCTTGCGCGCGAACGATAACCATACGCGCCAAGCGTTTTCGAGCCGGGTCAACGCATCCCAATTCAAACGTCCGTCGAAAAAGAATGGATGCGCAGCTTTCTCGGCTTCGATAACTTCGTACCCGGCAGCGACGTATCGACGCCAATCGTAATCGGAAACCTCGGGACCGGGCCAACTCATTACTGCAACTCTTCTCGCTCCCGCTGATTCGGCGGAACTGAAACATCCCCCTGATGACCATGAACGTATTTAGATAATATTTTTACTTTCTGCTCCAATCGCGCTACTCGATCCGAGTCCGTTTTATCGGGAGAAAAAAGTCCGTCCAGCAAATACGGCATTTCTTCCGTGAAGATGGTAATAGCTCTGTCGCGCGGTTGTCGCTCCGAAATTCGATAACCGTACTCGTCCATCACGTTCACGATCCGCTTTGCCAATACTTCTTTATCTTTCTCTTTCATTTATCTACTCCCCATTCCCGCGTCTATTTTCAGCACTCCCCTCGGTATCGGAACACCGGTAGTGCGCTCAACAAACAGTGCACAGCACACAGCGAGATCCCGACACTCTGCGAGGGTATCGACACAATCTCGATAATCCGTAGTGCAATCGGCCAGCACTTCATGTGTCTTCTTCAACTCGACCGTACATTCATCCATCATAGTGCCGATATCGCGTAAGCTCTGTAGCGTTTCAGCGTGCTTGCGATCTTCAGCAGCGTGTCTTTCGACTCTACGTTGATGCGCAGCGAAACAGTCCCTCACCGTGAACCCGGCAACCACCAAAATAGTAAGTAGCAACCCGGCAAATGCAAGATTGTGCTTCGTCTCGTTCGTCATTTTATCTATTCTCCCATCGCGACCATTTTGCATTCCCGGTATTCGATCTCGCATTGAGCGTATGTTATCGTACCGTCGTATTCCATCGTAACGATCACGTAGCCGCCCCCCTCGGCAATATCAATTCCGCAGATTCGGTATACCGGCTTCTCGCTGACCTTGATAATATTTGCATCTGCTAGACCGGGGGGATTCCAGTCCGTTTCTTCTTTCGATTCCGCTTGTGCCGGTAACGCAGGAATTCCGACCGCCACGCCGAAACCCGCAAGGATCATGTTTTGGATAAACTCTCGCCGATTCATTTTATTTACTCCCATCCTTTTTTCAGGCACGTTCGCTTGTGCGCAACATGAATGTCCGGTCTGGGGATAGCTGTATCGAAAACAAAAATAATCGTTCGCGCCGCCAGATCTTCACGCGACTCCGCTTTATCGAAAAACTCTTCCATCTCTCGATAGCGCTCTACGTTTTGCGGAACGTAATCGTCGCCGTACATTTTATCTACTCCCACTCCATTTTATTCGATGGATGCAACGGACATTTCTCTCGCGGGCACGCTACCCGTTTACCATCTTTGAAACGCTCTACTTTATCGCATTGCGATGCACAGTAAGCCGACACTCTGCCTTGCAACGTACCCAAAGCAATTTCTGCTTTCTCCGCGCGCTGTCGCTGTTCATCACGGTCTTCTTTTGCCCGACTCAGCCGCTTTAGCGCGCAATCCCGCTCCCGCTCCGCAAGCAACCGCGCATGGTTTTCATCTTGCAGCATACACCTCAGATCACCACCTGTGATAACCTCGTGACGGCGATCGGCCTCTACGTTGTCCACCATCTCGATCAACCAGTCCCGCTCCCGCTCCGCTTCCGCCAGCCGGGCGCGGAGTATTTCAAGCCCCACCAAAGGCCGGTCACTTTCTGGATCTCCCGGCGCGTATTCGCCGCCCACACCATGCATTTCCCCCGTGGTGCGGTGTACCATTAGATCGACGCGTACCCACGCTGGCCCGTATGCTTCACTCATCCCCTCGCTCCTTCGCTTTCAATACCTGCGCCATCTCGACCGCCCGGATTGCTTCCGCGCGCGTGAGAGTTATCGGCGTACCGAAATATGGGTACAGCGTGAAATGCGTATCGGTGATAACTATCCCCTGAATGCGCGAGCTTATATTTGTCAAAACGATAAACATCAATCCGGCTCCGGAGTCTTATCGAATCGACGTGCGAGAATGTAACGCTTGCCGAACAGATAGGCTTTCGTTATTCGGTGGTATCCATCCATGACCCGTCCGCGCGCATTCAAAATTATCGGATGTCGAAGATCTACCGAAAGCACTATTTCGTAATCGCCATTCCGCAAACTATTTATCACAGGCATGTAGCGCCCCCGCTCGATCAACTCGTACAGACTGATCCTTTTTGCCGGAATATCGAGCGACAGATTTACCAAGCGCAATACATTCCATTCTTTTCCGCGATCGGAATACGTTTGCAGTGCAAGATATTTCCGAGTGTGCGCATCGAGCATTTTATTTATCCATGATGATCTCGATCGGCTTGCCCGCTTCATTGAACAAATCGATCGTGTTTTTCGTTCCCCGGCTCTTCCCATCCCAGAACGCAATACCGCGATCGGAGATATCCACGATAACTACATTGCGCAGTGGCCCGGCCGCTTTGCCGAATGCATCCCAATTCGGGTAAACAATTATCCACATTAACCCGTATTGCTTCGCCGCCGATACCGCGAACGTGTCGACTCCCTTCGCTCCCCCGCTGACGATCACGGTATCTCGCGGCAGTGACGCGACCATCGATAAAATCAACGTCGGGTCCGCCCATGTTCTGCTACCAACGATCGCAACTCTTTCCATTTTATCTATTCCCCTTCATCCTCTTGATCGTCGAGATCTTCCCAATACTCTTCGATAAGCTCGCAAACTTTCGCGCGAGCATTCGGCGTAATATTCGCCAAGCAATCGACCGGCACTGTTCCGTGAAGCTCTTGAAGATGCTCGCTCAATAATTCCCAGATGCCGCCGTAGTACCAGCCGTCACAGAAAAATGTCTTGCGTACGCTCAGACAATCCATGCAAGTTCGATAATTTTCTTTTCTCCCCTCGAACGTGGCAAAAATATATTCGTACTGTTCCCCCTTCGTTATTTCCCGACCGCACTCCCCGCATTTATACGGTTTGCGCGCTTTGCGAATGCCCTCGCTGATCACCGTCACGAATTCATCGACTTCAACATATACGCATCCGCAATCGCCCATCTTATCTAATCTTTCCTGAAAAGATCCGGAATGGTGCCGACGATCATCAACACCATTGCGATAAACATGATCGCTAGGAATTCTTCGTTAGTCATTTAGCAGGCGATATTGATCTTCGGAGCCGTCTTTCTTTCTTCGGCGAAAAGCGCATCGGTTATTTTATCTACCGACGTGTAACCCGATAAACTTTTGTCATTGCGCTCGTTGTGCGCATTGTAGATATGCCCGCCCTCGACATCGTTGACGGATACAACCAATTTCCATTGCTGCCAATACGCAACGCCCGGCCCGCGACGATATGGGCACGATTCCTTTTTGCGCCAGTTCGCTTCATCGCGTGCCCGCACGAATGCTGCTTTCAATTCCTTTTTCGTTTTCATTTATCTACTCTCCGACTAATGGTTTCATCTCATCGAGAATTGTCTGCGCCTTTTCGATAAAGTCTTCGGTCGTAACCTGTCGACGCGGTATCTTCAATACGAGAAGCAGCATCCGCAATTCGAGCGTGCGCAGCCGTTCACCCTTTTCCAGTTCCGTCATCCTTCGTTGCTTCATGCTGCGCATCCCTCGCTTTCATTTTATCTTCCATGTGCATGAACTTCCGGCGTATCCCGGTCATCGGTTTACTACCCAAGAAATGACCCCATGAAACATCACTAGATAACTTCCGGAGTAGATAAAGTAATGCTTTCACCTCTGCGTCGGTGAAACTGTTGGCAAGCGGAAGGCGCGGTTTACTTGTCGCCATAGATAATCTTGCGAATTCGTGCGAGGGCTGTTTCGTATGAATCATCTCTCGACAAGTTATCGATCAGTTCTTTGACCTCGTGTAGCTGCGCCCACGCATCGCTGATATCCGGCACCCGCACCGCTTTGATTTTATCGTTTATTTCATCGATCTGCCATTCGTACAGCGGCGCAGTCATCCCCTCTTCGACCAGTTCGAATTCATACGAATAGGCAAAATATTCGATGTATGGCCCGAAAAAATTAGATTCAGCCTTTATGATAATGCATTTAGCCATTATCTTAAAAAGCAATTCGTTTCCCCATGACCAGATCAGATCAGCATTGATCCGAAACCGGCCGATCCGTTTGCGCAGATCGTCATCCATTACTTCGGCTCCCGATAAATCAACGCCCGAACAGCGCAGTCTTTTGCTTCGAGCAGTTTGCGTAGCGCTGCCGTGCGCTCCGGATTGCTGGGAAGCGTTGCTGCGAGAGACTTCGCCAGCTCGCAAAACGGTTTAGATACGAGTTGCAAAGGCGAAGGCAAATGCTCGTACTCGAAAAACTGTAGCATCCTATCTTCCATTTTTATCTATCCCTTCGTTAATGCCCATATTGTTATATACCCGATAAAACAATGGCCCGGCTCCCTCTTTCTGCGGGAGCCGGGCCAGTAGTCCCTTTTTCATGCGCACTTGGGGGCGGGCGTTACCCGCGCGCGTAACAGGTCTGGCGCGATATTTTCGTATGGACGATGATTTATACCTTGCAGCGCTTGTCTCACTTGCGCCGCGCCCCATGTTGCCGTTTCATCGCACTCCCCGACCAGTGGCAATTCAACCGGCACTGGTTCAGTTCTGGGAGCGTTATGCAGCATTGTTTCCGAGCCTACCAGTTTACTTTTTCAATTACAAATAACTATACCCGATAAATCTTACCGGTAGATCGAAAGATCGTCATAAATAATCGGCAAACGCTCGCGCATCTCTGCAAGTAACGGAATCATCAATTCTCGCATCTGCGGATGCGCTCTTTCGCTGGTACGCTGATAAAATATGTGGCCCCATTCGCGAAGATTTGCCGTCGCAACGATTTCCGTTTTCAATCCGATCGGCAATACCGCGCGAGCCTCTTCAGGCGTGGCTTTTATTTCGATAAGGTGCATGTACGCACGTTCGGCAATCTGACACGCATCAAACCAATAATCGTAACGGGGATCGGTTTTATCCCAATAGCACCGATCGATAACCGTGATTTGATTATCGAAACCCGCTTTCGAATAGTTACAGTACCGCGTGCTCTCTTGCGAATACGAAACGAGTCGATGCCGCACAAGCTCATGTGTGAAGCCGCGATCGCAAATGAAACGCACCGTCATCGATTCGTGTTCGATAACGCTCAGATGCCCGCGTGCGATCAACATCTTGATAAACTGACGCGCCGATTCGTCGGTAATCCGATCCTCGGATTTGTAACAGGTTCGCCCCGCCCGTTCGATCCGTTTGAAAACTACATCCGCCTCATCGAGCCGTTCGATAGAATAGCTAGGTTTGATTACTCGCATTTATCGACTCCGCATGATCACCGTCGTCCACGGCTTTGAAATGTCGTTTCGGATGAATGCCCTCGACAAATTCGACTAGGGCAAGATGCGCTATATCGACTAAACATTCTAAATTGCCTGTTTCATTATACTCGATAATAATTCGCTGAATATACGACATGCGATCGAACTGCGGTTTTCCTTTCGAGCCAAGCCTGCCATATCGATACGATCCCATTACAAGCCGATTTCGCATCAACTGTTCAAACTCGTATGACCATTCCGACCATTGGCGCATTATCAAATCTCCCAAGTAGAGAAGTCGATAACGAATATGCTCTGTAACTGTTTTCACGTCTTATCGACTTCGATCTCGGTGATGATCTTCGCCAATCCACGTTTCTTCAAGCCATTGACTGCGCACCGGAACTCGCGCCGATCCTTGTTCGTAAGTTCCTGCTTCGCTGCGCGCTTTGCTTCGATGCGCTGAATCGTCTCCATGTGCATCCGTGCGGCTTTACTGTCGATACGATCGGTCGCAATCTGAACAACAGGCTTGGCGAGTTTCTTCGTCTCGGTGTGCTTCAATATATCGTAAATCAGGCCCATCACTCTTTCTCTTTCAGGTAAAGGGGTGACGATAAAAACTTTATCTTTTTACCGTAGTATGCTCGCGCTGCTTTCTTCGAAACGAATGCGAGCGAAATCCCGACACATCCATCGGGTAATGATAAACGAGCCGTCATTCCCCCGAACGAAACTTCTAGAAACGGATCGGTTTCAAGACGCTGCGTTAGATAAAAACGTTTCGGCTTACGCGAACGTTTTATAGCCACCCTTTTTTCTTCGCGAGCCATTCCGTTATCGACAACGTTCCCTCGGTGCCCATCTCGTAAACTTCGCTGTCTTCGGTGATCTGATTTTTTGCTATCCATACTTTTTCAACTCCAAACACCGGAGCCGATATTAAAATTGCGCCTTCGTTCGGCTCGCCCCGTCGCGTCTCTTGAAGTACGATAACATCTTCTATGTCGTACCCTGGCTCCATCCGATACTTTTCCTTTCGATAAACGTTCGCAATTCGCGATACTCCGTAAAAGTCGGCCGACCGAGATTAGCCATTCGCGCTTCTTCGCCATCACCACCACTAGATAACCTCGGCACTCGAAAAGCACAGTCGCATTCATCTACCCAATCGAGATCGAGATCGAGCCAGTAGTCACGCAACTGCGGAAAGACTAGATCGAGAAAAAAGTGATGCGGAATGAACAGCTTTGCGCCCATCCGTCTTACCTGAACGAACGCATCCATTGCCGCGCGAAGATTACTGCCCATCGTCCCGCTCGAATAGAGCGGGCCGATAATATAGACTTTGACTTTCCTAGTCGGAACCATCGGCGTCATCGTCTTTTTCGTCCTGCGTGCGATTATCGACGAGATTCTGTAACTCGAAATTTCGAAGCGCTGATCTTCCACCCCCTCGGTAGCTCGATACCATCTGACCACTCGCCGCGTATGCGGCTCGCGTCCCGATTCCATCCGCCGCGATGTTCGCCGCGCGTGCTTGCGGAATACCGATCTTTTGCGCTTCGGCGAACGCATCAACATTCGCACCGAGATAGATGAACTGCCAGCCGTGCTTTTTTTCGCACTCGGCAACTAGCTTTTTTATCTGTTCGCCATTGTATTCCTTCGATGCGTTCTCCTGCCCATCGGTAATGATGCAAAAAATAGCTTTCTCCGGAACTTTTTTCTCCGAGAGCATCGTGTTGACCGTCTTGCCGACCGCATCGAGTAGCGCAGTCATGCCGCGCGGAACGAATGTTTTATCGTCTATCGGCTCGCAATCAGCAATCGGCTTCGTGTAAAGAACCTCATACTGATCATCGAAAAGAACTAGCGTAAGGCTCGCTTCGCCCGGCTCCGCTTTCTGCTTTCCGATAAACTCGTTCGCACCATCGATCGTCTCTCGGACTACGCTCGCCATCGAACCGGAACGATCGAGAATGAGCACTATTTCGGTCGGAGCTTCGAATTCTATTTTCATTTATCTATTCCCTCCTAGCTTTTCAATTCACGAACTTTCCAATTATCTTGACTCTTACGTTTGAACTCGACACCGAACGTTGTATCGCCTTGCGCAATGCGCGCGTACCATATTCCGTTCGGTCCCTCACTCGGCAATGGAGCGGACATGCTTAGAATGTTCCGCACTCCATACCGACCGCGCAGAAACTTCCGCGCTTCTTTCCATCGCTGGTCTTCGACTTCGCCCATTTTATCGCCTTGACGGTGTCCATTCGCCACGCGTGGTAGTACCCCCAAGAGTACAAATCTTTTCCGGGCATTTTATCGCAGCCTTTTTTGCCCATCTGCGAATAGCCTGTTCAAGCTCTTCCCATAAATTACCATCGATGAATACACCGACTATTTCACCATCATGAATCGATAACTTACAAATCAACGATCTATTTTCATTTCGAAGATGATAAACCAGCGAAGTAGAAGCCAACTTGATTTCGTATTTTTCCGGCATCAATTCAACTCGCTTTTCTGCGCTTCGTTTATCACTTGCGAAAGCCTCTCCATACCGGAAGTTTCCGCTACCTGCGTCATGTGCATGTGAACATGCGCCAGAATCGATTCCAAGCTACCACCGTAACGCATAGCTATGTAATGCAAAATAATTGCGAGTGCCCCGATAACTGCTGACGGGGGAGTGTTTCTCGCTTCCAATAACTCAAAAATCGCCGACGCAATCGCAGGCGAAGCACTCGGCAACGGTCGTGCTCTAATCACTGCGACAACTGGCACCATTTCAGACTTCAATGCCTGCGCTTCTACAGGCGCAGATTCCATAGGCTCCGCGCGTCTACGGGTACAATCCTCTGCCGCACAAGTACCGCAAAGGCCCGCCAGCATTTGCCAGAACCTTCGATTGAATTGCCGCTGAGTAACTAGCTTTTTTATCTTAGCTTTCATCATCTCGTAACCTTGCCGGGCCAATCTTTTCCCAATCCGTTCGCTCTTGCCCTGCTTGTTCATCGAACTCGCCATATTCGACAATCGATTCGGCGGCTTCTTTGCTGTCCGCTTCGATCTCTGCAATTCCCTGATATGTTACTCGATAAGGTACGAGATACCAGCGTTTCTTTCGCTTCGCTGCCATACTCTATACATACCCGATAAATCGGATTAACGGTTTACTAACTTTTCGAGAAAATCCAGATCGGCGTTAGGAATCTGATCCATCATGCGCTCGCTGGAATGCCTCGCTGAGAGCTTCAAGATAACTCGCGCCACCACTCGCAGAGCATTTTCAATATCTTCGATCAGAGACGAATGCTTTTCCGGCTGCTCCGGTTTCGCATCATTCCCTTCCCCCATATTCTCGATAACAGATATCAACCGTCTATTCTCTTCGGCCAGTCGACTGACTTCTTTTTGCAACCGATCGCGAGCCATTTCGGCTGTCGTTTTATCTTGAGTAAGACGCGCGCATTGCTCTTGCAGTTGATCGCAGTTCGCACAGTATTCATGGGGCATGATAAAAATCCGGTTTTGTCCGGAACCGGAAACCGGGTCTTGCAAACAGAACGGAGAGAACGCGCACCATGCGCGTTCTGATCATGGCAATTGATCTATACCCGATAAGGGTCAGTCGGTGAGCAGATCGCCGACAATCAGCGTCTTAATCCGCACCCCTGCTGTCGAATTCGGATTCGACAGAATCACCGACGTTGCCACGATGGTCGCCAGAATGTACGACTTCAACCCTTCGGCCGCACTCGCCCCCGACGGGTCTGCCGGGCGGGAGATGGCAAGATTGCTCGTTCCGGGCGCAGCGTTGGCCCCCTGTGCGCTCGAAACCGACAAGCCTAGCGCTGCCATGCCCGTACCGGAAACGACCGCTACGGTACTGCTGTCGCCCACGGTAGGGCTTTTTAGCTGCAACTGCCCCCCGGAGTCGAATGCCACGCAAGACAGGGATAGCAGGAGAGCGAAATAATTTATTCTCGCTAAAACTTGCACAAGCGACTGATCGGCCGCATCGAACGTGATCGCGACTGGCGTTCCGTTTATCGTAATGTTCAAAGTTTCGCCGCCTGCAAAACCGGTCGGGTACGCTCCGCCTACTCCGGTGATCTGCGCAGCCGTTGCGACTGTTCCCCCGAACACGGCTTCGAACTCGGCATCGCCTTCAAGATAAACCAATCGCGCTTCGGTCACATCTCCGAAATCGACCGCGACGTTGTTCTCACCGGGATCGAGCGCATACACGCCCGCTTCGCCATGATCGAGCGTATCGATTAGCTCGCCCAGAACGCCATCGCCGCCGAACAATTTATTATCGAGCGAGTTTCCGTAACCCGCAATCAGATCTAATGCTGTCGAAACGCGAATGCCCATTTCAATCCCCTAGTTCTATTTCGATAACCTGAGTGTTTTCTTTCGCCTTACGCAATCGCTCTTTGCGCTCCCGTATTGATTTTTCGAGCAAGATAGCGGCGTGCTTCAATTCGCGTTGTGAGCGCATGAATTCCTCTTCGCCGCCCTCTTCGCTGCCGAGATCCGTTTCGTCGCTTTCTCCGCCGCCCCCGAACTGATCACCGTACTGATCTTCACTCCCGTCGCTTTCGCCGGGTCCGAGATCGCCACCCCCGCCCTGCTCCGCCATCGCCTCTTTGCCTTGCAGGTATTGTAGATAAGTTGGATTAAGAATCAGATCACCGTATTCCAACGGTTCGTGATCTAGCTCTGCGCGAATCTCGTTTATCGTTCGCCAATTCTGTACTTCATCTTGTCGACGCTTACGCTCTTTCTCTTCAGCCTTCGCGTCCAGCCCGCTGAATGTAAACTCTAGATCCGGAGCCTGCTCCCAGATAAGATGTTGATTGATGTAATCCTGAATGTGCTCTGCTAGCGGGATCAGTCCTTTATCTTTTGACTCGACAACCTCTTCTTTTTGCGGACGCGCCTGATTCAACCCGCCGCGCTGCCCCGTATTGCCAAAGATAAAATTGATTTCAGTCGGATCTACACCGTAGATAGCGCAGATTAACTTAGTCAACCAATCCATCCATGCCGAGAATTCCATTTCCCGGTTAGACGAATGCATGTTGACCCACTGAATATCTTCAGAGTTAAGAATCGGGGTCTTCCAGGCATTCTGTACGCCTGCAACCATCGCGTACCACTGTCGACGAAACGCCCGCAGTTGCCGATCAGGAATCGCCCCTTTGATATTCAGCAACCCTTTTATCGCGCTACCTTGCGTAAAGAATCGCGTATTGTATTCGAAACCGAAAAGCCATGCAGTAACGAGTCGAACGATTTGTTCTACCGGGCTGAATCCGAAACTATTGGTTCGGAGATCGCTGCGCGGGTTCATGATGCACCACGCGATATCGTCGACTGCGAATTCCGCGATAACCGTATTCTCGTAAACTTGAACGTGACTCACCCGGTCACGTCTCTGCGCCGGGTCCATGTGCTCTATGTCAGCAACAGCGGGTCTGATCGTCTCTGCGGGCAAACAGATAAAACGCGAAATCTTTCCGGAACGATCTCGTATCTTCTCAAAACACCATTGATCGTATGTGAGAATATCCCGTGTAGACTTTCGCAGAAAGTGCCGAAACGAATCGCGATCAGATGGACGCTCATCCGGCAATAAATAACCGGTTGTTTCCAGCATCGCTTCGAGCTTCGATGCCATCTCTTGTTCGGCATCACTCATCGACTTTTCATTGTCGCGCCGATCCCGAAGCACAACCCGAAAACCGCGATCGTACACCTCTTGCTGCGGTCTGGAAAAATGCGAGATCTGATTCGTGCGCAAATTGATAATCGCTGCAATGACCGTGTTCTGTACCGACATGATCCGCAGCGTCTCGTATGTGAGCGCAGACGGGCGTTGCCGCCAGCCTCCCCAATCCATTACCGTATACGGATCGTGAAAGAGCGCTCGCGGCTTATCGGTAGTCGGTTCCGCTAATCCAGTTGCGACCAGCGCTTTTTGCATTTCATCGAACGGTACATCATCTTCCGAAGTCAACGCCCATTGCGTGACTTTCCGTACCGTCGACCCTATTTGATCGAGTAATGCCATTATCGCTTACAAGTACACGCCCCGTGCGGGTTCTGAAAGTTTTGATCCTTCGTAAGATCACGCGAGCCATGAATAATACAACTCGCGTTCACATTTGCTCTCACCGACTGATCCGGATAAAGCTGTCGCACTTTTGACTTGTGTAGCACACCGACATCACCGAACGGATTACCTGGCATGGGAACTGCGGGGCGAGCATCCGGCTCACTTGCCAGTTTTACGCCCGGTGCGCCTTGCGCCCACGGGTTCTGTTCGCTCGCCAGCATAACTTCACCGGTCGGGCTTGCATCCCCGGTAACACCCATACTGGTCATCGAATCCCAATCGGTCGAAAAATAACTGCTGGCCGGATCGTTGTAATCTCGACCCGACGGTTTCGAATCTGATGGGGTCGCAATGAAGTTCCGCTGCTTGATAATATCTGCAAGCGTTTGCTGCGTAACTTTGTATTTCTTAGTCGCGCGCATTAGATTTTTATCTTGCGGCATCTGCCGAACGAGCATCTGCATCGCCTCTTGCGCTGCCCGCGTGTAAATATCCTCACCCGCTGTCAACGCCTTCAAACGATTGCGGCAATCGTAACTGGTTATCGCTTCTTTCACGAAGCCCGCGAGATATTCGAAGAGGTACGCATCGGGAAGATCCTTGGCCTTGCCGTCGCGATCATCGTACGAGTAAATACCCTTACTCAATTTATACGTGTCGCCCTCTTGCTGGTACATCGGCTCGCTCCCTTCCGACTTTTTTGTTTTTCCGGACGCCATCAACGCTTCGTGAAAAGTTTTTCCGGGGTAAGGATCTGGCTTCCGCTTCTTTTCAGCTTCCGCTCGTTCCGATTCGCCGATTGCATCTCGGAACCGCTGAATTTTCTCTTTATGATCTTCAATCCACCCCTTCAATTCTTTATGCGCATCCGACTCTTCTTTCCGCTCACCCTCTGGAATATATTTGCCAGTAACAGTTGACCAGACTTCGATAACATGCCTCTTCAAATGCGGAGTCGACCACACAGTTCTAACACGAGGGGGATTATTTCTTAACAGCCTCAAATCTCGTTCTAACTTTTTTGAATCAAGCGACAATGGGGATTTTTCTACCCACTTTTGCGCCTGCGCTAACTTTTGTTTCGTAGCAGGACCGAATTGCTTTTCACCTTTCCATGGAATCGTATGCTTCGGATCAGCCCATTGTCCACCCTTCGGGCCGATATACGGGCCAGCCTTCGATAACACTTCAAGTTGATCGATTGCATCCATGGATTTCATCTCCGTATACTCCTTCATATACCCGAAGATTTCCTGATAGTTATCTTCCATCGTGCGCGTGTTCGAGCCGACCGCCGGGCGTTCCGTTCCACTGCGTGAAACGCCGTACGTCTTCGTATCTTGCATTTCATCGGCAGGAATAACCATCTTACCCATCATCTGCGGTTTCTTTTCGGGCTTCTGCGGCGGCTGTTGCCCCGACTTCATCGGCGGTTGACCTTTGCCGTTTTCATCTTTACTGCGCATCGCTGGATGACTGCCATTGTTACCGTTGCCGTTACCATTCCCGTTCATCGTGTGATGCGACGGGGGCGGCTTCGGTGCGCCATTGCTGTTTTGATGCGCAAGATAATCATCGTACGCTGCTTTGTGCGGCCCGGCATCGAAATGGTGCTTCTGCGCGTGCTTCATCGCACCATGCACTAGCTCTTCGGGAATATCGGTGCCCTGCAACCCTTGCTTGCGCGCCGCTTTCCATTGTTTGAAATGCTCGTAATGCTCACTATGATGCGGCATTTCCCAATGCGCGCCTTCGGGAGTTTCATCGCTCACCACGAAACGCGCATCTTCGGGCCGTTCGTCTTCCGATAAAAGTTCGAATGTAAATTCACCGGGCTTTTCGGGATTCTCGATTTTAGTTTTATATTCTCTCTTATCGCCCGGCTGCGGCTTGCCATCATTACCGTTCGGTTTCTTTCCAAAAGGAGGCTTATCATTTTTCTTATCAGCTTTCTGATCTTTACTCTGTCCCTCTTTATTCATAAGATCGGCAAACTTCCCGATCAGATCAATCGCATCACCGACCATCTTTGCCGCGAGCCGTTCCTTTGCCTCTTTCTTCGAACCAGGCGCACCGGTTCGCCGACTGAACGTTTCGAGACTAACTTTTTCGCCTTCGATAATCGGAGCCTTGCCTTGCGCAACTCTTTGCGTGTTCGCGTTCTTTGCTTCCGCCAATGCGCGCAACGCGCGCCTGATACCGGGCGTGCGCTTACCAAGCATTTCGATTGCGTCGACCATCTTCGCTTCCGGTAAATTCTTTCCCTTCACTCTGCGCGACCATTCGCGCGCTTTCCCTTTCGGCAACTCTCCGCGCGCTTCGGCTGCAAACGCCCATCTCCGCTGCGCTTCGCTTACAGGATGCGGAGTCTTTTTCCTCGCAGCCTTTTCGAGTTGATCGATCGCATCCATAGCAACCTCTGATTTTCTAATTCGGTGCGGACCATCCGCATGAAGATACTCGCCTCTGCGATGAAATCCTTTGCCATTCCACTTAAATTGGGAACGCTTTTTCGGGCCACGCATACCGATATAACCACCATGCGTATAGGTGGTAGTAATCATCGTGGGACTTACACTTTCTATCCGCATTTCATTGTGCTGCCCTTTTCCAACAATATCGCCAGTTCGTAATTGTGCCGCATGTGATTGTGTAAAAAGATGCGTTTCATTTTGCGGTTTAGGTTTTTCCGGAACTGCTTTCCCCGACAATTGATCATAAACTTCTTTCCAAGTGCTACCAGTCGCAATTCGCTTATCTCGCGTTTCCCAATCATACCCGCCGGGTTTTGGTTCACTTTGCCCCAAGTCAATTACGCCGACACCTCCATCATGTAAATTACGCATCACCGGCTTTACACCGATACGCGTTTCTTGATTGCGACGAATCATTCTCAAAATTTCATCTTCATATTCCCGTTCTGTTTGCGGGCCTTTTTTTTCCGCAGTAGGCGTTTCTTCTTTCCATGGGATCGTATGCTGGGGGTCTGCCCATTTACCACCCTTCGGGCCAATATAAGGACCGCCTTTCGATAACGGCGCAAGTTGATCGATCGCGTCCATGGCAACCTCTGATTTTTTTATTGTCGAATCCGCTTTTTGACGATGCAAACGCATACCATGAAAAATTTGTTTTTTAGCGAGATCCGGGCCTAATGGATAAACTTTACCGCTTGCCTTCCAACGCGAATAAACACCTTCAACTGCCGACCGTTCGCTATCGTTTGGCAGTCCACCTTTCTGCCAATCCGCAGACAAGTCATCTACTGTTGCATGATGAATGTAATCGAATGCTTTTTCTTTCTGTCTTACTTTATCAAGATATTTTTGGTAAGCCGCCTTTTTTCGATCTTCTTTCGCTTCTCCGCCATTCACATGCGCGCCCGATCCGTGCGCCCGCTCGTACGCTTCTTTCGTATAGTAATAATCATACGGGCGCTTCGGGTTACCTGTCGGTACGCGACGATAATACGCGCCCCCGCGCGCCTGCCCTTTCGACAACTCTTCAAGTCGATCAATCGCATCCATCGACTTCTTTATATACTGCTTTTTGAACGCGCTAACCGGGCCTTCCCATGTCGGTTCATGCGAAAACGTATGCCGGTGCGCCCGCTCCCATTCTTCTTTCGTCACACTGGAAAAATCAGCATCTTTCTTTTTATGAAGAATATCGTGAAAAAGTTGAAACGCTTTTTTGTTCTTTTCGTGCTCGTTATCAAGATGCTCTTCAACGTGTTTACGACGTTCGGCGATTGCTTGCTGCATTTCTTTCGCAGACGTACCAAGCGGCGCATTGCCTTGTTCGTGCTGCCGCTTCAACCGTTCGTGCGCGTCATGAAGAAACTTTCCCCGTTCATCACCCGGATACAAATAACGATAACCACCACCCGGCTTCGGATAACGCGCAATATAGTTATGCCCATGCGGCTCCATTTTATCGCCTCTTCGACTGGCCTTGAACCCGCTCGTAATTTATTCCTACACCTTCGGTGAGCCTTTTCTTATCGTCTCCGAGTTGCTGCGCTGTAAGATAATGTACCGGAGTTGTCGCAACATCGCCAGTGGACGTTTCGCCATAACGATAACGCAACTGCGGTTTATCGTCTTTTACTCCATGTATGCCAGCAAAATTCAAATCGCGCCACATACTCTGCCGACGCTGCCTGCTTTGCTCTGCTTCTTTATCTTGACGTTTTTTTGCCTCCGGACTGAACCACATTTCCCAATCAGGAAAATGCGGCATCTGCGTTTCTGGACGAACTGTTATACCGATCTGTTGCGGGTCACCACCGACCGGCCCGCCTTTCTTCATCGGTAAACCGATAATCGCTTGCACTCCGACATCGCAACGTATCCGACTGTCTTCAAGTCCAGCCGTCGTGCCCGACCCTTGCCGCATGTGCCATTCGCCCGGTGCGTCAATAATCGCTCCGAGCTTTGCACCGATATGATTCTTTCCGCGCGCCCAATTGCGCACGTCTTCTTTTCGCGGGAACGCTCGCTTATCGAAAATCAACGTATGTAGCAAATAGCCGGTTTTGCATTCGGTCAGCTTCGCGAGCATCGAGCCATGAACTTTTGCGAGCTTCACTACGTCTTGTAGTTTCTTCCCGTTTATCTTTGCGACCTGTTCCGGCAACTTTTTTGCATCCGGCGTATGTCCCGCCCACTCGCGCGCCATTTCAGGCTTGTTCGCGAACATCCAGCGCATTTGCTTTTTCGATTGAAACGGCATTATCTCCATTCCAGCCGAATCGCCCGCTGCTCCGGGCTACGGTATACAAACGACTTTTTTACCTCTCGACTACCCTCTGCCTCCATACGCTTCAATCGTGTGTAGTAATCCGCAATTTCAGCAAGATGATCTTTCGCCACTTCTTTTGCAATCGCCGAATTGCTTGTATGTTCTTTTTCGACTTTGATCCCCATGGCAAGTTGCTTTTTATCGAACTTGCTGTCGGGCGTATCTCGGTGCTTTCCGACATTGCGAATGAACGTAGCGATCAGCCGATAAATTCTTTCTTCAAATCGGTGCTCATCAATGCCGAGCTTATTCGCGAACGCGTGAACTTGTTTATCAGATGGCTTCGGGTTCTTTCGAAAGAACTCGATAATCTTTGAATCTACTTCATCTGCTTTTTGCAACGCATCCGACTTCCCCCATTGAATACCCGGTACTGTCCGATTGCGATTCAGATCGGTATCGTACTGCTTTTTCCACCATGCCCGCGCCCGCTTCGCGATTTCAAGCCGAGCATCGGACGGCACCGATTTCATGCTGCGCAACAGTTCGGTCAATTTCCCTTGCGCATGAAACAACCGTTGCGTTTGTGTCTTCGGGCTGAATGACGGGTTTGTATCAACTATCGCTTTTTGAATGCGCTGTTCATCCGCTTGCTGCAATCCGAGTCCACGCGTTACATCATCGATAAGAACGACATGCCGCTCCGCTTCGGCTGTTTCGGGCTTCGTCCGGAATAGCCTCTGTGCCATCAACTGCTCTGATTGAAACTCCCCCAATCCCGCACGCGCACGTTCTCGCAATCGCGCGGGTGACGCCATGGACGGAACATATCCTGGCGTTTTGGGAGTTATCCGGCTGAGTTCGGTGCTTTTAACGAAGTATCTCAACCGGACACCTCCAATGCTAACGGTGGCCCCGCCACCACGCGAAAGCATGTCGGGGGCGGCTCACCCCCGACATCCCTGATCCGCACCGACGGACGTTATCGGTGCGAACCCGCGCCCTACAGAGGCTTGCAATTAGAGGCTACCGCCTACGTCGCGAACACCGAGAAAGACCAGCGAAACGGTATCGCCATCGGGAGCCTGTGCCGTCGGAAGCGTCAGCGTCCATGTCCCGTCGGGCTGTTGAACCAGATCGGGAATCGCTGCCGCTGCCGCCGCACCGGTAATCATGTTGATATCGACTTTGCCCGCGCTGCCGGGCATCTGCAACTGCAAGGTCGGTCCCGTGTTTTCCGACATGACGATCACTGCCGGTTCGAACGGAACGCCTGCCAGCGATCCGCCCGCGCCAGCCGCGCCGACGATTTCACCGACGAATGCCTCGACGCCATGCTTGCCGAGCTTTTGCACGATTTCGAGCCACGTCGCGTACGGAACCGCATCTTTGCCCTGAGTCGGAATCTGTCCTTGTGCGTATGATTGCCTCATTTTATCTACTCTCCGTTTCCGTTAAGCCCCTGTAGGAGCACGTAGAACACTATCAATGGATACCACAATCCCATTCACTAGAATAGATTAATTTCAGAATTATCGCCACGCTCTTCGGGCGGGCCTAGCAAGACATCCATGTAATCTTCATCATCGCCCGGTTCTTTATCGTCTTCTTTGTTATCGTCTTCATCGAACGCGAAAGAAAAGCCCGCAGAACGCGCAGCTTCGTCGGCGAACCACCATGCCATCACCGTATCGTCATGTACGCCTATTCCCTGCAATTTCCCGTCAACATAACCGAACTGCGAGCACTCTTCCATCCAGATATCGGTAATGGCCCGACTATACTCATCACCACGGGGGATAACAAGTTTCTTATTTTCGAGAGTAATCCGCAAGCCCGGCACGCCTTTATCGAGAGGATATTTGTTGACCGCAGTAGTAACAAATTCTTTCACCGGCAGATCGGTCATCCGCCGCATCTCATCGGTATACAACTGCTGCATCGCATTCGATTCGATATAAATAAGAGACGGATCGTACCGAGCCGCTTCGATTGCAATCTGCTGCAACTGATCACGAAACGATAATCCTTTTGATCGATGTATGTCGACGAGATATCGATTGCCTGCTTTATCCTTTGCCAATGTAAAGATAACAAAATAATCCGCGCCCACGCTGGCGCTGCGCGCAATGTCGACCCCCATAAAAATCGTCCAGCCCCGTTGCTCGATTGCCTCTTTTGTCGGGCGCAACGTTAAAACCTCATCGAACAGGGGCGGGAATAGATAAGTCGGAAAAATCGAAATGTCATCATTGATCGCAAGGCACATGATCTCACGCGCGAATGCGATCGGCCCAATCTCTTTCTTTTTTTCGTAAAGCTGCGCCAGTGACCATCGCCACGGAAACAGCGCTCGTTCTTTCCCTTCGTCGCGAAGAATGCCTGGATAACGAAAGAACTTGTAAACTTCATTCTTTTCAAGCCAACCGAAAAGGTCCGCCATGTGATAGGGAGTGCCGACTACAATACATTGCCCGCCTTCGAACCAATCGCCGTGTTGCGTGTACGGCATAACCATGTTGACGATAGCGGACTGAAAGTACGCAATGTTTTTCTGGCGCACCGTCTCCGACCACATATCTTCATCATTCAACGGATCATCGAGCACAACGTATTTCGGGTGACGACCACGGATTGCCTTTCCGTATCCAACCGCCCGCAATCGCGAGCCGTTCGTCAAGATAACATCGTTGCGATTCAGCCGCGTACGTCTACGGGGATCGCGAACAGCATCTTGATCCGGAACGAGATGCGAAAGCTTCGGAATATCGGCAATCCCTTTTAGATTGTTCCGACCCCATAAGATTATATCGATAAACTCTTGTGCCTGCTCTTGCGTCTTCGAGAAAATATAAATTTCGACGCCCGGCTCTTTCCACGCCCACCATATCGGGCACACGTATGAAAAGAACGTGCTCTTCGAATGGTCACGCGCAGCCTGGATCGCAAGCCGCGCGTGCTTATTTATCAATTCCGACCACTCTTCAAGATGCGCGCCGATCTCGACACCGAGAACATCGCGCCCGAAAAGCGCAGCCGACGATTCTAACAATTGACGATAAACTTCTCGCCAATAGTTATCGTCTTCATCGCCGAATCCGGCAGTTTGAATGCGCATTCCCGCGTGCGGGCCAGGATCTTCATCGATCGGTGCCGCCGGGTGATGCGGAAGAGGTAATGGCCGCGCTTTCTTTCCCGACTTTATCGGAGAAACGGGTATCGGCCGCGCCCGCTTAGTCGAGTGCGGTTTTACACCTGTAGCGCTACTGCCGGGCACGCTCTACTACGCGACTGCCGCCAATCCGCGAACGTCGAACTGACCTTTCTGCTGCCCTCGCGATGCATCCGTCTTCGCGATGATTCCGCCATCCGCTTCGTGAACGGTCAGGTTGACAGTTCCATCGGCATTGACTGCGGTAATGGTCGCGCGCCAGATATCGCCAGCGTTGCCGTTTCCGGTTGCCGCTTCGGCATCGGTGGGAAAATAACTGACTTCACGCCCGACACGCACTCGATAACGTTCTGCCATTCGAATCCTCCGAGAGTTTATCCTTTACGCACAGACTAACCCGGAGTTTCGAAAAGGTCCAGTATGTTTTATTCTTTATCGAGTTCCGATGCCTTCACGATGCGATACCCGGCAAGCTCTAGTTCGTACGCTACGCACTCGCCAATATCGCGCTTCCGCGTTACGTCAAGAGGCCAGTAACCGACTCGCTTCGCAGTTCGCGTCCCCTCTTTTATCGCTTCCCCGATCGTCTTAAAATCCGCCGCGTCCATTTTTCACCGCCTTCGTCATAATCCCATCACTGATCGGCTTTGCTGTTACATGCGCCACCCGTCTCGCTATTGTATGCCCGACATTCCGAGCACCTTCTGCCGTACCAGAATAAGATATTGAAATTAAATAACGATTCGCTTCTGGCTCGTATTGATAATCAATCCCGCCCGTAGGCAACTCTAAATCTTGAAATAGCTCTACACCCATCTGCCTACCATACAACGCGTGCGTTCTCGGTATCCTGATAAAAATACCCCACCGGTTAATCTCTGACTCTGCAAGTATTGAAGCTAAATACGCATTCCTTTCTTTTCGTATTCTGAGCTTCACTCCATTTACAAACTCTCGATCATAAACATCCGGCATCTCGAAACTTTCAGTTTCGGATTTCTCTCGTTTACGGCGCATATACGCCGCAAAATCTTCCGGTGATAACTCACTTAACTTCATCGAGTCGTACTTCCGCCAACCTTTGCAACACGCTGAATACCCATTACAAAATCTCTCGACCGATCTTCATCTCCGAATGGATTTACGAAACCAGCAATCCGCGAATCGACATCTCGCAATCCACACTTGAACCGATTTCCGCAGTTACCTTCCAGCGTATTGATCAGCAGTATGTCCTTCGATACGCGATATAAAAACCCAATATGCCCTTTGTCTCCCCCATGCAGCATGATAAACCAGTCGCCGGGAATCGGAATATAACCGCTCTCACGATCATGCCATTTACCTTGTTTCTTTGCCGCCTTCATCGCTTGCACACAGCTACCGTACCGTCGACCGAGCGTATAAAACCCGCGCGCTTCGTTGTCGCACCACGAAACTGAAAAGCAGCACCACGGCATCCCTTTGTCACTCGGATCATGCTTATCAAGCCACCATTGCGGAAAATATTTATCTACTTCTTTCCCCCGATTCGATCCCATCGGACGTTCGCACACACCTTTTCGGTGTTCCTGTAATGGAATCTGCAAATACGCAGCCCGCTCTACTGATAAACCGTTTGGAATAGTCGGAGTAATAAAATTCTGCTGCGCTTTTCCTTTCGGGTGACGTAACGCCCACCACGTATCACTACCGACCGCGCCATCAACAACCAGCGGGATACCATCGGAAGCGAGATGCGTTTGTTGAAAATAAATGACCGCTTGTTTTGTCTTCTTATCGAAAACGCTCGCGTAGCGATTTACTTCTAACCCGGCTTGGTGAAGACGCTCATGAAGAAAGACAACATCTTCACCTTTGCTACCGACTCTTAAAACTGCCATCGATAAATCTCCTAGCAGGGCAACCGGCCGTTCCGTTCTGCGTGGAGTAGCGCTAACTCCCAGAAGCGACCGGCTGCATAGTAATTATACCCGATAACTACTCCGATGCGAGATGCTGCGCATCGAGCGCTTGCCCCGCTCGATCTAGCACTGTTACGACCGCTTGCGGATTATCTTCTCGTTCGTTTTTCCTGAAAGCAACCGCAACCTCGAATCGTGTATTATCAGTCTTCCGCGTAACCCCAATAACTAGATAAAGTTCATCTTCTCTGAGACGATCTACCGACTTCTCCGCTGTCGCTTTTTCCTTCACATCCCATTTGATCGACCAATCCCGCGACTCGAAAAATCCAATAAGCCAATCAAAAACCAGTTGCCGGAATTCGGGAGTAGTCCATTCGTCGCCTTGCCTTCGTTCCCACGGTAGTCCCTTAATATCGGGCGCGTGCATAAAGCCTTCGGGCAACGGTCCCGGCCCCTCGGGCTTCAACTCTCCCGAATTGGTAAACGGTTGCCGCTGTCTCGATGGGCGAATATCTCTGCTTCTAATTGTCATTGCTCATTCTCTCCGCTGCAACGAGGCTATTCGCTGCTCCGAGTAGCATAGACCGAATAACCTCTTCGGGCGTATCGTTCGCCAACGTGAAAGGCAACCCGACTTCGAACTCGCGATTGTCCCGCTCACGAATCGCGGTAATGATAATCACAGGTATGCCGTCCCGCTGCAAAAAGTTATTTTCTTTTCTCAAATCCGCCGGTCCAGTCGGGCCGATCGGCACACGCACGTTCACCCCGGTATCTGTAAAACGCTCTTCAAGTTTCATCGCGCCCACCCACGCGAAATTATCTTCGAATGCGTTCAAAAAGCGAACGAGTTCGTCTCGCAAAGCGCGTTCCGTCCATCCTTGCGATGGTAGCCTTATCCATTCATGCCGTATACCAGCAACGTCTGCGGGAAGAGTCATTTCGTCAGCACAAGTTGTTTTGCTTTCTTTCCTTTATCTAAACCAAAAGCCCGCTTGCGCGAGACTCGATGATGCAACATCTGTTCTATCATAGTTTGCTCGCGCGTGACTAACAATCGATCCTTTGCCGCTTGATAAGGCTTCGAATCGATCTCCCATCCAATGTATCGTCGACCGAGCTTTTTTGCCGCAACTAGCGTATGCCCGCTTCCCATGTATGGATCGCAAATCAATTGACCGGGCATTGTGAAGTCTAAGATAATCTGCTCCATTAATTCGAGAGGCTTTTCAGTATGGTGCTTACGATTATATTTATCTATTGCGTAATGATAGTGCCCGACCTTTCCGCCGCCATTCCACACCGACGCACCTTTCCCACACCATACGCACACAAAATGCTCGCACGGCTGCGCTGGACCCATGCCGGTAAAGTTCGCACTGGCATTCGGCTTCGTCCAGATGCACGTTACCCAGCGCTTCGCCCCCGCTGCGATAAGCGCATCCTGCCATAACTTGATCGCAGTATCCTCGCAGAATATCAACGCCCATCCGCGAGTCACCCGCACGATCTCCGCCGCGACCACTACCCGCTGTTCGGAGTCCATCGCATCGAAACCCATGTCGCGATGAATGACGCGCTTCTTTTTTATCCGCCTACGTTTTTCATGCGTGTGCTTTTCGAAAGGCGGATCGGTTATCGTATGATCGATCGAGTTGTCGGCAATCGCCGGTAATCCACGCGTCGGATGCAAACACCCGCGCGTGATGGTGCTACTCGATACGTTCTCTTCGACTAGATAAATAGAATCGTGTGAAGGATCATACCGAACAGGTCGAAGCGCAATCGACCGAGCACATTTACTCATTCGGAATTTCGATCCCTAACGCCTTGAACTGCCAATCGGCAACCGGATCTTTCGAAATCTCCGGAACAGCCGCATCGAGATAAATCTTTTTGCCGACTTCAACTAGGTCGATTTCGAAACCCTGATCCATCGGCTTGCTGACAAAAGCAACCAATCCCGGTTCGCGAGCTTGCACATGGATAATTTGTTTGCCATCAACTCGCAAGATCAATTCGATTTTCCTTGCCTTATCGAGATCTTCGCCTTCAACGACGTATCTTCGTCGCGAGAACTTTTTAGGATCGGTTATCATCTTTTCCCTCACTTATGTCTTTCCGAAAAACAGCGTTTAGCAACGCGCACGCCATTTCGATCGCTGCGTTCAGCACCGACCGCAACTGACTATCATTCACCGCTTCTGCCGCGATGACATGATAACGAGTTGATCCATTCTCGGTGCGAATCGTAATTGTTGCTTCGGTTCCCATCACACAGGTTAATTACCCGATAATGTATAAAACGTGTTTTTCGTTTCCCCGCAATCAACCGGAACGAGATCCCCCCATGGCTCATCAATCGTGCCACCCCAATGCCACGCGCGCCCGCGACATGGATCACGTAGACGCCCGCTCGCCCAGGCATCCGCGCGCGTAAGCGCATCACGCCATAATGCCCGATGACGCTCCCAATTCACCTGTCGGGGCCAATAGTCAGGCTGGCGCAAATCAGGGCTGAGAGAACGAATCCAGCGCTGACGCGGGGTATGCTCGCGCCTCCCATCGCCAAGCCCCTTTGCGTAACTGAACAGTACATCTCGATATCGCAACGAAGGCCAGCGTTGCTGCATTCGTTTCAGCCGTCTCGCGAGCACATACGCAATCGCCACATGATCCCGCTCCGCTTTCCATCCGGCTTCCGCAACCATCGCGCGAGCAAGCCAGATTTTATCTTCTGCGGAAAGTTGATCAGGCAATGGCGCACGCGCCTTTGCAATTGATAAACTCGCAAATGAAAACACTAATAAAAAAATTATCGTTCTCATAGTTATTGCCCTACCAATACCGCCCTGTCTGACTCGACAGGTGCCGGTGAACCGACGGTGCGTTTCCGGTACACTACGCCCATCTTTTTTTCGATAGGAAACAATCCTATAAGTTCGTACCCAATTGTCAATGCATCGTTCGCTTCGCGAAGCATCGCAACGAAACCATCTTTCGTCATCGGATGAAGCGCACCGCAGATCGGCGGACCTTTTTCACTCAGTATCATCTTCGTCGCCTCCCTCTAGCGTAGGCGATAAAAAGTCTTGCGCCTTACGTTGCTCTAGCAACGCTGCCGCCAACACGCGCGCTTCCGTTCTATTCAACAGCGGATGCGCCGAAACCGGATCTTCGGTGTGCGCCGTTACTGGCGGATGATCTCTGCTAGCACTTTCCGATCGAGTTATCGCTTCCCCGCGCAACAACATTAACCGTTCGTGAATCTTCAAATACATCTCAGCAAACTTATCGAGGTTCGGCATCTTCAACGCAAACTTCGGTAAGTTCGTATCAGAATCAATAAGAACCTCTCCCGTTTTCGGATCTTTCATCGGCAACAAGTACGGCTCGTATACCTCGATCAATTCTTCCAGCTTGCCCATCTCGACTAAACGCTGTCGGAATATTCTATCAGCATAATGGGCAATGACCCGCTGCTCCATTTGCTGCCAAAACTCGACGCGCCGCTCAGTCCATTTATCTTCTATCGACCACGATTCAAACGTGCGCCATGACACCGTCTGCATATAAATTCGATCACTTCGCTCATAATGCCAACGAATCGATCGCCCCTCGCTATCGACGATAAAATCGGTCGCTGCCTGATTACGAATAATCCGCGACTGCTTTGCAAAATCTTTTTTCGGCTGCGGGAGATGCGCCGGAAGATCTCTTCCCGCTGTCTTCGTATTCGTTCGCTTCGGAGCCGATACAGGCAAAGCTACTTTCTTACGAATCAGTTTTCTCTTTTCGCTTGCCATCACGCTCCCGCTTCATCCGCATAAACTCTATAAACTCTTCTTTCGATAACTCCTGAATTCGATCCTTCGTGTTGTCCTGCATCCATAAATTGTAATCAATTACTCGCGCGAAATCCCGCCTATATTTATCCCATATCTCGCGAATAGCAGCAGTCGCTATCGACTTTGAATCGGTATGTTGCTCGCCATTCTTACCAGGAATGAGATGCGGCGCATGATGCTGTAATCGCGAATTGATCTTGATATTCGGCTCGACAACATTAGCGCTGTCATCCCATGTTATCGTAACCGTAACACTGATCGTAGACTCGATCTCTCTCTTGACCGAATCCAAGATCTGAACGATCTGCTTCTGCCACGCTACTCGTAAACCGCTAGTCATGCTCGTTTCTTCAATGCCTTCATCACGTCAGAAGCGTCAGAAGCTATATACGCTGCGAGCGCATCCCATCCATGATTGTGAAGCGTCTCCGGAACCGACTCCATGAATGCACGTACAGCAGGAAGCTTTCCATACTGATTGAGCACTTCGATTTCAACCTCTTCTTTACTTGCGTTAATCCTTCCACAAATAGCTTTTTTAATATGCTGCGGGGTGCTCATCACTACCGCTAGATCATACACAACCGATAACGTGCTGATAATTGTGTAAGGCATTCCGATCTTCACAAGGTTCGATTTGCTCGCCTTCATCGGAATAGAAAATGCCTCGAATGTCATCGCATCGATCTTGTAATCTTCGATTACAGCGATCAATCTCTCTGCGATATACCGCATCCGCATGAAATTATCTTCATTGGCGAGTATGCGAAGTTTCTTACTCGCTTTCTTCGTCCGGATAACATTCATCTCCGCGACAAATTCCACACCTGATTCGCGAATGACGACACCCCACCCGAAAGCCGAAAAGCCGGGGTCAAGCGTCAGCACTGCCAATCTTCGACTCGGTTGTATCGCTCTCGGAGTTTTCGGCATCTTGCTTCCGTGCTTGCTCTAGCTTCGCAAGCATTTCGTTCTCGGCATCTTGCTTTCGCTCTTGTTCTAACTTTTCGAACAACTCTTGATTCGCAATCATTTCATTCAGCTTACTTTCCTGCTCACCGGATATTTCCTTCAAACGAAGAAAGCGGATGCCTCGCTGAATGACTAATGCTTTTATCCCCATCTCTGCCAATCGCGTACCCATCACGCTAATTTCAGCAGGCGATTTAATTTCCGGTACTTCAACGATCACGAAATCTTCAAGCACACCGAGCATGTAGCCTGACTCTCTTACGCCGACAACTTCTTTCTTTCTTTCATCGAAGTAGGCTTCGATCTCGTACCAATGTTTCCCAGACTTACGCAGTTTTCCGCCCGGCCGTTTACGCCGCGCCGCAACACGCTTTGCGCGATTCACTTTTTTCTGAACATCGTCTTTATCAATACTCATGATGCTACCTTCAATATCGCCTCTTCGTCCGTTCGCTGCAACTCGTACACATTATCGAAATATCCTCTCACCGTCAGGTCATGATCAATTGCGATAATATTTGCACGATCTAGTGTTTCGAGAATTTCGCAGACCCGTCGCTTTTGCGTCTGTCCAAGATGCGTTGTTAGCTCATCAATAGTAAGTAGATCGATCCGCACACCGCATCGATTGAAAATCAAATCGGATAAAGCGAATGGAGCAAACGCAAGCTCGACACAACGCCGCTGACCACCCGATAATTTCTCGTATGCGCGTTCGTGGATATTGCCTTGCATATCCTGTTCAAAATACAACACGCGCAGATCATCGCCATCCATTGCCAACTGGCAATGAAGTTTCCCATCGAGAAGTTTCGAAATATATCGATTCGCTGCTAGTTCTAACTCATACAGCGCTGTTCGGAGAACGAGAACGGGTAAGCCCTTTGCGCTAAACCCTTCCACCCAAAAAAGCAAACTATCTTTCTCTTCCGATAACTTCCCGGCTTGTTCGGCAAGCTCTCTGAGCCGTTCAGTCAACTCTTGAATCTTCGCTTTATTCTGCGCCGCTTGCTGTTCAAATGGATTTTGAACCATCGCTTTCTTTGTGTAGTCAACGCGAGCTTTTTCGAGAGCAGACTGCGCGTTCTGCATGTTCTCGCGTATGCGCGCAAACTGCGGTAGCGCTGCATCGCATTTCTTCAACGCCTCCCGCGATTCCACCAGCGCAATTTCCATCTGCGCTTTTTCTTCTGTGCTACCACTATTCAACGCGTCCAATTCAGCCGCAATATTTGATAACCGCGATTGAAACGAAGTAAGCTCTGTATTCTTACTCGCAACCTTTGCTTCATGCGTTTGGATATGTTGTTCGACCGTTCCCGTCGGCAACGGCTGCCCGCATTCTTTACAAATCGCCGCACCCTGGTTCGCTTGCTCGATAAGACGATTCAGTTCAGTCTGCGCGTTATTTCGATCGCGCTCTACAATCGCCCGCTCTGCTTCCAGCGCGCCATACTGTCGTTGTAACTCTGCAATCCTTTTCGTCGGCCGAAGCTCTGCAAGTTGTTTTGTTATATTCTCTATTCTCTGGTCATGCAGCTTCTTTGACTTCAACCACTCCCCTTCACCTTTCAACAATTCTTCGCAGTTTGCGACTTTCGCTTTCGCTTCGTGCCCGGTCTGTGTAAGCTGATCCAATTCTATTTGTTTTTGGCGTTCCCATTGCTGAATCTGCTCGCTGAAATTCTGCGTTTCAAGCGTTGCTTTTTGCGTCTCAGCAACCGTCTGTTGATGCTGCGCGTTTGCCAGCGTTGCATTTACAACGTCTAGCCGTTTCTTCGCGACTTTTTGCGCAGCCGGGCACGATTCGAGATCGAATGCACTGGAAAGTAAATCCTTCCGACGCTTATCAGCATCCGTTGCAAAGTTCGCAACCGCCCCCTGTCCAAGTGCAACGCACGCACGCCACAACTCGTACGGGTATCCGATAATCTGCCGGATCAGTTTTTGCTGATCGGATATCCCCTCTTTGACTTTTATACCCTTTATCGAAACTGTCGACCCTTTGCCCCGTTGCTTCGCGCGCGTAACGACGATCTCTTTACCGCCGACTTCGACCTTGCATGAAACAGAGCACTCGGTCGCGTAATCATTTATCACGTCATCCGCACGCAACGTCGCTCCGATCTGCCCCGCCTTGCGCGGAGTAGTCGACCCGAAAAAGCACCATCCGGCCGCATCGGCAATCGCCGTCTTGCCGATACCGATCGGGCCAGTAATCAACGCGCGACCCATCTCGGATACATTGATAAAAAGCTCACCCGGAACCACGCAGAAATCTTTCAGCGTAATTTCCGTTATCGAGACTTCCGGCCCCAATGGTGCAAGCGCAGTCGCTTCCGGAACTTCCGATAAGATATCCCGACCCAATGCAACCAGATCCATTTCATCGAACGGATGCGCTACGCTCTGCAACTCCTGATTGACATACTGCGCGATTGCATCATCGAGCTTCAACGCAAACGACGGTGCCGCTTTCTCAGATGGCAATGCCTTCGGAGCCGTTCGCACATTCGCCGGAATCGTCGCAAGCGCTTCGGCAAAATCGGGGTGCTGCATGTCTTGCGGGTATGCTTGCACCTCGACAATATCGTTCTCTTTTACCGCCGACAGATCCCACTCATCACCGTAAGTGAATCGCCAGTAGCGCGGGAATATATCGAGATCGATCCAGACTGGTTCTACTTGCTCGCTCGTAATAAGCGCGATCCCGTGCGGCTGATCTCGCTCGCCTATATCGAGTTCGTAAGGCGAACCAATATACCAGATGCGATCACCTATTTGCTGCCGTTTATGATAATGCCCTAAATAACACGCGCGAATGAACGGCTCAATTTGCTTTGCAGTAAATAGCCCCGACGCTTTTTTACCACTATTCGCAATCGCTCCCGCAACTTCGCCATGTCCAAAAACCGACCATGGATAACCTCGATATTTTGATTCAACCTTTCCTAAGTCAAAAATAGAATTTTGTTCTTCGGGTCGTTCTCGCCATGGAATAAAAGCACACTGTAATTCAGTCAGCAACAACCGATTAGTCACTACTTCAATGTCTTGATAACCTCGAAAGATGTTCATCCCGTGAATCGTGCCATCGAGCGCAACCTGATCATGGTTACCGGGAATGAAAACCTTTCGAGCTTTTATCGATTCGATTGCAGCGAGTACCCGCTCGACCTGTCGAACATCGAGCGTGCCGCGCATGTCCCAGAAGTCGCCAAGGCACACAACATCCGCACCGTACTCTTCTGCTTTCTCACCGACGATCGATAAAAGCTCGCACGCACGGTCGAGTGTTTCGTTATTCACATGCAAATCGCTGAACGCAATATATCGAAATGGTTCGCCCGGTGCGGCTTTTTTCCGAACCGGTTTACGCTTCGCTGGCTTACTCGGAAGTGGTTTTATCGGTCTAGCTACTTTAGGCATTTCCATCCGCCATGAATGCTGCGATGAAGTCTCGATAAATCTCCGGATTCTCAGCGAGCACTTCGCCTAATCCGATAAACGAATTCTGAAATGTTATCGTTTCGTAACCGGGCGGAACAAGATAACACCATGCGGCTTGTTGTTCAATCCAGCGATGCTTCGGGTAGTCGCCACCGATCCCGTGATCTTTTCCCCACCGGAAAAGCGAATACGAATTATCTATTCCGCAACTGTGAACAAGTCCAAGCGTAACCGGGGGACGATATGGACCGACTTTCGTTTTCTTCAACTTCGCTTCGACTTCAAATCCGGCCACACGCCCGCCAACTTTTATCTCATTCGTTCGGCGTATCCATAACCGAAGAGACGTATAATATCGTGGCCCTTTACCGCCATAACTGACAAGCGTGCTAACACCCTGCCCGATCGTCTTGTAAAAATGATTCGTGAAAATGAAAACCACTCGTAACTTCGCCAGTCTCGATAATATTCGCTTAAAGTTCAACCCGATAACTCGCGCACCGGTTGCGACATGATCATCATCGGCCGCACCGGTAAACTCCTCTTCACTTGGCGTACCACCGAGCGAATCCCACGCGATCAGCACAAGCGGTGGTTCGATATTCGCTTCGCGTAGCTCTGCCTCTCTTCGCTCTTGAACAGTCAATATCTTATCGATACCAGCAAAGCCCTCTTCGAGCGTTTCGATTTCATCCGTTATCAACTTACTCGTATCGACACCGAGCTTTTGCGTATAACCGACATCACGCCCTTCACAGTTGTCGATAAGATGCGCAATTCCCCCCATCTTTTGACACTGCGCAATGCCCTGATCGATCAGCGTGCTTTTCCCTGCTCCCTCCCATCCAGCAACTTCAATCATTCGCCCGATTGGATAACCGCCACCCGTAAACTTATCTAACTCAAGTATCCCGGTCGGAAGTCGTTCCTTTGGCTCACCGAAAAGTGCATCTTCAAAAAACGCGAAGTCTTCGGGTTCGTTCTTACCTCGCAACTTGATTAGATCTGCAAGGTAATCGCTCGCGTCTGGTATCTTCGGCTTCTTAGCCTTACCCTTTGCCACGTTGCCTCAGAACGGAGGGTCACCGGGGTTGCCAGGCGCAACCGGGGGAACAAGCGGAGCCGCATTGCCACCCGTAGCAACCCCGCCAACAGGCGGAGCGAACTGCCCTTGCAACTGGTCAGGCGACATGGGAACGGGGGCTGACGGAGGTTGTGCGGGCACGGACGGGGGCATTCCAGGGGGTGCTACCGGGGGCATCGCCGGGAACTGCCCACTAGCCGCTAAACCGGGCGCAGCCGGGGGCGGGGGCGGGGGTTGATTCCCGCCTACAGGGGGCGCTACAGCCGCCGGGGGCGCAACAGGGGGTGGCGGTGCCTGCCCCGGAATCGGGGGCGCGTATGAGGCTTGTACGGGCGGGGGCGAGGCCATTTGCGCCGGGGGCGCGTAAGCGGGCAACTGCGCTACAGGCGGAGCCGGGAGCGCAGCAACCGGGGGCGGAGCCGCCTGAATCTGCCGCACCTGTCTTGTAACAGAATGGTACTCCCATCCGGGCGACTGCGGGTGCGGAATCCACTGCCCGACCTGAGCAGGCACCTGTACCTGTCCACGATTCCCGCCACCATAAAACGATATAATGTTTTGCGCGATCGCCTGAAACTTTTCTCGCTTGTGAAAAATGATCGCTTTATCGCGGAGATTGACTAGGTTATACAAAACAGAAACCAGCGACGGATCTATCGGTCCCGCGTGATGCGCCATGTGATTTGCTTTGTACTCGACATCGAACGTTCCGCCGCCCGTCTTATTTCGAATGCATTCTATCGGAAAACCGATTTGATGATGCGTGAAATCACCATTTCGGAAGCAGGCAAGAATCGCGTTGTGTAACTGCGGGCCTACACGAAACAACCCCGGCACGATCCCTTGCGCCTCTTGCCCTTGCGCATCTTTTATCGTCTGGTAATGCTTCGCCGGATCTTGCAGATTGAGCATTTGCCAGACTGCCGACGGCTTTCTCTTCGCCATACCGTGAAAATCATCAACACCGGTTGCCGAACTGTTGTTTAAGATAACTTCCAACGCAGCACAGATATCGCAGTTGCCCGGCCCACCCGGATTATCGAAGCAATCGAAACTGATAAAGTCTCGATTCGTCGGCGGGTCAGGAATCAGCCGCGCGTACAACCGATGACGGAATGACTCGATATAGGCTTTGCGTTCAGTGCGACCCCATGGCGGAAGAAATCGCGACAGGATAATTTCTTCGTTCGCTTGGCGAGGAAAACCGACGTAGATAAAATTTCCGTCGCTCGAAAAATCCGATCGCGCTTTGCCGGTCGCGAGATCCTGCGCAGCCTGATCGAGATCCTGTTGCCCCCACGTCTGTTCGGGCATCGATACTTGCACGGGTGCCTGCGCGGGCGGCATGACAGGCGGCGGAGGCTGCTCCATTGGCATCGCGCGCACGTCGTTCGTTGACGGATTCCAGATATAGTTCGGGTTGTTCGGATGTCGCTGATACCCTGGCGGTAACTGACCACTCATCATTTATCTCCTATCGGGCGTGCCCTCTTTGAGCTTCCCTTGTTTGCCGGTCTTTTCACCGGTCGACGCCTTTGCGGTTTATCCTCTTCAACTTCATCGCTCGCCGGAACATCTACCGGCACAGAACTCTGCGCGCCTTCACGGAAGTCAGCGGCGGCTTGCGCTGCGCCGCTCGCGTCATGCGTATCTATCGCGAGTCTTTCCAGTTCAACTTCACTCATCCGGTCATGCGGCTTTTGCACCTGACCGTGCCCGAAGTTGTCTCTCGATAAACTTTCGAGTTGCCGCGATTTAATTTCGAAAGCTCTTTTGAGATCGTCCGCAAGAGACATGATCGTTGCGAGATTGATCTGCTCCTGATATCGCTCCTGGTAATCTTCGGCACCTCGATAGAAATCTTCAAGATCTTCTTTCGTCGGCTTTTTATTATCTTTTGCCTTTGCACGGCACTCATTTCGCTTCGCTTGCTTCCATCGACGAAATCTGACTTCCGACTCTTGATGCGCGCGATAGGCTGCCGCTCGAATACGTGCCATCTCGCCATACAATGCCGGAACCGTCTGCGCTTCGAAAGTCAGATTGTTTGCATCGATGACCAGCAACGCCAATAAGTTATCGCGATTGATCGTGAAAGGTTCCCCGGTAATCGGATCGGGCAACGTTACGACCAGCGGTAACTTCAATCGGATACGTTCGATAATTTCCCGTGATTCGACCGTCATGTGATCTACCTCCAAGTATTTATAGGCGATAACTCACTGCACCCAGCAAAATTTATTATCGTCCGTCAGTTTGATCTTCTTTTTGTTCGCCCATGTCGTTGTCGTGAGTTCACACGAAACCGTTATCGGAACTCCCTTCCCGATTCTGCCCGGCCCGGCTTCGCTGAACATCGGCCAATCTTCCATCGCCCGAATAATCTTTATCAACGTATGCGCCCATGGACCGGAAAGCGAAAGATCGAAAACGAGTTCATCGTGAATCGACTGAACGAGAAAATCGTCAGTCGGAGTTTCCTGCAAAATATCATAAGTGCGGATCATGCATTCCTTCATCAAATCGGCTGCGGTTCCTGAGATTATCGAAGACATCATTTGCCGCTCTGCCCGCTCGCGCGCCCATTTGTCCGTAAAGTTACTTATATCGGCTATTCGTCGCGGGCGACCGAAAGGATTGATAAACATGCCTCCATTGCGGCGCATCTCATTTGCCAGCTTCGCCTGAAAAACTTTTATCGACGGGTACTGTTTGAAAAACGCTTCGAGCACCTTACGTGCTTTCTCGCGAGTACCCTCCGGATCTTCATAGTAACCCGGCATTCGCAACGCCAACCCCATTTCGGTCATGCCGTAACTGTTACCGAAGTTTACTTGCTTCGCTATCGCTCTCGCTATACCGAGTAAATCGGCTGTCATTTGATGAACGTCCAACCCCTCTCGATAAGCTCGCAACAAATTCGGATCTTGACTAAACCACGCAAGTATCTTCAACTCGATCTGTTGAAAATCTATATACGCGCGAATGTACTCGACCGGCACCGTGAAATATTCTTTAATATTTATCACTGTGCCATCTTCAAGCTTCAATGGATCGCGAGATATATTCTGTATATTCGGATTCTGCGAAGACAATCTCCCCGTCACCGGAAAGCCACCCTCTTCACGTTGCTCTAACTGATTGTAATTCGGATAAATCCTTCCAGTTTCTTTATCGAAGTATTGAAGAAAATTTCCCGAATAGGTACTATGAACTTTCTGAACGTCGGCAAGCCTGCCGATTGCCGTAAGAAAATTAATATGCTCCGGATACGATCGCTTCAATAACTCGCGCGCTTCTTTATCAACCGACTGTTTCGACGTGCCACTCTTTCCCCCTTTCGTCCACTTCGGCGGCTCCATATGTAACTTGTTATAGAGAGCATCACGAATCTGATCGTCAGTTGCTTCGAACGATTCATCTCCGGACAAACGACGGCACTCACCGAGCCAATGCAACAATTGCTTGCCAGTCTTATCATGCGCTTCGCGTACAGTCGTTTCGCTTATCGGCAATCCTACCCATTCCATTTCATGTAGGATATGGGAAACTCGCCGCTCCCGCTGATAAACTTGCGAAAACTCTACGGGCGTATTTCTGAAATGCAGCAACCAAAGATACAGCGTGTAAATAACATCTTTGCACGCGTACTTGCCGCATAGACTTATCGGTGTCCGAGAATAGCCAAACCTTTCAAGGTATGTTGGCTCCCCCAAGCTATCGATATCATCTATTCTGCCACGATCGCGTTTTCTGAAATTCATTTTCAGCTTACGCGCATCGGATTTCATCCAATTTTCTAATTCTTTTTCTTCATTGCGTGCGCTATCGAGAATGTACTTTGCAGCAAGCGCTTTCAACCCGAAATATCTTTCGTTTTCGTTTGCAATCGTCGCCAACAATGAAGTGTCATGCATCTCACGCGCGATCACAATATCATCCGCACGACACATAATCTGATCAAACTTCATGTGATGATAACCAGCCCGACCTTTTGATTCTAAAATCAGTTGGACTACATCGGATACAGCGTCAACACCTAATTGATATTCTGACGTATTAATATGCCTGATCGGTATATACCAGCCGCTTAGTTCCGCCGTGTCAGTCTGCGCAGCAAACGCATGACCGATCGCTCTTGCACCAAGATGGACATGCAAACCACTCGTTTCAGTGTCATGTGTAATATCCGGAATGCTGCAAAGTAACTCGCCTACATCATCGAGTTCGCGTTGCGTCTGAACGAGATTGTAGCGAAGCGTTAACTTCCGACCACTCTTCGGAACGATTTCTTCCGAATCGATCCAGCTATCCATTCCCGCGAATGTAGCCTGTTCGGACAAGGTATTGCCTCCATTGCTCGATTAAATATTTTATCTGCTCTTTCGTATGGTATGGATGAAAACCTACCGCGCCTTGCTTTGCTACTCGACCAGGATCGGCCAGCATCACGAACCAAAGTTTCAATTCGCTATGCCAAAACCAAACTTCGTAAACCGGTATGTTATCGGAATAATAGATCGGCTGTTGATTCGCCCGGTCAAGTAGCAGCGACTCTTCCGGTCGCGTAGCATTCAGAATCCAGCCGAACATTTTGGGCCTTAAATGCGAACGCCCCGACCGTTTCCAGTCGGGGCGTT
>SMTZ1_10000451_pt1 | contig 38526 bp, 33 predicted proteins | sample DeeMarSWOR136_30_FD_25667 | JGI IMG/M metagenome (IMG submission 25667)
CAAAAGCTTGGCCAAAAGGTGCTCTACCGTCACCTCATAATGGGTGCGAGAGACACAAAAGCCCGCCGCTGCCTCAAGAGATCGTGCGCAGTACGCGTTCAAACGACCCAAAAGCGATTTAATGTCCACTGTTATCATATTCGTCTCCTTGTTTGGTGATCAAGGGCGCCAAGTGCCGTTAGAGGTTGGAGGGATAGAAACTCGTCCTTACTTCCCCCAACTCATCACCTGAAAAGATCCAGGTGTCTAACCCAAGCCTTGACCACTCAGAGGCACCCAGGCACACTGTTTTTACCTGCCCCTCTGAAATGATAATCTCCAAGTCATACTCCAGGGCTTCCACAACATACAATCTCGTCAGGGAAACAAGTTTCTCGTGCCTGTCACCCCCCGGGTTTTCCCATCAAGCGGGCCGATCAGGATACGGAACTTACCCATTCGATCCTCAATTTCCCTTCCAAGAAAGCTGTCCACACCCAACAAATTCCCTGCAGCTCCCAGAAGCAGTCTCTGGTCTTTGGGGATTGTCGCCTTTCCCTTAACACAGGGAATCACCTCCACAGGCATTCCCTCTAAGGCATCCTGGAGCAACATTTTCAGCCCTACAGCTGATCGGGGGAACTGTGTAAAAAGACCTATATAGCGAATTAGACCATAGGCATCCGGGATATCATCTCTTAATGACTTTTCTCCAAGTCCCAGGAGGCTAAAGAGCCTTTCCATGTACCTTGGGTTATTCTCTTCAACAACCTGAAGAAACTGCCGATACTTGCTCCAACACCTGAAAAACAGCAGAAAAAGCCGATGATTGACGAGGTCTATAAAATCTCTCGCGACTGATTCATCTAAGGCTGCCTCCTCCATGAGGTCTTCACTATAGAATGTTGGTAAAGGAGAAGAGGTTCCGTAGAGTCCCAGAAAGTTGGCCGTGACCAGAAAGCGAGGACCTTTATCATCATCTTGTTCCTCAATTATATCCACGTCGGAGGGAGGGAAGGCAAGGGAGAGCTTGGGTCTTATTCTGATATTGTCTGTTTCAACAGACGCCGGCTCCTCGATCTCGGTTGAATCGCGACCGAAGATACGTAATAACCGCATCACCTGAAAGAACGAAAACGTATGTCCTTCCCTTAGCAGTTCCAACTTCAGATCAGAGGATGGTCTCCTATTCTGGCTGGCCATTGATAAAGCTCTCCCTTCAGAACCTCCTTGATGATAAGGTTGGTAAAGGTATTGATAGAGGCATAAGATCCCAGAAAATGATCCAATACACATCCAAAGAGAAAAAGATCTCCCTGGCTGGCAAAATGGTCATGGCGGAGATTCATTCTGATTTCCCGGCCCCTCATCATCACACCTGACATCAGCCGGTTAGAGGCCCTTGTCTCAATCTGTTCAATGCTTGCGATCCGCTTTTTGTTGGCCAGAATAGCTGTTCGATCCCGGCTTTCTTCAAAGATGTAAAGTTCAAGAAGGGCCCGTAGATCTTCAGCCTTTGCCAGGGAAACATAGTTCAAAGAAAGATGAGAGAGCAAACGCCACAGAAGATTCGTGCCCAGAGGCGGTAGGACATTGCTCGTCGGACGGCGAATATTCGTAAATTCAACAAATTCCGGAGAACTGCTGGTTGGCAAGGATATATCCCCTAACTGAATCCCTTCAGGCAAAGACCCATTGGTGCAAAGAAGCTGTATAGAAAGGGTCTCTGATACCGGTGGACCGGCCTCCTTAGGATAAGCGACCGACAAGTAAACATCGAATCCGGATCGAACGGGCGATCTTCGGAGGTTCACATGATAGACCGGGTTGGCCTCCGGCTCAGGGGTAAAAACCTCAAAAGGAACATAGAGCCTTTCTTGAGCCGTTCCCTGTACAAACCCGACCACCTTTTCCAGTGCATAGACCTGATAGTGGGGGGCATTGCCCCCGGAAGGGCGCACCAGATACTCCGTTTTTCGATGGTCCAGGCGGATTGGATCAGCATCGTGTGGAAAGATGTTGATCACCGGTGTGGCAGAGAGGATAAAATTCTCCGTCTTGACCCGGGGAGATGGAAAGGGAAGATCATCCAGTTCAAAGGTGATCTCAAACCGGCTTCCATCCCCTCTCTCTTGCCAACGTTCCCAACCCACAAGATCCAAGAAGAGAAACTTTTCAGGAAGAATAAAATATTCCTGAACAATCCGGTATCCTGGAAAAGAATTCAACGGGTAGGGAATAATGCCCTCCTCTTGAGAAAATCCAACAGGCCTTAAATGTTCAGGGGTGAGTAGCAAAGAAGCTCCGCTGTCATGAGGGGATATGATAATCTGTCTCAAGTGGTGTCTCAAAAGAAAATAGAGATCTGCAGCGGTGGAGTGGCCTCCTGCAAGAAAAAACCGCAACACCTCTGGCTGCCAGTCAGATAGCTTGAGACCTCGAAGCTCCAACAAGAGCTTGATAGCAGGAGGCCGGCCGGGGGGCTCCACAAAGGAGGCCTCTAAAAGGGTCAGGGAATGAACATCCACATCGTAGCAGGTTCTAAAAAGGCAGGAAGTTCCATCTACCGGCACCGAGGCGATATGGATTCCTGCGGGTATGGTCATTGACTCCTTGAGGGTCGGCTTTGGGGTGAAGGCCACAATGGAGGTAGACGGTATGGGACGCAAATAGTGGGGCCAAATGAGCTGAATCATCTCATGTATGATCTCTGGAAACTCATCATCCAGTTTTTGCCTCAACAGGGCCGTCAAAAAGGCTACGCCCTCAAGAAGACGCTCTGCATCCGGATCGGCCGACGGACCGCTTAACATAGGTGCAACAGCTGGGTGGGCCTTGGAAAAGGCCTCACCAAGATCCCTTAGATAGGCCATTTCCTGCTGAAAGTAGCGGTTAAACATGGGTATCTTACTCTCTGTTGTTAAAGTGATTTAAACTGTCCGATTAAAGATTCTCTCGCCCGCTCCTTCAAGTCGCTTGAGCTCACAGAGAACGCAGAGATGATTTTTGTGCTTGGCCTGATTTCTTGACCCCGGTTAAATCGGCTGCGCATTTAACGGGGCAGGGACGCAAAATCAGGTCAAAATATCAGCACCTGATGGGGTGTTTTTGATACCGCAAATATGTCTGGTACAAGAGACAAGTGAAACACCTACGTGCAGTCCCGCTGAAGCGGGATTTCAGCTCAATCCTCCTGTTCCCGCCTTGACGGAACTAAAAAACTCTGTACCTCTGTGCGCCCTGTGAGAGATCTAAGCACCGAGAGCCCAGGAACCAGCATCCAGCAACCAGGGTCAGCCCTTGATCTTTACTCTCCCGTCAGTGCCCATTAGGCTCTCAAAAAACACGGGAAATTTTTCATCTTCCGCCGCCAGCCTAGCGAGAATCTGAAAACGCACCGAGAATATGTCTTCCTCCTGGGGAATAAAGCTGACGCGTATACCCTTTAGTCGGGGTTCATATTTCTGGATTATCTGTCTGATAGACCTCTCGATCTCTCTTACGGATTCAGGGTAGCTGTGCAGCAAGTCGGTAAAGTCAGGAACGCCATAATCCTCAGCTATGGGCACACTTCCCCTCCGGGTGTTGAGGATTCGCTGCAAGTGCCTCAACACGGAATCGATGATTTTTGCGGGATCTTCCCTTGCCCGCCTATCCGGCCCTTTTTCCCAAGATCGAATGCGCTCTAAAAGCCTTTCTTCTCGCATAAGGCATCAATGCTTACGCAGGGGCCGCCCAGGAATCCTCAGCCTCGACTCCATCGGGCTCCCAAGTCCATTTGATCTTGCTATAGGTAAAAGAGACCTCTTCCATATGTCTATAGGGTTCATTTTCCCGCAAGAAGGCAATGGGGCTATAAGGCTTCATCGATACAATAATGGCATTCTCAAGGGTATGGGTAAAATAGTGCTCCTCTTCCCCGGCCTTATCGATCCGGTACCACTTTAAAGTAACCTTCAGGTGTTCCCCTGAACACAGTGCCTGGTAGAGCTTGGGTGAAGCCTTGTCAAACTCCTTGACAAGGGTCATTGGGCCATGGATCCTTTTCCCACTGGGAAGACCGGATTGGGGATCTCGCGGAATGTGGAGTTCTTGATTCATGGCAAATACGAGGATTGTACCCTCACGCCCCTCCATGTCACAGGTTCCCTCAATCTTTCCCTGATTTTCCCCTTCAAGTTCTAAATGAGATATCATTGGCATGGCTTGATCCTCCTTTCTTTACTCTTTATCGAGTTTACCAACAAGGGAGAGGGTAAAAAAGGCGCCCATGTATTTGAAATGGGGTCTGACCTTCAAGGTGGCCTTATACCAACCCGGCTCTCCCTCAACATCCTCAACAGTAATCTGTGCCTGGCGGAGTGGTCTCCGGCTTCTCACGCCGGGTAATGGGTTATCCATATCGGCTACGTACTGGCGAATCCAGTTGTTCAGCTCCCTTTCCAAATCAACCCGTTCTTTCCAGGAACCTATGTTCTCCCTTTGGAGTACCTTTAAGTAATGGGCCAACCGGTTGACTACGAACAGATACGGGATCTGCAACCCCAACTTGTAGTTCCGCTCAGCCTCCTTGCCTTCTTCGCTCACGCCAAAGAGCTTCGGTTTCTGGACAGAGTTGGCTGAGAAGAAGGCCGCATTATCGCTGCCTTTCCTCATGGTTAAACCGATAAAGCCCTCATCGGCCAACTCGAACTCTCTCCTCTCGGAAATAAGCACCTCTGTGGGGATCTTTGTCTGAATGGCCCCCATGGCCTCGAACTGGTGTAGCGGAAGATCCTCTACTGCTCCCCCACCCTGGGGTCCGATAATGTTGGCACACCACCGATACTTCGCGAAGCTGTCAGAAACCCGGGAGGCGAAGGTAAAGGCCGTATTACCCCACAAATAATGCTCATGGCTGGCGGAGACATTTTCCTCATAGTTAAAGTCCTTCACGGGCTGAGTATCAGGGCCATAGGGCAAGCGAAGCAGAAACCGTGGCAGCGTCAGGCCCACGTAACGGGAATCTTCTGACTCTCGGAAAGATTGCCATTTGGCATACTGGGGCCCTTCAAAAATAGACTTGAGATCCTTAAGTTGGGGCAGGCCATTAAAACCATCAAGCCCAAAAAAGGCAGGTGCCGTAGCCGCAACAAACGGCGCGTGAGACATAGCCGACACGCTCGCCACATGTTGCATGAGTTTAATATCCTGAGCGCCGGGTCCAAATTCGTAGTTCCCGATCATAACCCCGTAAGGGTTACCACCGAACTGGCCATACTCTGATGTATAAACGGTCCTGTAGAGGCCGGATTTGGCTATCTCCGGAGCATCCTCAAAATCTTCTAAAAGATCTTCTTTACTCACATTGAGAATCTCCAGCTTTATGTTTTCCCTGAAGTCTGTCTTATCCACCAGAAACCTCAGGGAACGCCAGGCGGACTCAATCTTCTGCACATCTGGATGGTGCAAAATCGCGTCCAACTGCAGGCTGAGCTTATTGTCTATTTCGGCGATCATCTCATCCACATTCGCCCTGGTAACCTTCTCCACTACCCGTCCAGGCTCTACGAGTTTGGCCATGAAGGCCTCCAGACCCTTTTTCGTCATGGTAAACGCTTCATCCGTAGGTTTGAGTTTGGTAGCCTGGATAACCTCTTCCAGCAAAGAAGGCTGCTCTACCGGTTGTTTTTCCTCAGAGACGGCTTCTTCTTTACCAGAGACAGTTTTTTCTTGTTCCTCAGCCATATGATCCCCCTTTCTTATTTTTCTACCCCGAGCTCTCTCAAAAGCTGCTCCCTCGCCACGTCATCCTTGACCAGCTCCTGAATCTTTTTGCGAAACTCAGGGACATTGCTAAGTGGCCCTTTAAGGGCGGTGAGGGCCTTCCTCAATTCCAGAAGCTGATTTAGCTCGGCCGTGTTTTTTGCGATCGCTTCTGGCTCAAAGTCTTTAATAGATTCGAATTTGAGCGTGACGTTCATCTCCTCCTCAGGCTCACCAGAAAGCTTATTCGGAACAGTAACATCTACGTTGATATTCTGGGCCTTCAAGACCTCATTAAAGTTATCTTTATCCACGTTAATAGGCTCGCGGTCCTCAACCCGTCGATCATCAGGTTTGAACGTAAAATCGCCCAAGACCAACATCTTAAGCGGAAGCTCCACCTCTTCCCGGGCACCTCCAGTAGCTGGTCGGTAGACAATATTTACCCTTTCTCTTGGGGCTACACTTGGTTCTTTTGCCATGATTCCCCCCTTTCTTCTAAATGGTTATGAGGATAGTAACATAAAAAATTGAAATCTGCGACCTCAAATTAATCCTTTCATCATTTGCGCGTCCCTCGGTCAGGATTCCCCAGCCGCAGTGCCTCAGCCGGATCAAGCCTTGCGATCCGGTTCAGTATATCCGCTGCTTTACTCTTTAATGCCTTATCTGTCTGGCTGTTAAACCCCACCCAAACCAGCTTGAGTCCTTCTAGGGCCAGATCTGGATCCCACTCTTCGAGTCTATACAATTCAATGTCCTGAAGGACCTGTTCGAAATGAGGTGCAGCCAGATTTGCCTGCTTGGAGCTCATAAGTATCTGAGACAGAGCTAATCGCCACTGAAGCGTTTTTTTCTGGGAAGAGCTTTTCCGTAATTCCTGCTGGAGAGACTCAACGGCCTCCATAAGTTTCTTCTCCCTTACAAGGGCTTGTGCCTTCTGAATCGTTTCTGCCATCTGATCCTCATTCCCATCGGTTAAACCGAATTCTACCTTAAATACGGGTTCGTCGATGACGGCGCTGGCTCCGAATTCAATACCTTTAAGCCACTGCTTTGTTTCAGGGTCTGCAAAAGGCATCCCATCAGAAAATGAGAGCCCATCTAAACCCGGAAGGCGGTGAACCAAGAAGGCGGTCTCCCGGCAAACGACATCATGGGCTTCCTGATAACCTCCTCCCAGACTGACAAGGGCCTCTGCCACAAACCGATTCACATCAAGCCAGAAAATGAACTGCGACAGCCTCCGCTCTGCTGCTTTCACCAAGGCCTCCCAGTCTCCTTTTTGCCTGAGATCATGTAAAACCTTTACTACCTGAGGGGCAGGAGGCGGAATCCTGGTCTTTCCATCTACTACCGGTGGAAGGGTTTCCACTGTTGACCAGGCGGCAACCCTGGCACACCGGTAAGATAGTAGATTCATGGGATCTTTTTCATTTAGATAGGCAGCTACTTGACGTATCTTTTGAAGACCAGACCGCAATATCCTTTGAGCGTCTTTTTCTGAGGTGATATCTTCTGCTTCTGCGGGAGGTGCTGATGGCGGCGGCTTCTCAGGCTTACGGTCGGGTGTTGGAATCGCCTGAACCTTCTCTTGAAGTGGCGGTGCTTCCGCTTCAGGCTTTTCCTCGGATAAAGAAGGGATGGTGTCCAATAATCTTTGAATGGCTTGGACAGAGGGAGGATCGTGCAAGTATTCACCCAGGCTTTTGTCTATTTGCCCCAAATTTTCCTTAATCTGTTGTATTGTTTCAGGGGACTGAGGAGTTAATTTTAACCTTTGAAGGGCTGACTCTGTTTTTTCGAGCCACCACTCCATGGCAGCCAATCGCCCCCTTATACGTTTTTTCGGAGGGTAAAGATCTTCCCAAAATTGATCCAAAAGATCGCGGAGTATACATAGGCCAACGGCCAATCCCTCTATTTGGCTGGTGTAAATCTGTGCCACGGCCAGATAGCTGGCCACCAGGATATCTTTCGACTTTTCGGCCAAGATTGATGAAGCAAGGGTAGTCACCTTTTTCCAGTCAACACCACTGACACCAGAGGGAGATGAGAGCTTTTCAATCTCAGCCTGAAGCTCCTCAAACTCGGGTTCATACCGGACGTCTGTGCCGGTCGGTTGATCTGGATTAATTGGTTCTTTTCCCAGTAACAAAAGATCCATTTTCTAAGACCCCCTTAGAGAAGATAGTCCACAGCCGTACAAAATCCCTTGGCACCAAAGGCCGTTTAAAGACTGCCAAACAGGCCTCCTCTGGAACCCCTCCCATGAAGACTGCATTCGGAACCTCTCCGATGTGTATTTTCAAGAAAAAGTGCCATACACTGGCCAGCGTAAATGGGTCATTGGGCGGTCTACTGTCAAGCGGGACAAAGAATTCAGTCCTTTGTCTCAGGCCTGAAGCCTTATTTTCCATATCCCGGGATACTTCACCATTGCTATAGGAAGGTTCAATCTCTTTCTGGCTCTCTCTCTGATCTGCAAACTCCAACCAGTTGGGCTCTGGCGGTTTTATAGAGCAGACCTCATCTTCGACCTGTTTAAAGTCCGTAAACCTCCGGGTGGCCATATACTCCATCTGGCGCCAGGTCTTTTCAAAGGCAAAGGGCAAGAGATCCCAGTGATCCTCCCATCCTTCAAGAAGGCCTGTTCCCATAATCAGGAGGGGATATGGCCGACCAAGACTGTCACTGCTATCCCTTCCGACGCCACAAACAAGGTTTCCCTTTGTAGGGCCCCTGGCCCAAAAACGCCAAAAATAGAATTGAGGAGTATGGTCCTGTTTTGAATCTAACATCTGGAAACCATTTTTAACCCAATCTGAAAAAGCCTTCAACAAGGGAGGGCTCGAGCCCACCCTGATATAGTCCCTGGCCACCGGATGCTTACCGCTTGCGGTCCAGTTCCAGGTGTGTTTCGATTTTAGTGGTCCCAACACCTTACAATATCCTCTGGTACTCGTGGTGCCCTCGATACCACCTTTGTCGGCTTGGCAGACGTAAGGAGTCCTAAAACCGGTCGGTGCCCAGTTAACTCATATTTTACCTTGATATATTTGATGCCCATACGTCTCAGGGCTGCTTGCTCCTTAGGAAATTCACTTGGGAAGAAAACACGGTGACCTTTTGAAAAATCCTTTAAGAACCTGGGAAAAGCCAGGTCTCCCGTGTAATTTCGGGTCAAAATGAGGTTGCCTACCTTGATCTTGAAGATGACATCTCCACAGTTTTGAGGCGACCAATCAAAGGTTTTACTCACGGGGTAGTTGAGATTGTCCAGACGCAGGCTCTTATCTGTACATTTAATCTCTAGATTGGTAGCATGGGGCCTTACCTGTGCGTCCTTATTGGTGTCGGTGGGGAGGCCCTTGATAGAGACAATGTAATTGGTTTTGACAGGTTCAGGTTCGGGAGCAGGTTTGGGTTTTGCGGCTATGGCACCTTCCGTAATAAAGGTAAAAAAGGAGTCCTTGAAGGGTATCTTTCTCCCGAGAACCTCCCTTGCATAAAAACCTTTTCGCAAACTCCGGCTGACAAACGGTGCGGCCGGCCCATTAATGAATTTCATGGCATAACCATCTTGACCAAAAAGGAGCTGGTTCACCAGCTTCTTATCAGAAACTCCTTGAACCTCAACCAATACCCCTTTTTCCCAAAGGTCATTGATATGGCAAGCGGTTTCTTGGCAAACAAAGGCCCAAAGATAATCGAGGGGTCCGATAACCAGATTCCAAAACATCTTCTGATCAGACTTGACTCTGGCCAAAGAAGCCTTGAGTGTGCTCACAGCATTTTGGGCAACAAAAAATGGCGACTTACTCGTGGCCGAATCTTCACTGAAAGCCTTGGCCGCCATCTGATAGGCAAGCCTTCTGGAGGCAGATACCGGGGTGATTTCGGCCAAAGCGCTTCGGTACTCTCTGAACGCCTTCGCGGCAATCAACTGAGCCTCCAGGGTCATCCCTTTTTCCAGTCTAGCCTTTTTCCTTTCTAATTTTGTAACTAACTTTTTTCCCGTACTGGTGGCCTTTGCCAGGGCGCCTTTCTTCTTCAAAGCCTCCTCTCTATCCGCCTCATCTCTGATAGCTTTGAACTCATAGACGAGCTTCATCCATGGTGGCATATCTTCCTGAACAGCGAAAGGTTCCAGTTCCGCTGCCATCCTTTCAAGTAGTGAAAAATACGGTCCCTCATCGGCAGCCATCGTGGCCGCTGCCTGTTGCCATTCCTCTTTGGAGTTCAGCCTGTGTATGCCTTTTGAGAAAGAATTCCCAAGATTATACCAGGCTTCTACATAAGCATCGGAATACCACCGTTTGAATTCTAATTTTTGGCTTGCAATGATCAAGGGATCAGGAAGGGCAGCTTCTATCTCCTTCAGAAAAGAATCGATCTGCTCTTTCCCCTTACCGGTAAAGGACGGTGGCACGGTCGTTTCATCTGAAACAGATAAGCTGCCTCCCCAAAAATCTCCCAGATTCAGATCGTGTAATGATGGATTATTGTTGACCCAAGCGGCAAGCCAATTGAGGTTTGTCGGCTTTAGGGTCAGGATATGCTTTAACCAGGTCTGCAGATTATTCATCTCCTGGTTGAGGCTACTGGAATCTTGCCTCCAAACCAAAAAGTAAAGGTACAGGTCTGCAAACTTTTGTCTAATTTCAGGAATGAGCTTTTGATCTGCCATTAACACGATAGGTTCATAAGATGGTTGAGACATAGCCTGAAGCGTTTCAAGGTTATTACCTTCGAGAAGGGCCTGCAAAAGATTGATACGTTTTACAAGGTGATCTACGTGTTGGAAAATTGCATCGGGGGAAGTAGAATCAGAAAAATTTGCCATCCTGTCTGCCATTTGTTTGTCTAAGGAGGCCAGAAATCCGCCCTTAAACTGTTTGCAATATTTGGCCCTGAGCTTACTCTCAACATTTTTACTTTCATTCAACCCAAACCTGGGTATCCACCAGTTGCGATTCTGGTCTTCCACCCTTAGAATTGCTTGGCGAAAACGATTCATGGTGATAATATCTGTGAGAATTTCTCCTTGCAATACAGGTGGTTTTGAAAATTCATGAGAGACATCCCTGAGGGCTCCCAGATTCTTCACAAAGGAAAAACTCAGCAGACCACAGATGGCAATTGCAACCGTAACCCATGAAGTCAGACCAAGATTCCTCGTGAGTCGGCTCCAACCAAGAGCCCGTTGGGTTGGAGCAAACAGGCCTCTGTCTTTAGGCAGAATTCGTGCAAAGAAGTCGTGCAGAAATAAGCCTTTACTTGTTCCAGGCAGAACCTCTCTCTCTTCAATGAGGCCAAGGGCCTTTAGGAAATGGGAGTGCGGGCTTCCCTCCTGGCGCCCACTGCTAAAGAAAAGGCCTCTTAAAATGGGGGTCTCCTGGTAGGGATTTTCCTGAAAAGCTCCTTTGATGAAAGCGTTAAGGCCGGGTTTCAACCTTTCAAACTCTTCAGGGAAGAGCAGGAGACCAGGATCAATGCCCTGGCCAACACCCCTGGGCCCGGGCTTGTTCACAAAGAGGAGCCTCAGATCTCTCAGGCGCTCTCCGATTGTATTTATGGCACGGTTGCTGAAGGCTGTTACGTCTGTTGAGAGCTGATGGTTCAATAGCCCCAGGGCCTGGTCGTGGGATTTGTCAGGAAGATAATCGCAAAACTGTGTCATCCCTTGAACCAAGTCGCACTTGCTTACAAGAACGTACACCGGAAACCTTGCTCCCAAAACCAGCATCAATTCATCAATGCGGCGCCGAATAATTCGACCATCTTCCTCCAGAGCTTCAGGCCTTGAATCAAGTAACTTATCAGCCGCAATGGTAACACTAACGCCATTTAAGGGTTCCCTTTTTCTATATTTGGCTAAAATGGTGAGAAACCTCTGCCATTCTTCCTTGTCACGGCCTTCGTCAACGGGAATGGCATACCTTCCGGCTGTGTCAATAATAATGGCCTGATCAAAAAACCACCAATCACAATTCCTTGTCCCAGAGATGCCAGAAGTTCGACTGATCTCTGCAAAAGGGGAAGAAAGACGGGCGCTTTTAATCGCCGTGGTCTTGCCTGAACCACTCTCCCCGATCACCAAATACCATGGAAGTACATAAAGAGGGTTGCCATATTTTCTTAGGTGAGAAGCCTTAAGGGCCTCTATGGCCTCTTTCCAGCGATCCTGAAGCTCCCTTGAGCGCTCCCTCTCTTTATCTCCCAAGGTTCTCAGATAGGACTCATCCTGCTCGATAACCTGGCTAACAAAGTGCTGTTCACGTTGTCTAAGCCATACCTTTCTGAAAAACATCATGCCGAACCCTAGACCCAGAAGGCCTAGTAAAATAAAAAGCCCCACCCACCATGGCCAACCAAGGCTCAAGACAATCCCAAACACCAGAAGAATGGCCAGTAAAACTGCTACGATAACAAGAAAGACTTTAAGAATCTTTAAGAAGACCTGTTTCATTTACGGCAATGTCCCTAATAGATGTTCGCCCATATTGCTCAAAACAAATCGGTAAATCAAATACAGACCTAAGTAAAGGATAACGGGAAAGCCAAGACAAAAAAGCGTAAAACCAGGGAAACGCTTTTTCGCTTTCTGGGGTGCAATCTCACCTGATTCAACAACATACGTCTCTGGAAAAAGCTCTCCTTTTTCAAGGGAAGGAAGTCCCACCGAGCTGCCTATGAGAAGTTTTAGATTCGATGTCTTTACCTGCTCCAGGAGATATCCGTCTCCCTCATGGCAGTAGCGTCCCATAAAACCCATGGCCAAACAGAGATAATAGACCTCCCTCACATCTCTTTGATGAGGTCCAATGGCGTTTAAGCGTTCAAAGAAGACCTCCCCAGCATCGGCCGTCTGATAATAGAGGCGCTGGAGCTTTTCTCCCTGCCACCGAGGTTTTTGGTTCCACGAAGAGCTCAGAATGGCCTCATCAACCCAGGCAAGGATGGCAAAACGTGCCGAGTCATAATCCTCCTGGGAGAATGCTCCATTTTTGAGGCAGTCGTCGCTCTCCGAAATCAGTCGTTGGATATCGGCCTTCACTTGATCAAAGGGGGGTTGTCTTGTGGCTACTGTCTTTAGAAAATAGGTAACATAGGCAACGAGTTCCATAAAACAGTCAGTCAATCGCATGTCTAAGTTCTCCCCACAACCATCAGTTCCACCTTTAAATCTTCCGGAGTAGCATCCCAGTATAAAGCGATGTTTTTCCCATTTTGCACCTGGTCCCATTGATCACTGTGGTGGTCAATCTGGAAATAAATAGAGTGAGGCCGACGAGGCAATTCCTGTGGTGGTGTTGGAAGATGTTTCAGTTTTATTCCGGGCAGGGCACGGGCTATAAGGATGGGCAAAGATTCTCGAGAGCCTAATTTCGCGTCCGTCTCCAGAGATTGAACCACAGCCTCGGGATCCGCTTCGGTTTCAAAAAGAAGATAGAAACGGTTCCGTCCCTCAAAAATCGCCGGAGACAAATCAGATGCATAATAGGTTCCATCATATAAGAGTTGCATTACATATTCCGGGCCGGCTGTGATCTCATCCAAAAGCTGGGTGACCAAAGTCTGGGCATCTGAAAAACATTTCCACAGGCTTCGGTGCTCATAGCCAGAAAGAAGACCGGTTCCGTCTTCCATTTCTCCCATCACATTGACCTGCTCTGAGAAAGAAGAGAGCTCCCCGATCAACTGCCTTAGGACAGCATACGCACTCCAGGGATGAACTTGCTTGGATTCCGTCAGATGAAAAAGAAGGGGAACATAACGGTTAATGGACCTTAAGGCTAAGAGATAAACCATATCTCGTGCCCCGAACTCGGCTGTATGGATCCCCCTATCACGTTTATAAGATTCGAGCTGGTGGCCTCGAGATGCGATCTGATCTCTGATTTCTTTGACAAGCTTCACGAGAGGCTCTGAGCTATCAATAGAAAGGCAGGGAGGAACAAAGTGTTCTGAAAGTGTGATCTCTTCACCGCTCCGTTCAAGCTGAGCAAGCGGAATGAGTAAATAGTCGCCGAGCTGATCCCTTTCTGCCTCCCAGAATATCTTAAGGACGTAGAAAAGCCTTTTAACCTGGGCCGGTGGACCGCTCTGATGCAAATTCTGAACCTCTTCAGGGTCAACAGTTGTGACAAAACGGGTAGTCACCTCTGAAAGGTTCTCTAACTTGGAAACAACTGTAACATTTTCGACAGCATCATTCCATTTCCTCAGGCCAACAAAGACAGTAAAAGGTTTTTCCCCCTCCACCCAAGCCTCATCAAAAGAACGGGCCTCTATGACGGCATTGCCAGGGAAAACCACATAGGTCATAATCGGAAATAAAAATTCACCCTTAAGGAGATTAAAGGTCCTATTTCCCAAGGCGGCTTTCTGAATCTCCAAGCCTCCCACGCCCCAGAAATGAGGTTGAAGGAACCTGTGAAAGGGTGTTAGCAGAGACTGGAAATGAAGATCTTCCAGTTGAAAATGCTGGGGCTGCAAAAAAAGGCCTTCATGCCAAAAAAGGGGTCTCTCCATATTCCTATTTTACCTCCAGCTTCTGAATCTGTTGGGGGCCCAATATAAGTTCGATATTCAAGGGGCCCGGTTTTGAAATCTTAGTACGTTTAATCCAACCTTTTTTTTCTACAATTACTGGAATGTCAAGTAGCCGTATGATCCTCTCTTTTTGGATCAGGTAGTAACCGGCCAAAACGGCCAGGTATTTAGAGCCCTCGGATCGGTCCAAAACAAGGTTTGAATCTTGTCCTGGGTTAATGATTAATCGTTTGGAACTGGTCACGCTAGCGTCAAAAAGACCACATTCCAACAGTTTATAAAGCCCGTCATTATCGCCAGCAAGTTGATTAAAAACATTCGGATCTCTAAGTTGATAGACACAGATCAGTAGTGTATGGGGCATTCCCTCGCTGAAATTTAATTGAGAATCCGCCTCTAGGTGAATGTGGATCGCCTCTTTCTCGTATCGCCACTCCGGAGGAGGAAGAGGTTGAGAAGCACATGCACACACAAAGAAAATGACTAGAAGCAGGCACATCGCTTCAAAATATTTTCTCACCATGTCGACTCCTTACTGCAAGGATAACTTTTGACAATCCTTTTCAAACTCTCTTAAGAATTCCTCCATGAAGCGTTCTGATTCAAACCACTTCTTGCACCTCTGAAACTTTCCCTCATATATTTCATAAAATTCTGCCTTACGGAGTGGACCAAACCTTAATCCCCCAGTATCTGTTCGTGCAATCTGAACAGGGTCCAGTTCAAGAAGAACTTTACTAACGATGGTATGGGCCGCCTTTTTATAGGCCTGCTGTGCAATCAGAAACGCTTTCTTAATCTGCCCAAGATAGGTTTCAAGGGATTTCGACTGGTCTTCCCCTTGCAGATGAAAACCAATGATGTGCCTGATCGTCTCATCCCCGGTAGCTTCACCAAGGAGGGTCATATTAATTACGCTCACCAGTTGATTGAGTGTGTCAAAGATGGTGTTTAAGGATTCAGCTAATCTCTGCGAAAACTCTGTGGAGGATAGATCAGCCTGGGAAACCTCTCTTCCTAGCAACAACGAAAAAACCCTTGAAAGCACCTCTTCATCCATATTTTCATTGCCGGACGTGCCGGAACTGGCCCTCTTAAATTCAGCGGTAAGCTTCTTAAGCAATATCAATCTTTCGGGGGCTGATAGTGTATTCAGTCTTTTTTCAAGATGCGTTTCGATCAGAGTTCCAGCCCGCGAGGGGTCAGAGGAATAGATTTGCTTGATTTCATCAGCCAATTCTCCAGTGGACATTTTCATCGCTCTTATCCTACCCTTTATTTTTTGGGCTTATCCGGACGGAGGATAACCGTCTCATCTAAAAACCCATCTCCCTCGGACTCATCTACGCGCTTCTTTATGTCCCCAGTGCGTTCGAGCCTCTGTTCCAGGTTTTTTACATCTTTATCAATTTCTATGCCCTTCGGCGGCAACCTTCGGGATGAACTGAAAGAGGTTGATGGTTTCTCTGAAGGGGCAATAACAACTGTCTCTGGAATATCCTCCTCCTTCTTCTGGACAGGGGGTGAGATCCCCTTTCCAAAATCTTGAGACCTAAGGATAACCGTCTCCTGTATGTCTCTGTCCACTTGTGAGACAACCACTGCCTCCTCAAGCTTCTCCCCACCTGTTGCTGATACGACAACCGTTTTCTCTAATTCTTCCTCTTTTGTCTCAAAGCCGACAGACCATTTTTCGATAAGCTTCGAAAGGATCTCATGAATGGCTTCATTTTCCGGTAGAGTCTCCGCTTGGGCAGCCGTGAAGCGTTGTTGGAACAAGGTGTCCTTGATATCTTTCCTAAGGAAAATCAACATGAAAAAAGGATAAAAAGAAAAGGGAATGATCCTTGAAATAGCTAAACCCTCAGCGCCATAGCACTCCTGCCAACTAGGGCAATGCGAACAGGGAAACTTACTCGAGGGTTTTCCACCCTCAGTCAGCTGACCGAATTCTGTAATCAAATTCCACCGATCCTTTAATATCGGGGAATTAGAGCCTTTCAATGAATACGCGAAAAAATCGGACTGGCCCCATGATTCAAAGCATGCGGGGCAGAACAAATAGCGCATAAGGGACGTTGAATACGGTTGGAGCCCCAAACTCATCAACACATGGTCATCATAGCATTGTTGAAGAGGAAGCCCACACCTTGGGCACGGGGGGTGAAAGAAAATCTGCTTTGGTTTACAATAAAATAAAGACTGTAAGGGTGAAAGCCCTCCGTCTTTTCTGATTTGATTTGTCAGGATGACGACCGAACTGTCTTGTTTTTTATCTGAATAAAAGGAAAAGGTTTTCTGCCAGCGCTCATCAATATCATGGTTGCTTATGGGCGATAATGTATCCTTTGAAAGAGGATATTCATCCCTTTGCAGCAAAAGAAACACACGTTTGATTTCACTGCCCGCATCGGTTACAAACTGAGCTTGAATCAGACGAGCAAAAGGGTCTGATTCACTGATACTCAAAAAGGGGGAAGGAGATCTTTCCTGAATGGAAGGCTCTTTAGAGAGCAAAGAGAGCCTCAAATAGAACTTTGCACCGGTAGGCTCAAGATAAGGAAGCAAAGAGGGCATCTCAGTAGTACTTTTCACCCTAAAATTCCTCCGTCATATAAAGGTGTCAAGAAAGGCTTCGGCCAGAAAACCTCTGGCCTTTTGAACATCCTTGACCGTAAACAAGGTGCAGCCCATCTTTTCAAACTGATAATAACTACCAAGAAAGTGAGCTAGGTACCAGGAAAACCTTTTGCAGAAGGAGTTAGTATCCACCAGAAATGAGGGGTTTTCTCATACAATGAGGCTCAATGTAAATTATTGATATAGTTATTATAAAAACAAGGTATTGTCAATAGTTTTTTCATTACTGTTTAAGCTTTGTAAATGTGTCCCCTTTAAGCTGCTGAAGCCATATACACCCATCTCTCTTCAGAGGCGGTTCTCATGTTCGATTTTCTTTTGTGCTTAGCTCGGATCGGCTCTTTGAGGGGGGTCGGATCGGTTTTGGCTCTGAGCTTTTCTCTACAGTACACTTTCCAACTGCTATCTATAAGCTGAAGGACTTCCACCTTCACCTTGCCATATCTTCTCTGTCTGGGACCTCTTGGGATATCTATAACAATACCTCCCAACCTCACAGCATTCTCGTCGCCTACTGCTGCATGGTAGCGAAAACTTATGCTTCTTTTAACTTAATCTTACCACTTACCACCATCTCCAACACATGGTACCTCTGCCTCTCCATCAGGCTCATTGTTAAAATATCCTCTTTCATAATGGGGACATTTTAACACAGCAGTTAGAGGGATATCTTCATTAAGCCGACACGCCCCTATGCCTTATAATCCTGACGCAAAAGCCTAATTTCCATATACTCCGCGCCCGAAAAAACAAGCCCTTATCAGTGAGAGCAAAAGATGCGATCGCTCCTTTTCAATCTCTCAAATAGAGAATTCAACCCTTTGGCCTTGCATTTTACCACCAAAAGATAATAAGATTCGATTTGAAGATTTGGCGTAGAATAAACCGAAGCAAATGGAGTAGGTGATTATGAAAATTCACGAATTTCAGGCAAAGGATCTCTTTCGGGATTTTGGGATACCAGTTCCATCTGGCAAATTGGCCACCACACCAAGCCAGGCAGTGGATAGTGCAAAGAGCCTCCCTGGCCCTCCCTGGGTTGTGAAGGCCCAGATCCATGCTGGCGGACGGGGAAAAGGTGGTGGAGTAAGACTGGCGAACAGCTTTGAAGAAGTGGAGAGAACAGCTGATGAGATCCTCTCCAATCCCCTGATTACACCTCAAACCGGTCCATCTGGTCAAAAGGTTCGCCAGTTATTGATAGAGGAAGGCCTGGATATTGATAGAGAGTTCTATCTTGGTATTGTTATTGATCGGAAGCTGGAATGTCCTGCAATGATATTCAGCCAGGCAGGAGGAATGGAGATTGAAGAGGTTTCTGCTAAGCATCCGGAATTAGTCTTAATTGAAGCCATAGATACAACCCATGGATTTATGCCCTATCAGGCCAGAAGTTTTTTCTATGCTATCGACCCAATGCCGGAGAAAGGTATGCTTAAAGAGTTTTCTGCAATAATGAGCAGGCTGTATACATTATTTATATCCAAGGACTGCTCACTGGTTGAGATTAATCCCTTAGTTATTACCACAACAGGCAAACTCATAGCATTGGATGCCAAGATCAACTTCGATGATAACGCCCTATTCAGACAGAAAGAGATTGCCCAGCTCCATGATCCATATGAAATGGATGAATTGGATGCAAAAGCATCCAAGTATAATCTGAACTACATTAGACTGGATGGTAATATCGGTGCGATGGTGAATGGGGCAGGGCTGGCAATGGCAACTATGGACGTGATTAAGCTGGCTGGTGCTGAACCAGCAAATTTCTTAGATGTTGGCGGTGGCGCCACTGAGGAAATGGTTACCAACGGGTTAAAAATTATTCTCAGCGACAAGAGGGTCAAGGCAATCCTCATTAATATATTTGGAGGCATAATGAGATGTGATGTTCTGGCCAGGGGTGTGGTAAAGGCCGCCAAAGAGGTCAAGATTAAGGTTCCCCTCATCGTGAGGTTAGAAGGAACAAATGTTGAGGAGGGCAGAGAGATCCTAAAAGACTCTAATCTTGATTTCTCAGTGGCTAAAGATATGGAAGAAGCCGCCAGGATGGTGGCGAAACAGGTGAGCTAACGTACTGTCATTAAACAGAAGAATGGCCCTTCAGCGCCAACTTTTTTATGTGGCGAACTTCTACAAAATGAAAATGGAGTAATCGTATGGGTATCCTGGTTGATGAAAATACAAAGGTCGTTGTCCAAGGCATAACCGGAAAAGAGGGAACATTCCACACACGACAAATGGTGGCTTACGGCACCAATATTGTGGCTGGAGTAACCCCTGGTAAAGGTGGAGAGAAGGTTGATGGTATACCGGTTTTAAATAGAGTGAAGGAGTCTGTAGATATCTATAAAGCCAATGCCTCATGTATCTTTGTGCCACCTCCATTTGCCTCTGATGCTATGCTCGAGGCCGCAGATGCTGGCATAGATGTCATTGTCTGCATTACCGAGGGGATCCCCACCCTCGATATGATTAAAACAGTCCATTTTATTAGAAAATGCGGCGCTGTCCTGATCGGACCAAACACCCCAGGGATCATTTCCCCAGGGAAGACAAAGGTCGGTATAATGCCCGGCCAGATTCACAAACAGGGAGCTATCGGGGTAATTTCCAGGAGTGGGACCCTCACCTATGAGGTGGTGGACCAATTGACGCGGGTTGGATTAGGACAATCTACCTGTATTGGTCTGGGCGGCGATCAAATCGTAGGGGCCTCCTTCGTAGATCATCTAAGGCGATTCAAAGAGGATAGGGGAACAAACGGTGTTGTCCTTATTGGGGAGATAGGTGGCACGGCTGAGGAAGAGGCTGCAGAGTATATAGAAGAAGAATTTGATAAGCCTGTCGTTGCCTTTATAGCTGGACAGACTGCACCACCTGGAAGACGGATGGGTCATGCTGGGGCCATAATTTCTGGAGGTAAGGGAAAGGCTGAGGATAAGATCCATGCCCTTAAATCTCACGGAATAACTGTGGTCCTTAATCTTGGGCAATTGGGAAAGACAGCCCTAGAGGCCTTTAGAGGCTCTTGATTTTCAAATCCCTTGCTCCAGATCAGGAAATGTAGGCTGTCCTTTGTCAGTGGTCAATCACACAACTGAAACCTTTCAATGGACAGTACCAAAGATTATTTGACTTGTGCACCTAGAACTATTATATTTAGAAGAATAAAGAAGTTATCTATTAAAGAGGTGTATACATGTTTGGTCTTGGCATGCCAGAATTGCTCATAATTCTGGTTATTATCCTGATAATTTTCGGAGCTGGCAAGCTCCCACAGATCGGGAGAGGTCTCGGCCAGGGGATAAAGAACTTTAAGGAGTCCACTAAATCCGGTGCCGAAAGGCCTGAAGAAATACCCCCGGATACCGGTGATAGTAAGAAGGAAACCGAAAGACTTGATGATTAGCCGGCCGGAGGCGGATTCTCTAAAATGGTATATCGTCTTCGGGTGTCTCTACTGGCTCTTCGGTTGGAAAAGACTCATCGGCAGGTACAGCCTCTCTTGGTTCCTCTTTCCTATCAAGCATCTGCATTCTATATGCAACAATCTCTGTGGTCCACCTTTTGTTACCATCCCGATCCTCCCAATCCCTCGTCTGCAAGCCCCCCTCTATATAAACAAGGCTGCCCTTATGTAGATATTCCCCACAGGTCTCTCCCAGCTTTCTCCAGGCTACGATCCTATGCCATTCAGTCCTTTCTTGCTTTTCCCCTTCTTTAGTCGTCCACTGTTCTGTTGTGGCCATCCTAAAGTTGGCAACAGCAGAACCGCTTGGCGTATACCTTAACTCTGGATCAGCACCGAGCCTACCTATTAACATCACCTTGTTTAAACTTGCCATGACTGCCTCCTCCCCCTATGTTAAATATACAAACAAGAACTTATCACAATAACCAAAATTTTCAACCCAAATCCCTCTGATCTTGGAAGATACTAAAGATCTTGATGGGCACCCTGGGCCAGGAAAGCCGTCAGATATTGCCTCAAGGCTACCCGGGGTCAGCATGGTGGTTGGGTCTCTATGTAATAAAAACCCATTTTAGGTGATAAATCTAAGATTATTTTGCCCCTTTCTGCGACAAAAAAGGGGAGATTTTCTCGAACTTCTCCTTTGCCGCCTGATAGCCGCTGGGGTTACCCGCATCGAATCCTGTCCCTTCCAAGACCTTCCCGATTACCTTACGCTCTTGCGCAATCGCCTGAAGGGCAGGGGCATCATCCCATTCTTGTTTCCCGCCCCTCGTCCTTTCTAAATAGGAAAAGAAGTGCGGCCCGAGGATCCACCTGCCAGCAGTCTTAAGAACTTTCTCCCTCTCTTTGAGGATCAGAGGATCCTTCGATTTCCCGGAAAAACCACGGACTTCGACTATCCCCTCCTCCAATTGCATCGCCTGGAGTATTCCCACATTACCAAATGCTTTGGCCTCCCCTGCCCCTACGCTAAGAATACCGACGATATCTTGTTTAAAATGCTCATACACGGGAATCATCTGGGCCAAGGCTGGGTGAGCGCTAAACAGGAGGCGGTCGGGCATCATCAAGGCAAAGGGCTCCTCGCCTACCATCTCCTTCGTTCTGTATATGGCCTCACCAGATCCCAGGGGCGCCGGCTGATCAACGAACGTTATGTGGGGAGAACTAATCCTCCCTCCTTCTCCCTCTCCCTGCAAATCCTTCTCAAACTCCCCCCCTTCAAGGTAGTGGCGTAGAGGATCCTTCCGTTCATTCACCACGATATACATTTCCTCCAGCCCTGAGACGGCCGCCTCAAACACGGTGTAGTAGATCATGGGTCTACCTCCAACCGGAAGCATCTCTTTGGGCTGCACCTTTGTCATGGGGTACAACCTTGCACCCAAACCTGCAGCCGGAACAACCCCTTTCTTAACCTTGTGCATCGCTCTTAAGTCTAACAAAATGACACAAACGGGATGAAGGTATTTCTAAAATCTTCATCCTCCCTGATGATCTGCTTGAGCCTGGCTCTGTCTCTGAGTTCCGGAGACACAGCCTCTACCAAGAAATCCAAATCTCTCTCAGATAACCTCAGCCTTTTTAACTTCACCCGAGACATTGTGTTTTACCCCTTTTTCAGGATCGGAAATAACGCCGTCTACTGTAAACCATCAAATAAACAAATGTATCGGAATTCTATCCCCCTTATACGGATAATTAAAGGGATTTTTTGAGGCTTGAGCCTTTGCCCAGCACATGCAATAATGGAATGGTGGAATATCGGAATGTTGTTTCTAGGAGGGAGTTTCTCATCTATCAACTTCTCTGTCAAGAAGGGTTTTGAAGAACACGACTGGCAGGCCCTACGGCCAGATTTTGCAAAATCTGGATTTGAGTGGCCAATGAGGTTTTAACGAAATGAGGGCCTCTAGATATATTCCTTGAACAACTCCAGGTTGGATGGGGCCACCTTCATCTCTCCCGCGTCCAGCAGGTGCATCACATCCACCACTGCTTGATTGATGGGGGTTGCTATCCCTTTCTCTTTCCCCTTCCGAACCACGAGGCCGTTGAGGTAGTCGATTTCGGAGCGCCGGGCCTTCAGGATGTCCTGAAGCATCGAGGGACGACTGTCGCGGATACCCCCATGAGACGGGGCCATCTTCAGTATCGCCTCTTCGATGACCGGGCCTCCCTCTGTATCCAGCTTCCTGAAGTTTTCTGGGGATACCCCGACTATGTTATCGAACTTGATGCCGCTTGCCTCGCCCACCGTTACCACCTCTTTTCCGATGCGCATCATCACCTTGCGGGCAATGGCATTCTTGCACATGGGGCTCAGGCTAAGGCCTGTGAGGCCAGCGATGGAGTTGACCATGCAATTGGTGCCTAGCTTGGACCAGAGGAGCCCCCAGATGTTATCCGTGATCTCGATCTGGCCGGCTTTTGACATCAGCTCCGCCAGCTCCCGGAGCCGCGGCGTGTCGCTACCGTCCAATTCTCCCACCTGGAAGTCTATCCTGTCCCCAATGGCGCTGTTGCGGACAACCTCACCGGGCTCGTAAACGGCGGCGGGGATAGAGACCACCAGACCCATCGTCTTCTCGGGACCAACCACCGAGGAGATCATCTCCTCGTTGAGGCTGTTCTGGGCCGAGACGATCAATCCCTCCGTGGAAAGGTAGGGAGCCAGATAGCGAGTGGACCACTCGGTGTCCTGGGACTTGACTGCCAGGAACAGGATATCGATGGGCATCCCCACATCCTTCACCTGGTCCACGTGGAGCGCCCTCATGTTTACAGTAAACTCTCCTTCGGGGTCGGTAACATGGAGGCCTCGCTTCTGGATAGCCACCATATGCGCGAACCACGGGTCAATAACAGTGATCTCATGGCCCTCTCGAGCTAGGTAAGCCGCGATACAGCTTCCGATGGCTCCCGCTCCGAATAGCACAATATTCTTGTTCATCAATTAAAAGAACTCCTTTCTTAGGGTAGGAGGATATAGGTATCCTAGCCCACCCCAAAAGCTTCCCCAGTCTGCCTGTTCGTATACACGCCCGCATACCTCAAGATGTAAATACCTCTAGCCCTGCTGGACCGCCTGCTCCATCGATAATCCAGCCGAATCGATCTAACCATAAACCTATCATAATGTCAAATCAGACCCTTTTCAAAATAAATGGAAAATGAAGATGTGGCACTCCTCATTTTACGCTTGTAACAGGTGGCTGGTTTGACGTGGAATACCCATTCAGTTATTTCTTAACACGAGGTTTCCTTTTTTGGTAGCCATTAAATATTTTTTCACCGCTGCATATCTCAATATACGACGTTGGTTCTAAAGCAACTTTTCTGTCTTTACCGCATCCTTCTTTCTGCTCTTTGACCTCGACTTTGTTTGTATTTGAACTGTTTCTTATCTATTAACTACTTTCCTATGGGAGCATGCTAGGCCAGGTATGTTCAAGGAAGAAATCATAAGTTGCTTTGGAGCCAATAGCTTTTTTTAGTAGAACCCCCTTTAGGTCGTTAGCCATTACCCTTTTGGCTTTGGGCAGTAGACTCCTCTGCACCTACTTGGGGCCGCCTCTTTTTCTCGAAATGGCCCGGCGGGGGCAGAACCCTCTTTCTCGTTGAGAAGCTGATTGAGTTGGTTGGGCAGACATCTCGACAAGTGTAGCAGGCGAAGCAGTCCGGGATCGTCTTCTTGTCTCGTCTCAGAATGGCCCCCATGACGGTGGAGGGGCATGCCACAGCACAGTTTTGACATGCTATGCATGTCTCATAGTTGACGCTGATCCTGACCCTGCTGATCTTCTCCACGAGCCACCCCACCAACCCGAAGGGACACAAGAAGTGGCACCATGGTCGGTAGATGAACAGGCTGGTAATGAGGAGTAGCCCCACAAACACTGCGCCGGCGAAGCCTAGGAAGGCAGGTTTGTAAATCTTGAAAGGATCAACCGATTCTATGATATCAGCGCCCCAGGCGAAGGTGATAGCAGTGAATACACCCAGAAAGGCAACCCGCACAGTGTTTGTGAGGGCGAAGGGCACCTTGAGTTGCCTGCCTACAGTGGCCTTTCCCTTGTCTGTCCGGTTGAGGCGGAAGATCAGGTCTTGGAGGACCCCCACTTGGCAGCCCCATGCACAAATATACTTATTGGCAAGGAACACGATCACGAGAAAGACCGCCAGCGCGGTCATTCGAGGCGGAAACAGTGCCCCAGTATAGCCGTACAGGTGGATGGCGTCCTTCACAGTGCCCATCGGGCTCGGGTCGGAGCCCATGATGACGCCAAATGTGAGCACCGCGATGAAGAGAAGCCACTTCCTAAGGCCCGGGGTGCGCCCTCGTCTTCTCAGGACAATGAAGACGGTGATCAAAAAGGTGAACCACAGGGTGAACTTGAGCGCGATCTTAACCCAATTCTTGGTGGCCCCCTCAACGGCTAACGCTAACTTCCTTGTGACAAGGGATTTGATTTGATCAGGGGTGCCATACTCGCTCAGCTTCTTGTCGAGATCAGATCTGACCTGAACCCCGAATATCCCCTTTAAGACGGAATTAGGCAGACCATTGGCCTGGCCAAATTCGCCCACCGTCATCTCCGCGTCGATGACCAATTCCTTGCGCTCTGGGACTCCTTCAGGCTTACCGCCCCAGAGGCGGTTGGAAAGCAATGAGAGGCCGACCACCAGCGCGGTCAGGAGAATGAACAGGACGATCGTCTTGGCAGATGAATATGTGTTGAGGGCGACGTTCATGCAAAAACTTCACAGGTATTCAAATGTACACCTCTGTTTCGGAGTCTTATCATTTTACCCCTGTATTTGCAACATACGGAGTCTCTGACTGAAATAACAGGCCGTCAAGCCATTTCTGCACGAACGTTGATTCTAAAACGATTTATCAGCAACTACTGAAAGACATGCTTACATCTTAGCCCTGCCGCAAAATCAGACAAAACAGGAATACTTTAACGTCTTACCTGAAAAGCCATCGAATGGGTAGAAGTATCTTCGAACAGACAGCATTATGGTGGGTGGTTGCTTAACTCGGGGGTTTTTCTAGAGCTAAGGTGCGCTTTTCGCGTAAGATAGAGGCCAGACGGAGACAAAAACAAAAAGGGATTACCGACAAATCCGGTAACCCTTTGATTTTGCATGGTGGGCGGTGCGGGATTTGAACCCGCGACTTCCACCGTGTGAGGATGGCACTCTCCCGCTGAGTTAACCGCCCAATGGTATGGTGAGTATTAAATTAATACTACAGTAAAAAATCATTTGCAAATAAAATTAATCAAGGCCGACTGAGGTGCGGAGGGTCTTTACCTCCACATTTTTTAGGTGCCGGTATTTTCCAACCTTTAGCTCACCCAAATGGAGGCTCCCATACCCTATGCGGATAAGCTTGAGGGTTTTATGTCCCACTGCATCAAACATCCTTCTTATCTGTCTTGATCTGCCCTCAAAGATGGTAATCCTTACCACACTTCTTTGCTGTTGTCTCTCTATTACCTTGACATGGGCCGGATTAGTTCGCCCATCATCAAGGGATATGCCCTTTTTTAACCCTTCAACTGATGCATCTGATAGAGGGCCTTCAACGGTTACCTTGTAGGTCCTGGAAATATGGAATCGCGGATGCATGAGCCTGAAGGCAAGCTCGCCATCATTGGTGAGGATTAAGAGGCCAGAGGAGTCAAAATCGAGGCGTCCAACAGGGTACACCCTCTCTTTGATATCCTTTACCAGATCCCTGACAATAGGCCTTCCTTCGGGGTCGCGCAGGGTGCTTACATAGCCAAAGGGTTTATGTACCATTACATAGATCTCTTCGGGGGGATTAGGTATAACCTCGCCATCAACCGTGATGGAATCCATCCCCCAGATCGCCTTTGAGCCGAGCCTTGTCTCCGCCCGCCCATTTACCCTTACCAGACCAGAAGAGATAAGTTCATCAGCCCGTCTTCTGGAGGCGATGCCGGCCATGGAGATAATCTTGTTCAGCCGTTCCCTTGTTCTACTGTTCATCCTCTTCATCGCCAAGCTCTTCTATCTCCTTTAAGGTCGGAAGGGATGACAAGTCCTTTAAATCAAAGAGCTCGAGAAACTTTCCCGTTGTGCCATAGATAATTGGCCTGCCTGGCAGAGGCCTTCGACCTACAATCCTTATCAATCCCTTTTTGAGCAACATCCTTACTATACCACCTACATCCACACCCCGTAGCCGTTCAATCTCCTGCCGGATAACAGGCTGCTTGTAGGCAATAATGGCCAATGTTTCCAGCGCTGCCCTGCTTAACCTGGATGGAGTTGAGCTCAGCATTTTAGCGATATACGGCCTGTACTGGGGAAGAGAGCGAAACTGGTACCCTTTGGCTATCTCTTTGATAAGGAAGCTTCTTTTCATTGTTTCATATTCGTTTTTAAGCTCTTGGATGATATCCTTTATCTCCTTGAGGTCTTTTTCCGGGAGCAGTTCACGGATCTGGCGAGGGGTTAGAGGCTCACTGGCTGCAAAAAGAAGAGATTCGACTATCATTTTGAGCGAAGTGTTCATTGGCTACCTTGTTACTAGATGCTCGTTACTCGTTTTAAACCACCAACGCAACGGCGTACTAACGTTGACCATCTTCTTAGGCTTCTGTTCTTGATGGTGTAAGCCTGATATCACCATCTTGTTTGTCCTGAAAAGCATTAATAGAGCCAGTTTTTACCAGCTCGAGCAGGGCCAAAAAAATGGCAATAAGCTCTGAAAGAGACCCATTTCCGGAAAAAAGGTCTCTAAAATAGAGATTTCTTTTCCCTTTCAGTCGTTCCATTATTTCAACCATTTTTTTCTTTACAGACCAAGTTTCAGCCTTGAATCTAAGAACTATACCGGGATATCTTCTCTTCATCACCTTCTTAAAGGCCTCCATCAATTCATAGAGATTGACCTTTGTTGTATCGATATCTCCTTCTTCCCCTCCCCTTCGATCTATTTCACCACCCCTTTTGAAAACATCTCTATACAGAATATCCCTGGATGCTAATTCATGAGCCGCTTCCTTAAGCTGCATGTATTCCCTGAGGGGCCTCATAATTTCCTCCCTCAGATCCTCTATCTCCTCCAAATCCTGCTCTTGTCTTGGAAGAAGCATCTTTGATTTGAGGTGCATCAGGGTAGAGGCCATGAGCAAGAAATCACCTGCAACATTAATGTCCAGGGCCTTCATGAGGTCCAGATATTCCAAATACTGATCAGTAATGGCAGCTATGGGTATATCAGCGAGATCCACCTCATTTATCTTTACCAGGTGCAGGAGTAAATCAAGGGGGCCTTCAAATACCTCAAGTCTTGTCTCAAAGGTCATGAGTAGTTACTTGCATATTCACTCTGAGGGTTTGTCTCTCACAACTAAAAGTTGGTGCCAAATCAGCAACTTATATGCAGGAATGTCAAATTTCAAAATCCGAATGTCCAATGAATCTCAAATATATAATGTCAAAAAAGGGTTACTATTCTTTGAGACAAATAAAGTCTTATGATCAGATGCACATGAGAAAGTCCCTTGAAAAGTGAGACATGTTTGGTTAGATCTTAACCACCCCTCTCACCTCTTCCATAGTGATTTTGGCAATCTTACGTGCCTTTTTATTACCTTCATCAATAATAGTGTCTATAATCTTTGGATTGGCCTCCAGTTCTTTCCTCTTCTCTCTTAATGGTTCCAGGGCATTATTTAAGTTAGATGCCATCATCTGTTTACACTCCACGCAACCTATGGTTGCCTTGCGACAGCCCTCATCAACCTCCTTTACCTTTTCTTTGTCGGTATATAGCTCATGAAAGGCAAAGACATTACAGAAATTCGGTCTGCCGGGGTCGGATCTCCTGGCCCTCTGAGGATCGGTAATCATACCCCCCACCGTTATATTCACTGTCTCCTTTGGGTCAGACATAAATATAGCATTGTTGTAACTGTTGCTCATCTTCCTCCTGTCAGTACCGAGTATCTTGGCCTCTGGCGTCAGCAGGGTATCTGGCAAAGGAAAAACGTTCGAATAGAGATGATTGAAACGCCGCGCTATCTCTCTTGTCAACTCAACATGGGGACTCTGATCCTCTCCTACAGGCACACCATGTGCTTTATACATCAGGATATCTGCCGCCTGCAGAACCGGATAGCCCAGAAACCCATAGGTATAAAGATCTTTTTGGGCCATCTCCTTAAGCTGCTCCTTATACGTGGGATTTCTCTCCAGCCATGAAAGTGGTGTTATCATGGAAAGTATCAGATGAAGCTCTGCATGTTCCTTTATGCTCGACTGAACAAAGATCACCGATTCCTCTGGGTTAAGACCAATTGCGATCCAGTCAATAAGTACGTCTCTAATGCTTTCCTTGATAATCTCCGGATGTTCATATTCACTCGTCAAGGCGTGCCAGTCAGCAATAAAGTAAAAACATTGGTAATCCTTTTGAAGGGAGCGCCAGTTATTAAGGGCTCCGTGCACATGTCCAAGATGAAGTCTCCCTGTTGGTCTCATGCCGCTGACAATTCTCTTTCTCTCCATATTTCACTCCTTTAGATGTCCATCAATAATCGATCATAGCCCAGATAACCCCGCCCACCTCGCAAGCGAGAGCCTTGCGGGTAGGCGGAGTGAGGCGGACGGGCCGCAACCGGACAGATTGTGAGGTTGGGTTATGGCTTGCCGAATCTATCCTTTACAAATTCGATCTCATCTTCCCTTGTACTCACATCACCCTCCAGCTTGGCCTCCAGGATGCTGTCAAGTATCTCCCTAAAGAAGGGGCCAGGCTTATACCCCATCTTAATCAGATCTCTGCCCCTCAGTAAGACCTCTGTTCCCTTAACCTTGGTGAAAAAGGTCGATATGGATCTCTTTGTCTTTTCGCTCCTGGTTATAGCCATGCCGTAAAGCAAAGCCTCAGGGGGAAGTGGTGAGAGAATCCTGTATAACGCATACTTTTTCTTATCCTTGAGGTTAAAAAGTTCCTCTAAGACACCTCTTGCCTCCTGGCGAGTGGAAATCATACCGAGCGCCTCGTTATCTTGAAACTGCAACCTTCCTATTAAATTCTTAAAGGCATCATCGCTCACACAAGAGGTTAACCCAAGAAAGTATACCTTCCATGGTTCATAGCTAATACCCAGATAAAGGAGATTAAACCATGCCAAAATCCCCTTTATTTCTTTCAGGATATTTCTTGCCTCCTCGGAAAGTCTCAGCTCCGGTGAGATGAATCTCAGAAGACCATATCCATCCATTCTCTCTATTGCCCCTATGGGATCCTCCTCCTTTAAAATCAGTTCCAGTTCTATAAAAAGCCTCTGGCCAGAGAGATTCTCAAAGCAATGTATATTTACGGCATTTTGGATCAGGCTTTCCGTAAGCTTCCCTATCTTGAACCCGAACCGCTGTCCAAATCTTATGGCCCTCAAGATCCTTGTAGGATCTTCTACAAAACTGAGGCTATGAAGGACCCTTAAGGTGCGCTCCTTAATATCCTTCATGGCACCAAAATGATCTATAAGGACACCGTAATGTGCCTTATTAAGATGAACGGCCAGGGTATTGATGGTAAAGTCCCTTCTAAAGAGATCCCTCTTCAAAGAACTCACCTTCACTTCAGGCAGAGCAGCAGGTGACTCGTAGTGCTCCATCCTGGCAGTTGCAACATCTATCTTAAAGCCGTCTGGCATCACCAGAACTGCTGTCCCAAACTTTGGGTAACTCCTCACCTTTGCCCCATGCTCGTCAGCAAAGGTCTTAGCGAACTTGATGCCATCTCCCTCAATCACGATATCTACATCAAGGTTTTCCCTCTTTAAGATAACATCCCTTACGAGACCACCCACCAGATAGGCATTATAATCAAGCCCATCAGCGATCTTTCCCAAGTCCTTTAGTAACGATATTATCTTAGCGGGGAGCCGTTCTTTGAGTAGATTTCCGATATTCTTTTTCCGAACGAACCGTGGAACATCCTCCTCTGAGTCATAGAAAAACTCCGGTGTGGATGACCTTTCTATCAATATGTTTAAAAGATCTGTTCTTGTAATAACTCCGAGCAGCTGGCTATCCTTTAATACAGGAAGGATTCTGACCTTATTACTGATAATCAGATCCTGTATCTTGCTCAATGTGGTCTCAGGTGCCACATGGTAAAATTCCACATTCATATACTCTTTTACCGGTCTCGTCTCCAGCCCCAAGGAAATCGCCCTATCAACCACCTGCCTGGAGATATATCCCTTGAGTTTCCTATCTTCATCAATAACCATCAAAAAGTTAATATTGTAGCGGGTTAAGGTATCATGTGCCTCTTTGATGGCAGACTCAGGTGATATCTGTATGACAGGGGAGGTCATCATATCCCTCGCCGATCTCTCAAAATCTATCTGGCTCAAAAGAACTCTTTTAAGATCCTCCTCTGCCTGGATAAGGGTCTTATCAACGATGGTAGCTGAGGCGGCCTGAGGATGGCCTCCACCACCAAATTCAAAAGCAATCTCAGCAGCATTGACCTCTGAGATCCTGCTCCTGGCTACCAGATAGACCCTATTTTCCATCTGTGCGAGGGCAAATATAACATTAAGGTTTTCCATTTCCATAAACTTTTGAACCAGAACGGCAAAGTCACCTATATACCTGTCGCTTTTTGCCTTGGCTATAACCACCTCTAAACCATTGATATTATTTTTGGTGGCTGAATCCATCAGATCATTCAAGAGCCACACCTGTTCAGCCGTGAGCTCTCTGGTTAACATATCAGAGATCGTATTAAGCGATGCACCCTGCTCTAAAAGCCAGGCAGCAGCCTCATGATCTTCTGCCTTTGTGGAAGAAAAGGTAAAAGAGCCGGTATCTTCATAGATACCGAGTGACATCAGAGTTGCCTCATCAGGAGTAATGGTGATCCCCTTTTCCCTTATTATTCTTGTCATTGTGGATACACCTGCCCCACGTTCTTGAATAATCTCAAAATCACCCTTGATATCATCATCCGATGGGGGGTGATGATCATATATGTGTATCTCCAGATCATTCCTGTTTAAGAGCTTTTGAAATTTGCCAATCCGCTTTCTCTGGCGCGTGTCAACCAGGATGAGTCTTTTGACTTTGTCTAAATCAATATCTTTTATACGTACGAAATCAAAGAGATAAGAGGTTGAGTGCAGAAAAAAATTCCTCAGGTTTTTTTCCTGGGCACCAGGAAATACAATTACGGCCTCAGGGTAAAGCTTTTTGGCAGCCAGCATGGATGCCAGAGCATCAAAGTCAGCATTCACATGGGTGGTTATTACTTCCAGGTGGGGGGCCTTTTCTTTCACTTCCTTATCTGATGCCTCCTGCGCCATCTGTACGGCTTCTCAAATGGCGGCCTTGGAGATTCATGAGCGGCCTTTAAAATCCTTTGTGCCAGATCAGGAAATCCATTATCTCCATAATAGGATACGTTTTCGTATGCTAATCCCGCTTTGATCAGATGCACAGACAAAAGCTCTCCATCGACAAATACATGTGCCAGAAGACGGCCATAGTTATCATTTTGAAAGGGGAGGTATTCGATAACATTGCCCTTTCTTATGATATCCATGGTCATCGCTGCCGCCTTTCTACCGTATGGCTGATCCTCAAATATCCCATGTTCTTTGTGGATAATCTCTGGTGCATCTATACCCAAGACCCTTATGGTAAGGTCTTTGTAGAAAAAGGTATCTCCGTCATCTGGCCTGATACCTGACCTGTCCATCCTAATGAGGTCAACGGTTTCTTTATTTTCCCTTTCAGCCCCCGGGTTTGAATCCCACGTTCTGAAAAGAATTAAAAGGATAAATAAGGCAGCAAATCCAATACTTACAATATAATTTCGGAAATGCATCAATTTCCCTATCCCTATGGAAACCCTTTTACATGATGTTGACTGAGCTCCAGCGCCTGCCCAAATTTGTCGCCTCTTCTTGAAACTGGGCACGGGGTAATTCGCGATATGAGGGCTTTTCTTCAGTTCCGGGGCTCTCCCGCCAGTCACTTCAGAAAAACCCCCATCTCCCCTCGCACAAGCTGATGGAGTGGCGATGGGGTAAAGAGTAAAACGCTCTCAAATCCTTGCTTATATAGTATCTTACGCATTTCAATTAAAATCAAATTATTTGTTGGGTGTATCCATAGACTTTCAATAACTGTAACTATTCAGCCACTAAGGCACTAAGGCACTAAGATTACAGAATTATTCTTTTAATATCCTTTTTGATGAACTGTTTTTCTTGCAATGTGTTCTTCCTTTTCAGATGAGGGCGCAAACTCATACCCCCCCGCATCGCCCGAGCGAGAGCGATGGCGGGCAGGTCTGTCCTTTGTGTCTTGGTGTCTTGGTGGCTACATGAACAGCTACCAATAACTTTACATTGACAATTTACGATCAATTTTTAAACTTGTTTAGTAAGCGTTCCTTGGATTATAATTTCTAAAGATATGGGAGAAATCTTTGATGACAGACTATTCAAAGGCATCAGAGGCACGCGTTGAGATCCCTGAAGGGGTAAAATTAATTACCTTTCCTGCAAGAGAGCATACACCCCTCATTGAATGGGAATACCCAGAATTCCAATCCCTGTGCCCTGTCTCTGAAAGGCATGATCAGGGTGTTGTCACCATACGCTACAAACCGAGAGAAAAAATTTTGGAAGGCAAATCAGTCAGGGATTATCTCATGATGTGGAGAAACAAAAGAAACTGGCAGGAATATATCACCGAGGAAATTGCGGATCTCTTATACAAAAGCTGTGAGCCTGATTGGCTGATGGTGACAATCAATTGGTCTGCAAGGGGAGGGATAGCAGCTAAGACTACCTCCAAAAGGGGAAACATGCCTTCTTGACTTTGGTATCAATCCTGCTTATATTTCAAGGGGTAATTCCACCTTAGGATATACTTCCAAAAACAAATTGGGTTTGCTCACAGAGAGATGTCCAATAGAGATTACTATAAAATACTCGGGGTAAATAAATCTGCCAGCACTGAGGATGTTAAGAAGGCCTACAGGAAGCTGGCTATGAAATACCACCCTGATAGGAACAAGGATAACAAGGCCGCCGAAGAGAAATTTAAAGAGATAAGTGAGGCCTATGCGGTCTTAAACGATCCAGAGAAGAAAAAGCAGTATGATATGTTCGGAGCTGAGGGCTTCCAGCAAAGATACAGCCAAGAGGATATATTCAGAGGTTTTGATTTTAGCGATATATTAAAGGAATTTGGCTTTGGAAATATCGGCGGCGCTAAGAGGGGGGGAGGTTCAGGTATATTCACCCACATCTTCTCTGGGCCAAGCAAAGGTCCCAGATACAGGACAAAGGTTGATCCCTATAGCTCCGCTTTTACAGACTTCGGCGGTCGCACTGCGGGTCTGAAAGGCCAGGATGTAATCTATGAACTCCCCATTCACCTGGAGGATATTGTCAAGACCAAAGAAAAGACTATCTCTTATAATTTCGGAGGAAAACATCAACAGATAAGGGTTAAGATACCTGCCGGGATAGGTAATGGAAAAAAATTACGACTTGCGGGCAAGGGTCAACCAGGACCAGAAGGTGGGCCCCCAGGAGACCTTTATATTAAGATAAAGATCTTGGATCACCCTATCTTTCAGAGGCAAGGGGATGATCTGTACATGAATAGAGCCATAAAATTTTCCGAGGCCGCATTAGGCGCAAAGATTGAGGTGCCCACCATTGACGGTAAAAGACTCAGCCTCAAGATACCTGCCGGGGCCCAAAGTGGCTCAAAGATGAGATTGAGGAGCTGTGGCATGCCCAGGATGGATGGAGGAGGTATAGGAGATGCCTATGTAAAGATCCAGGTTGCGGTACCGAAAAAATTAAACAAAAAGCAGAGAGCATTACTAGAAGAGCTCAAAGATTCGGACCTGTGATAGATAAAACCAGCAGAAATTTTACCCATTCAACTATATTACTCGCCTTTTTACTTATCCTTATTCTTGCACCCCTTGCCTGGGGTGTTAAGAACCTTCCGGCCCCTCAGGGTCTTATAAATGATTTTGCAGACATTATACCCCCTTCCTACCGAGAGAAGATGAACCTCCTTGCCCTTGAGGTTCTCAATAAAGCAGAGGCAACGCTGACAGTAGTTACGTTCAAGGATATTGGTGGTGCCAATATAGATGAGTTCACCAACCAGCTCTATGAGAAGTGGGGAGTCGGTAAGAGAGGGGAGGATAGGGGTGTTATGATTCTTCTTGCCCTCAAGGAGCGAAAGCTTCGCATAGAGGTAGGATATGGCCTTGAGGGGATTATACCGGACGGTTTGGCAGGCCAGATACGGGATAAGGCTATGATACCCTACCTAAAAAAAGGAGAATATGGGTTAGGTCTCTTAAACGGCCTCTATAGCACAGCCAATATTATAGCCAAGGATAGAGGTATCAAGTTGACAGGGTTACCCTCCAGCCCAAAAAGGGTTTCGTCAAAAAGAGGCAGGTCCGCGTATGGTATTATTGCTTTTGTGCTTTTGCTCTTTGTATTCTTGTTCCTATTCAGGTCCCGACGTATGGGTATTGGCTCCCTATTCTTACTGATGTTACTTGGCGGGGGCAGAGGAGGTTTCGGAGGGCGAAGTGGCTTTGGAGGGTTTGGAGGTGGCTTTGGAGGGTTTGGAGGTGGAATGAGTGGGGGCGGTGGTGCCAGCGGAAGCTTTTAAGGCAGAAAGGTAAGAAGATATGGCAAAAATACCTGAGAGGCCCGAGGATATATTCGACGAATTCAGGGGAGACTACGCTACCCTTTTTGGTGATGATCTGCTTGCCATCATCCTGCACGGCAGTGGTGCCAGGGGTGAATATATTCCTAAAAAGTCAGACATCAACTTCTTGGTGGTTCTCACCGATAATGGGATAGAGCACCTGAGTGATGCGATGAGTTTAGTAGCCAAGTGGCAAAAGAGGAGGATTCCTGTTCCGCTCTTTTTGACCAGAGTCTATATAGAATCATCCCTGGATGCCTTTCCCTTAGAGTTTTTTAACATGAAATCAGCCTACCAGGTTATCCATGGTGAAGATGTCTTAAAGGATCTACCTATTGAGAAAGAGGCTCTCCGGCTCCAGTGCGAGAGGGAGCTCAAGGCCAAGCTTCTCTTGCTCAGGGAGTCTTCTTTACATGCACATGGTGAAGTTCATCCATTAAGAGAGTTGATAAACCAATCGCTTCCAGCATTTATCTCTATCTTCAAGGCATTACTCTATCTCAAGGGACAGGAGATACCAGGCAGGCATGAAGCTGTCATCCCGGCTACAGCCGAAAACTTCGGGCTTGACGGGGAGCTTTTCCAGCGTCTCTGGGATATAAAGAGAGTAGTGGCAAAGCCAGGAAGGGATGAATTAAAGGAGATCGTCTGGGACTATATCTCAGAAATCAAAGGATTGTCAAGGCAGGTCGATCAGATGGTATAACGGTTTTAGAATTCTAAAATGTTAGTGAGGTGTAGAGTCAAAGATCATATTGCATTTTAAAACACAAACAATAAACGAAATGTCAAATGACAAAGCCCAAATGACAAATCAAATCCGAATGCTTTAATGTCAAGGCAGGCCTGTTTGGCCTTTGGGTTTTGACATTCATTTGATCTTTGAAATTTGGCATTATGAATATCCACTCATAGCCATAATCTTTTCTTAGGGCCTATAGTAAAATTTTTCAACAATTAGAAGATATTTTTAGGGGTTATCATGGAAAAAGCAGGAAAGACTTTGGCCATATCTGGCATAGTAATAGTGGTTGTGCTCCTCTTAATCTTTTTTTCTATTAAGGGAACATACAACAGCTTGGTGAGATTGGACGAGAGCATAAAGGGCGCATGGGCACAGGTGGAAAACCAGCTTCAGAGACGATATGACCTTATACCGAATTATGTGGAAACGGTGAAAGGATACGCCAGACACGAGAAAGAGGTCTTTTTGCGCGTAACTGAGGCCCGGGCAAAGGTTGGAGCAGCGACAAATATACAGGATAAGATAGGTGCAAACAACGAACTCTCAGCCGCCTTATCAAGGCTGTTGCTTGTGGTAGAGAGGTACCCGGATCTCAAGGCAAATCAAAACTTTATCAGGCTGCAGGATGAATTGGCAGGCACCGAGAACCGGATCGCTGTCGAGAGAAGAAGATATAACGAGGCTGTGAAGACCTACAATGTAAAGATAAGGAGTTTCCCAACCAATATCCTGGCAGGGATGTTCGGTTTTACTATGGCAGAATTTTTCAAGGCACCAGAAATAGCAAAGGAGGTACCCAAGGTAAAATTCTAACCAAATATATTGGAAATTGTCTATTACATTTATTCAAACCACATTATACGGCTGGATCCTTTACCTACATTACTAATCTTTCCTTTGTGCGCTGCCAGAAAAAGGCTTCGGCCATCTACCTGCATATCAGTGAGACAATAATCGATCTCCCCGGTTGTCCATGCCGGAAAAAGGTCTGTTCCTTCAGTCATGTAAGCGATCAGACGAGATCTCTTAAAGACCCTGAAATTGAGCAAATGTTCTATTAGGGATATGTTGTTTATGGCTAAGATCTCGTTCTTTCCATCGCCGTCAATATCTATTGTGAGGAGCCTGCTGTTAAAGGAGATGCGGGGTAGCAAAGCTCCAGGAGCCTCTCGCTCCCCTAACCTGATGGCATTATTGGTACCTCCCAGTGTTTTATCGCCCTTCCATAAGATATTCCCCTGTCTGTCCCACACACGAATCCTGGAGTCCTCTCCCAGACCAAGAAATTCAGGATACCCATCCTTATCAAGATCAAAAAGGGCCAAGGTATTAAACTGGACCCCGGTAAGTTTGGGGAGCGGCTCCCCTTTGGTCAATTTTCCCTCTTTGTCATAATTCATAAGGTATATGCTTCCAGAAAAAAACTCATCAACCTTGGAGCCCTGAAACAGTAGCAGAGGTTTGCCTCCTCCCGGATCTCTTACTACCTGGAGGTGACCTGTCCACCGGTAAAGCCTTTTAAAGCCACCATTCCATTCACATACACTGGTCCTGGCCCTTATACCATAACGGGTTACCAGATAGATCTCTGCGCTCCCATTACTATCAATGTCGCCGACACTTACCTTTAAAAACTCCTCGCCAAAAGATGGCTTCAGGCTATCCCTGAAAACAAAAGATTCCCCCTCCCTCTGGTACACCAACAATTTTTTCCGGCCCAAAACAAGCACTTCAGCGTCCCCATTGCCATCCAGATCTCCCATATCAAAGGCCATGACCGTCATATCTATTGAGATCTCTCCTGTTGGGTTCAGACCCCGGTATTGCCTGGTTGACTTAAAAGAGAGACCCTTTTCAATAGCCTCTGGCACCTCTTTATCCCGCTCTAATCTTGAAAATAGGCCTTTTCCTGTCTGTGGTTTTGGTGTAATGGCGGCCCTTTCTTCCGTTTTCTTGCCGGGTTTTTCCTTTCCCTCAATTATACCCCTTAACTGGTAGGCCACATCAGCCAGTTGAGAAATGAACTGATTCTCATCCCCTGTCTTGGAAACCCTCGTCAGTCCTGATCCATTTTTTTCTAACTCAAGAAGGGATAGATCCAGGCTGTAGCCACCTCCTATGGTAGTGACGCTCCCGAAGATGGCATAATCTGCCTCAAGTCTCCTGGCCAGTTCCTCTGCCCTTCGCCTATCTGATAACCCCTCCTTTTCCTTTTCACTTAAGAGGGATAGCAATCTCTCATCGCTTATGAGCAGTATACCCCCTCCAGACAGGCGCGAAGTGAGCATGCTCTGAGCCCCCTGCCTGAGATAGGGCCTGGATTGATCGGCATAGATGACCAGGGGAAAGAGGACCAGGGTCTTATTGGATGCGTGTACCGGCAAAGGGAGGGAGAGAATGAGGGATAACAAAAAAAGGGTTACGATTTTAAGAAAGATATTGCAGGTTATTCTGTACATTAGATAAAAAAAGTAGTCTGTAATTTTAATTGTTACACAAGCAAATATAGCCTCTTCAATCTCCTTTGGTCCTATCCTCTTTGAAGGCCTCATAGGTCTTCAACGCTGAACTTTTGATAACCCTCGGTTACTTTATGGGAAATAGACTACAA
>SMTZ1_10002945_pt1 | contig 38525 bp, 31 predicted proteins | sample DeeMarSWOR136_30_FD_25667 | JGI IMG/M metagenome (IMG submission 25667)
ATTAGGGCGCTGTGGGCGCTTTCAAAATAGGTCGGTCAGATTTCCTTTCACATACCTTTTATCTGCTTGTAGTTCAAGCAGATTTCTTCCTGAGTGTGCATATTCAACGTTCTGTTTCCGAATGTGCGAGGTCTGTATCGCTCGGACCGGCGGCGGAGCGAGAATGGGCCCATCACAAGCTCGTCGGAGCCTCGCCGCCGCAAGCCGAGCGGGACAGGCCGGCCCGATGCTAATCTGGCTTACTCTTTTTGTGAGCACTGTCATTGTTATCCTTGTCTTTTTGGACCTTTTCTTCTTTGGTGTTGCCGGCTCCGGCTCTGTCTTTGAGCCGGTAGCTGCGGCCGGTAATGGTAATTATCTCGGCGTGATGAAGGAACCTGTCCAGGATCGCCGTGGCAGAGGGAACATCACCGAGCAGCTTTCCCCAGTCTTCCAACGGTCTGTTTGAAGTCATTATCGTCGGTTTTGTCTCATACCGCCGCATGATTATTTCAAACAGGTACTCGCCGGAACGTTTGGGCCGGCCCTCATGGGTCCGAAAGCCCAAAACTCTGCACGAAATGTAGTATAGACTTCTGTGCCAAAAGCCTTCCACAGGCCTGACACACATGAAAAACAGCTTCATAACTGGCGAACTTCGGTTAGGGTCGGCTGGTTGTTGGCCGGAGCAGAAGGCTATCACCGAATGCACTTGCAGCGTTCACGTCGGCACTGCTGACGGCCAGCAATTCGACTACGTCCTTGTACGGAGTGTGTTAGTCCTGAGGAAAAGGCGTTTTCTTGACCATTCACCACGAGCGGGTGAGAGTTCACAGAACCAATGACGCCAGCTTCTTGGGGCGAGAATGGTGATTGTAGTCAACCGTCCATATGCCCACACAAGATCCAAGTATCTCCGTTCTCTCAGGGCTCGTTCACATCCGCATTAGTCGTGTCCATGGCCTCCATGTGTTTCCTGAAGATCTCGGCAGTTGCGCTGTCCTTGTTCAGATTGCTCCTAGCCCGCTCGGCCTCGGAGATAGGTGTCAGCGCGAGGGCATCCCGGGCGACATGCGGGGTTAGGAAGATCAGCAACTCTGTCTTTCTCTTCTCTTTCACGGTCCGCTTAAACAGCAAATCTACGACGGGAATATCTCCGAGTAAGGGGACCTTCCTGATCGTATCGGTGAGCTGGTCCTCGATAAGGCCACCGATTACGATGGTCTGGCCATCGCGCACTGCCACCCTTGTGTCGGCCGAACGGGTGGCAAAGGTCTCGGCCTCAAGGTCCTCCGAGATCGCGACCTTATCACCGGTGCGAGTCGTTATCTGTGGACTCACTGTCATGTTCACGAGTCCCTCGAGGTTGATTGATGGGGTGACGTTCAGCACAATTCCAATGTCGCTGCGGTATTCGACCGTCGTTTGAGTCTGGCCGGCGACCGTGGTGGTGCCGGTGGGGATCGGCACTTCTTCACCGACGGTGATTGTGGCCAGTTGGTTGTTCCTGGTGAGAATGTAAGGCCGCGACAGAACATTCAACCGGCCGGCCTCCTGTAGGGCACGAATCGTGATGTCCAGTTCACCCTCAAGCGTCCGTACCGTCAGCCCCTGCAACGGCGCGCCGAAACTCATGGTGCTCTCTGTAAAGTCACCGTCGCTGCGCAGGTTAAGCATGGAAAACTCGGTGCCCAGATCCACGCTGTCGCTGTGGGTGACCTCGGCGAACAGGACCTTGATCAGAACCTGACCGACCGGCTTATCCAATTCGTCGAGAATGGGCTTGATCTTATCGTAGTTTTTCGACGAGGTCATCACCAACAGAGCATTCGTGTCGGGATCGGCTTCGAAGTACGTCTCCTCTGAGAGGTCATCACGGCCATCCGATGAGTCGGCTGGCTGGGCTGGCTGTGCCGCTCTCTGTGCGCCCTGGAACTGCTGGCCTGTCCGGCCGGTGGCTTGCTGGTTCAACGCTTGCATCTCCGCGAAAAGGTTGTTCAGGATCTCCTTGAGATTCTCTGCATCGGCGTTCTTGAGGGGATAGATGAAGATTTGGCGCTCCTGCTCAGGGTCTTCGTCGAGCTCTTTGACCACCTGGGCGATGATCTCCAACGTTTCGGACGGACCACTGACGACTACGGAGTTGGTGCGTGAGTCGGCGGAGGCAATAATCGCTACATCCGAGATGCCGCCGACACTCTGGGCGGTTTGCTGCTGTCCGCCACGATCCCCAAAACCTCCTCGCATGAATCTGATCTGCTGACCTTGTTGGTCGCTGGACCGTGTCGTCCGCGAGGATGTGCGACTTTCTCCAAAGACCTCGTTGATTAGTTCGGCCGTGTCCTGGGCATCGGCATATTCCAAATGGAAAACCTTGACATCCGCCACAGTGGGGAGCTGAGAATCCAGGTTCTTCACCACACTGGCCACGACATCCAAGACATTATCCGGGCCGGTCACAACGACGGTGTTGGTACGACTATCAGCCGCTGCAGTGACTTGGACCACGCCGCTGTCTTCCTGTCGCCTCTCAGACCGATCCGGCCCGAAGGGCCCTCGGAACATCGTGGGCCCGCCCCTCGATTCGGCTCGGGATGAGGTCTGATCTTGGCCAAATAGCTGGTTGATCATCTGGGCCGTGTTCATAGCATCCGCATATCTGAGCTGGAAGACCCTGACGTCGGCGATCTCGACGGTCCTGTCGTCCAGCGCCTTTATCATATCGGCCACGACATCCAGAGTCTCGGACGGGCCTCTGACGACTACAGAGTTGGTCCGAGTGTCTGCTGCAGCCACGACCTGCACGTTGATGCTGGCTCCTGCTTGCCTCTGGTCATCACGGTCCCGTCCACGGCCCGGTCCCCCCCCTCTCATCTGCATCATCATCTCGAAGGGTCCGCGGGTGCCATCTCGTCCGCGGGTACCGCCTTGTTGTTCCTGTTGGAAGATACTGTTGATCAGGTTGGCGGTACTCGTGGCGTCGGTGTTGATTAGCCGGAAGACCCTGATTTCCGCAACGGTGGCCATGTGGGTATCCAACGCCCTAATGATCTCCATCAGACGTTTGATGTTGGCGGTCGTGTCGGTAATGATCAGGGCGTTACCATCTTCATTGGCCTCAAGGCCGGCATATTCCGGAACCAGGGCCTGCAGATTCTCCTTGAGTGCCGAGGCGGTCACGTGACTAACGGGGACTACGTAGGTGACGACGTCATCGCCAGGGATTATGGTGTCCGGGTCCCGGCCGGTCAAAACAGGAATGTTCTCTTTCTTGGCGTTTTCCAGCGTGACCACTTTCAGGGTTTTACCTGTAAGCACGGTGGTCAGGCCCTTTTCCTTCAGTATCGAGTTGATCAAGGAGACGGCCTGGTCCAGTGAGATCGGCTGGCGGCTGATCACCGTCATGCGACCGTCAATAAGAGGCTCATCGGACACAACCGTCAATCCTGCTGTTTCGGACAGATACTCCAAGACGGTCTGCAACGGTGCATCCTGGAAGTTGAGTTTGATTTTGATACCTGCATTGTTCTTGACGACCTCAACGGGTTCAGCCTCAGGTAGTGAGCTGGAGGTCGGTTGCGCGGAAATATAGCCGGGGGCGAGCAAGACTGCTCCAGCCAACGTCGCGCCAACGATAATCGCTTTGAGAACCTGCATTGCTATTGTCTCCTTCGAGCCTATGTGTTTCTTTATATCTGCCGCATCGGGACCCTATTGTCCGAGCTGCTGTTGTCGTCGCTCCATAAGTTTTCTCAGAATATCCGCCTCTTCTCCAGAAGGAATCGATTCGCCAGGGGCGGACGTTGCACCCTCCAGTGGCGTCACAGAGGATGTCTGCGCTTGTTCAAACAGTTGAGTCATCGTGACGGCGCCTTGTCCACCCTCGAGGTTTTGTCCCATCCTGATAGTGATCGTGCGATCCTCCAATTGGTACTCTATCGAATCGAGGCTCAGGGCCTTGATAGCGCCGCGTGCCACACTCTCACCTTTGCGAACTCGAAGGATTTGTCCACCTCGGGTGTCCTCGAGAAAACCAATAAATGCATCATTCTCTTTGACAATTCCCTTGAGCACGTAATAAGACTCGGGATTGGGGGCGGGAGGCGGCGTGCGCATCTCACTACCGTCCCGGTTGAAGCGCTCGGCACGAGTGCCGCGTTGTCGAGAGAACATGTTCCGCTCGACAATGACCTTATAGGCCGACCACGGGTCCTGCTGCTCTGTCGAATCCTGTCCGAGTCCGGCAGTGGGCTTTGTTGCGAGTATGAGCGCAAGAACGACCGCCAATAAGATGCACGTTGTCAGCCTGCTACAGTATTTCTTCATCTTTCGCCTCTGGTTGCTTTGTGTCCGATTGTTTTTTTTGTGTCTGCAGATAGAGTGCCGACAAGTGAAGCTGGAGTGACATGCTGTCGCCGGATTCACTGCTCGAACCCAGTTGCATATCTTTAATCTTGACCGGCAGTGCAGATGTTTCTATCTGCCACAGGAAGCGCGCCACCGAGTCAAGCGTTCCCCTTCCGGCGACCGTAAAAATCATTTCCTGTAGTCCCCGGTCGCTCGATACGCGTTCCGGCTTGATGGAACTGAGCGCCAATCTTGCAGCGCTGGACCATTCGCGAAGGGCACCAAGCACTCTACTTTCGGCCTCCATATCGTTTCGCAGGCCGTCGTACAACATCGCCTTCCATTTCTCCTGCATTCGCCTGTGGTTGCCAATCAGCAGATCTCCCTCATTGAGATCGCCCAGAAGCTGTTGCCTCTGTGCTTCCAGCTCGTCAAGCTTGGTCTGCACCGGTTCAACGAGGAACTTGTTCACGACAAAAAGCCCTACGCATGCAAGCGTGACAATCAGGATAATCCGCTCTCGTTTTGACAGAACCATACTATTTCAAACCTTGAAATTTAAATGTCACGGCAAATTCTTTTTCTCTGGAGCTGCCCCCTGCATCTCGCAAGTGCATCATCATAACGCCTGAGAACGCACTATTCTGTTTGATACTATCCAGGACCTCATAGAAACTGGTTTCATCGACGGCTTTGCCCACCAGTGAACCTTCGGCTTTCTCACTCAAGGCCAGGCTTGTGGCCCAGACCCGTGGCGATTCAGGGAAGGCCAGCGTCAACTGTCGCAGACATTCCAGAAACTCCGGCTTCTGAGAGGTCCAACTGCTGGCATAGGAGATTCGATCAACCATTTCGCGGGCCGCCGTGATGTCTTCGCTCATCTTCTCCAACCGGCCACTGTAAATTGCAATATCAGCTCGCTTACTCTGCCAGTCGGCAACAACCGCCCCCACGCTAACAATGAACACAACACCGGCAATAGCGGCCCAGGTAGCCACGCGTCTACGGCCCGACGTTTTCTTGCGGCCGATACGCGGGTTCAAGAAATCGACACAAGGCCTGTCCGCACCTACAGCGGTCATGACCAGTGCTGCTGCTGCAATGGATTGCGCATCTCCAGGATCATCGGGCGAGCCGAGTCCCTCTGGCATGAGTCTGGTGTTGCCAGCAATGACTGTGATCTGGGGCGCCAGCTGTTTGTTGAGCCGGTCGATGAGCCCATCAGACAGACTGCAGGTATCATACACAGTGACTTGGTAGGGTGGAGACTGGTCCTGTTCCGATGACAGCAGGATCAGTCGCTGAAGTGCCGAAGTCAGAAGATCCGTCCGGTCGGCCGCCTTTCCATTTGTGCCAGCCATCGGGACGTGTTGGAGCGATTGCAGTCTGCCGTTCGATTGGCTCCAGAATTCGCAATACGTTGGTCGGATGTAGAGCCCATACCGCCTTTGGGCGCCAGCCTCGGGGAGGTCTCTGTCTAAAGCCAATGCTGAGACCGTAACACATCTCACCTGCACGCCAGCGGCATCTACCAGTTCCTTGATTTGATTCACAATCTGACGTCGGGCGGCAATCAGTAGAACGTGGCTCTTCTCCGACATACTGGTTCGACCGCAATAGTCGAATATCAGTTCACTGGCGTTCAACGAGAAGGCCCGCTCGGCTTGGATGCTGAGCATGCCCACCAGCGCGTCTGGTCCCGCCGGAGGCGCGGCGATTTCTTTGGTCACAATCCACTTTGTCGGTAGTCCGACGATGGCCCTCTTTGATGAAAAGTGATTTGCCCGGAGGAACTGCCTAAACTTCTGGCCCAGCTCCTTCACATTATTCGGATTCAGCTTCTGTTCGAACGCAAAGCGACCCGCCCGTCGAATATGGGGGCGGCCACGCCGGACGCACACTTCGGCTGCGACAACTCCGAACTCGTCAATGGCAAGTCCCAATAAAGTCTGAGTACCAAGCATTTTCCTCGTCCAGTCAATTCATACCTATGATAGCTTTGGTAAGCGTCTGCCCTTTTCTCAGGGTAGCAACAATCTCTCGGCCCAGGGGCCAGCCCGAGTGCGTTAACGACTTCCAGTACACGATTCGAGGTGCCCCGTCTTGTGTGTCGAAGACCGCTTTGTATCGCTTGTAGGCCCGTCCATTACCGGACAGACAGACAATGTCCGCCGAATACTGAAATGAGCGAACTGTAATATAGCTGCCAATAGCGGTTGCTTTCTCTTGGTCCAGAACTTTCGTCACCCAGGCAATAGAGTTGAGCTGCTCATTGCCGTCACGATAGGACAGCATCGCATCGGCATCCTTCTCTTCCAATCCAGGCAAACACAACAATACCTCTTTCGATGCAGTGTTGACGCTAACCAATCCGGGCAGGGTGTCTTCGTCGCTTGTAGTGAGTCGGTCGGCGATCTGCGCGAATTCCTCAAACGTCAAGGCCGTTCTGAAATAGAAATCCAGAACATTGTCGAAGGACGGCCTGGTAGGAATAAGACTCATAATTTCCAGAGACCGCTCCTCCGTGACGACCTCCTGCAGCACGCTCTCCAGTTGGCCGCGGGCGGCAGGGTCGTTGATGTTGAGGCGTTGGTTGCCTTTGCTATCGACGTTAGCTTCCACACTGTAGACGGTGACATAGTCGTAGAAGCCGGGTTCCAGCCGGCCGTTGCGATTGTCGGGTGGATCACTGTTGTCTGCATCGTTCTCATGATCATCGAGGATACCGTTGAGATTGGTATCTTCTCCGTAGAGCAGCTCTTCCGAGGCGCCCTTGACCAGCAGGATCTCGTCGACGGTTTCAAACGCCGAGTTCTTACAGTTGTAGGGTTCCGGCTGCAGGAGATAGTACTCGTTCTCGGCCCCTCCGGCCAAAATCTCACTGTCCTCGTCCCGCCAGTCGATGATGGAAGCAGCCAGTTCGGTCGTCATGCCGGGTAGTCTCAATAGCATCTCCAGCGATGCCGAGTTGAGATTGATCTTGCCGGCCTCATCGGTCAGGCCGTAGTCGAACTCCTCGTCATCTTCTAGGTTGGAGCGCAGCACCCAGAAATAGCTCTGCCCGACCTGTATGGCCTTGTAAGGTTCACTGTCCATCAGCGTAGTGGTCTGGTCCTCCGTGCCGGTTGTCAACTGCGCTATGATGTACTCTGAGGCACCGCCCGCGATGCACTCGGCCTCAAGGGAAGCCACGTGGTTGGCGGCGACAATAGCAGCTACCCGCATCGAGCGAGCAAAAACGAGAGCCAGGCCCGCCAGGACCAGGACCACCCAGATCGTGACGATCAGGACCGTACCGTTCACTTGGTAAGACCGCTCAAATTGTCTGTCCTTAGGCTCTTTCATTGCACTGATTGACTCCCGCCTTGGGCTGAGTCCCCGCTCTCTTGTTCTTGCTTTGCTGAAACGCCACACGGTATCGCAAAACTCTGAACGAGTTGGCGCTGCCGGGATTGGCCAGTGCCATTTGTGGCGTTGTTTGCTATCTGAATAGCGATCTCCACAGCCCGGGGCAGACTATTTGCGTCTGCCGTTGAGTCCCACTCGTCAAGCCAGCTTTCACCGTCGAAATACCGCAGGTTCAGAGACATGACATTGCGGCAGAGAACCTGCTCTTCGGGATCGATTGCTCTCGGGGCCAGCAGATTCGTCGTCACCCGACGGACGAGCCGATAGTTCGTCCGGTCGTAGTCTGTGTCTTCTTCCAACACCAACTCGATCTTTCCCAGCCCCCCAACGGGGTGGTCCTGGTCTGCGTATATATGGGTGGTATAGAACTCGAGACTATCAGCATCCACGCCCTTGACGCCTATCGAGTCGGTGCCGAGAAAGGCGCCAGCCAGGACGCCGCTCGGCGGCAAGACCCCGCAAATATCCTGCTTAAGAAGCTCAATGGCATTGATGGCCAAAGAAGTTGGCTGCACGGCTGATGAGGCGCTGCGGTGTGCCCTGAAACCTGTGTACAAAGCGGAATATAAACATGCAGCGGTTACCACCATCAGTGTCATGGCTACCAGTAACTCAAGCAGGGTAAAGGCCTTGTATTGTGTTGAGCTGCGGGCCATCTCAATTGTCCTCCGGATAGACCAGTGTGCTCAGGGTGATCGAACGTTCTCGGCCCTGGGACTGCCACAATACCGTCAGGTCTAATTGGCGAAGCGTCGAATCGGCCCAATTGGAGATGTCAGCGGTCCAGCTATACCCGGGCCAATCAGGCCCGAACTCGCCGCTCTTGCCGCCGGTCTCCCAATCTTGCGAGGCACTAAGTTCGGTCAATTTGGTTCTCGCCAGCGACGCCGCTTCGATCTGCTTTCGCGACTGCCCGCCGAGCCTGGTGCAAAGAGCAATACACTGCATCGCTACGGGCATAATAATGGCGATGAGCACTACCGTGGCGAGTAGCTCGATGAAAGTAAAACCACCGAAACGGTGGCATCCTTCAACCATTTTGTCTCGACGTGTATTTGCCATTGCTCTGTTCAGGCTCAACGATTGAGAATGACTCCGTCACCGTTGGGCACGTTACCTCCAGTGCACGTCCGCGGCGGTCGATGAGTCGGACCGTCCCGGCAGTAACGGTCCCTTGGGGCGTAAACGCAAGGAACATCTCCGTGTCGTCCTCTTCAACCGCTTCCAATTCCATGACCATGTCCTTCGGGAGGGTAAAGATCTGTCCGAATCCCGTCTGGAGCTTCTCGAAGGACCCCGCCTGCTGTGCTGTCAGCCAGTAAGTGCGCTGCCGCGTATCGAAATTGAGCCGGTAGACGATCCCCTGGCTAATGGCCTGGGAGCGCGCCAACTGGGTCAACGCGAGGATCTGTGCAGCTGTATCATGGGTCTGACGCGAGGCGAAGAAACCGCGCAGAGACGGTGCCGCCATCGCCAGCACAGTCGAGAGGATGACCATCGCCAGAATAAGCTCCAGGAGCGTGAAACCCTCGTCTCTTCTTTGGTGTATCTTGTGTGTATTGATGTATTGATCCATACCGAAAAACTCTCACGCCCGTCTCTATGACAATATTCAGGCTGCGGCGCAGAACTTGGAACACAACGCCATAAAGCTACCCTACGTCTGAGTCGGGCCGCAGCTGTTGCGTGCCAAGCTACCGCCTCTCTTGCGACCAATTAGTGATGTCGTCATCGCTGCCCAACTTGCGATCCGGGCCAAGCGAATACAGATCGTAGCCATCTTCGTTGTACTGGCCGGGGTACCTGTACACATACTCGTTGCCCCACGGATCCTTGGGCACGTCACGCTTGATGTACGGCTGTAGCCATCCATCGGCGTCAGTGGCAGGTTTCTCGACCAAGGCCCGAAGCCCCTCGGGCGTCGTGGGGTAGCGACCGACATCGATCTCAAAGGCGTCCAGGGCTACCTCGAACTGAGAGATCTGGGTCTTTGCCGCCGTAATGCGTGCCTGTTCAGATCGTTTGGTGAACTTTGGTGTCACCACGGCAGCCAGCGTCGCCAGGATGACCAGCACGAGCAGCAGCTCGATCAAGGTGAAAGCAGAAACTTCAGTGGCTCCTGGCTGCTGCCGACACACATATCTCTTCTTGTTCCCAGACAATGATTTCATATCACATCCCAACTAAATAACTCCCAACTAACACCTATCACGTCGGACAATATGAGAAGCGTCCGACCGCTCTTACTACATGTTTCTTAACGGATCAGCTCCTGCAGATTAAAGATGGGCAAGAGCATGCCGATCACCACAGTTCCAACCAGAACAGCCATCACGAACAACAATAGCGGCTCGGCCAGAGCCACCATCATCTTTAGATGACGATCGAGTTCCGCCTCGTAGGCCCCAGCCAGGCGGATTAACTCCTGATCTAGTCGCCCGGTTTCTTCAGCTACGGAGACCATTTCAATCACCGAGGCGGGAAACAACAAACGACATCCTTCGAGGCTGCGGGCCAGGGGATTTCCCTTCTGAACGCTCTCGGTAGCGCTGCTGACCGTATCGGCAAGGACTTGATTGCCGATGGCCTCCTTGGCGACGCGCAGCGCAGCGATCAGAGGCACGCCCGCACCTACGAGCGTTCCCAGCATACGACAGAAGCGCACCAATGCGAATCTCGCCGTCCCCGTACCGACCAGAGGTACGCGAAGCAGCAGGCCCTCTATACTTCGTCGGCCTTGTGCGTCGGCCAGCATGCGCTGAACAGCAAATACGACCAAGACAATCGCAAGGATAAGGACCAACCAGTACTTCAAGAGCATCCCACTGACGGCAACGATGTACCGCGTCAGGGTCGGTAATGAGCCGCCGAATTCCGCGAACATCACCGAAAACCGCGGGATGAAGTACGTCAGCAGAAATACCAGAATAGCGGCCGCGAGTACGGCCAGAATAATCGGGTAGACCAGAGCTGCCTTGACTCGGCCCTTGAGGTCGTCTTCGCGCGATCGGAACGTCGCGATCTGTTCCAGAACCAGGTCGAGAAATCCACCCGTCTCGCCAGCTCGGACCATGGCCACATAGACAGGGGAAAAGGCCCGTGGGTGCAGACTCAAGGCATCAGCGAGCGCCATTCCACCCGAGACATGGTCGTGTACGACGGCCCAAAGCTTCTTCGCAGCTGTTCGGGATGCCTCACGGCTGAGGATTCCCAGCGCCCGGCTTATCGGCACGCCAGCAGTCAAAAGGCTGGCGAGCTGGCGGGTAAAAGCATCGACCTCACGTTTGGAGGCGCCCCCGATCCGGGCAAACAGGCCTTTGGGCCGTCTCTCTTCGGCCTTCTCGATGGAAATCGGGCTGAGATTCTTGTCGCAGAGCTGGTCGATGGCCGCGGCTCTATCGGCCGCCACGAGCCTGTCGGCTATCTCCTGTCCGTTTAAGTCCATCGCCTTGTATACGAATGTTGCCATCTTGCGTTTTTTGCCGCTCCTAAATCACGCCCTCAACAAGATTGCTTTGCCCTAACGTGTCATCCTTCGTGACTCTAATGACCTCTTCCATGGTGGTTCGGCCTTCGGACAGATGTCGGAATCCGTCGTCGCGAAGGCTTGTCATACCCTGCTCAGCGGACGCCTGGCGAAGGTCGCGAGGCGAGGCGTTCTTGAGAATCAGCGACCGAACCTCATCCGTAACAACCATCATTTCAAATATACCGACACGACCCCGGTAGCCCGTACCCTGGCAGCGTCTGCAGCCCCGTCCTTTGTAGAGCGTATCCGGCAGCTTATCCCCAAACCGCCGTCGTAGCGGTTGCGTCTCGCTCGCTGAGAGCTGTTCCTTGCATCCCGTGCAGATGACACGCACGAGGCGCTGGGCAACGACCGCTTCCAGGGATGAGGCCACCAGATAAGGCTCAATCCCCATATCCACCAGGCGCGTCAGCGCCGTGGGGGCATCGTTCGTGTGCAAGGTCGAAAACACGAGGTGACCGGTCAAAGACGATTGAATCGCGATCTCCGCCGTCTCAAGATCTCGAATCTCACCGACGAGAATAACGTCCGGATCATGTCGCAGAATCGACCGCAGGCCGCGGGCAAAGGTCAATCCCGCCTTGCGCGAGACCTGTATCTGATTGATGCCGTGAAGCTGATACTCGATGGGGTCCTCGATGGTGATGATCTTGCGCTGGATATCGTTAATGTACGACAAGCCGGCATATAGTGTGGTCGTCTTGCCGCTGCCGGTCGGCCCTGTTACCAAAACGATTCCATGCGGTCGTTCGAGAATCATTCTGGTGACATGCAGATCGTGACTGGACATGCCGAGCTTTTCCAGACCCAGCAACACGGATGAGCGGTCGAGCAATCGCAGGACAACCGCTTCGCCGTGCAGCATCGGGATCACCGACACGCGCACATCAATCTCGTGATCGGCGATACGAATCTTGATACGGCCGTCCTGGGGGACGCGTTTCTCAGCGATATCGAGCTTGCTCAATATCTTCAGGCGTGAGACTATGGCTGCCTGGAACTGTTTGACTTCGGGTGCGACCGATGCCTCTTGCAGGACGCCATCGATGCGGTACCGAACGCGCAATGTATCCTCGAAGGGCTCGATGTGCACGTCGGTGGCTCGCAACTCGATAGCCTCGGTGATGATCTGATTGACGAAGCGAATGATTGATGCACCTTCTGCCGCATCCGTCAGATCCATATCCTCGTCCGAGTCTGTGTCGATCACTTGAAGGCCATTCTCTCCGGCTTCCGATATCATCGACTGGACCGTGTCGGCTCCAACACCGAGATACCGCTTGATGCACCGGTCGATGTCCACCAAGGGGGCAAGGGCAACTCGAAAGTCCCGGCCCGTGGCCAGACGCAACTCATCAATGGCCGATGTGTCGAACGGATTGCTGGTGACCACGAGCACCGTGCCGTCCGCCTCTTCCACAGGTATCACGTGCTTGTCCAGAAGAACGCGGGCCGGGAACTGCGTGAGAAACTCTTTGGAGAATGAGCGTTGCTCAAGTTCAACATAGGGGTATCCAAATTCACGCGTCCAGAAACGGAGCAGAGGTTCCTCAGCCAAGCCACAGGCCGCAAAGGCCCGGGCGGGAGGCTCACCAGAGGCGAGCAAACCGCTTATCCCCCGGGCCGCGGATTCATCGATCAGTCCCTCTTGGACCATTCTTTCCACAAGTACATTCATGGGGCGTGCCGTATCTTAGTCCAGCATGTCCATCAACACCAGTTGGGCTTCCTGACGCACTGTGACTATTTTTCGCAGTTGCAGCTGCGCCGTAGCAAGTTCTTGTTTGCCCTTCTCTCTGGCCGCACGCAGCGCGGTGAGCTGCTTTTTGATGTCTTCGGGCGTTGCTGCTTTGTCAGAGAGCAAGGTGCGCAACTGCTCTGAGGCTTTTTCTAAGGGCGTCAATTCCCTGGCCGGGGCGTCCTGCCTACCGCCGGGTCGGTCACCCTGGGGGCCACGCCGTCCACCGAAGAACGTTCCGCCGCGACCGAACCCGGAGAGCTGGCGCCTCAGTTCTGAGACTTTCATGACGCGGGGTCCGAGGACTTTCCACTCCTGCTCAGTGGCCCCAAGCTGTTCCCGCATCCGCCGCTCCATCATCTGGCGCATCCGCTCTGAATCGAACTCTCGTCCTCCGACCCGTTGACGCTGAGGGCCCTGCTCGCCTGCCCTCCGTCCGGGCTGTGCTGGTTGGGATAGCGATTGACTCGCCAGTAACAGCCCCACGATACATACTGCTACAGCACCCAAAACAATCTTTCTTGCCAACATTTCTAACCTCCTTTTTCTTGAGAAAAGTGTTAATAAATCAAGCTCTTACCTTTTAATCAACTACCTTTCTAAACACACTAACAAGGTGCTCTAAGGTCCCCGTGGTAACGGGTACCACATGGAATCGTGAATATCTGTTTGATCGTGAATATGGTATAAGGTCATTTGTCTTATCGTTTCTTAAGTGTGACGCTAACACCGGCTCCCTGTTCGAGCACCAGGAGCGTCTCCAGGTCAGGGTTTGTGGTGATGGCCTTAACGTAGCGCGGGTCGGCGCGCGGGAAACGCATGTTGTGAGCTACAACCAGCCCGCCCGACCGCACCAGAGGCAGCAGCTTATTGAGGTAATCGATGTACCCGTCTTTGTCAGCGTCAAGGAACAGAATGTCGATTGGATCTTTGTGCTGCTTGACCGTTTCATGGGCGTCACCTTCTATAATGGTGATCAGGCTGCTGACTCCAGCCTGCTTGAAGTTCTGGCGTGCCATCTCGGCCCGCTCGGTATTGATCTCATGGGTAATGAGTTTTCCGCCTGTCGATCTTAGACCCAAGGCGAACCACAGCCCCGAGTAGCCGGTAGAGGTGCCAATTTCGATAACCCGTTTCGCGCCCACCGCTTCGGTCAGTAGCCGCAGGAGACGTCCGTCGTTCAATGAAACGCTGGCGGATCGTCGCCCAGGTTCATTGTCCATCTCGTCAAGAACTGAAAGAATCTTCTTCTCCGCGTCTGTTTTGGCCAGAGGAGAGCTGTCGAGAGCAGATTGTGTATCGGCCTGAGGCCTACCGGGCCCACGACCTCCGGGTCCGCGCATACCTTGCGGTCCGCCACCGGGGCCTCGGCCATCCGTCCGTCTTTGAAACTCCTGGCGCCGCTGCTTCATCTGGTCAATGAGCTGGCCGATCTTGTCCATGTCCTTTTGTTCGTGGGCCTTTGTCAAGTCGTCGAGCCATTCACCCATTGGCCCACCCATGGGACCGAACCGTGGGGCATCAGACTGTGGACCGCGCCCACCAGCCGGTCCCCGCGTGCTCTCCTGGGCGATGACAAATCCAACCGCTGCCACCAAGGTGACCGCGACAAAAACCACAACAGTCCTCTTTGACATTCTTCGCTCCTTTCACTGAAACAGAAGAAACCGCACTTCCTGTGAAGTACGTCGGGGCTTTGCCCCAAGCCCCTTTCCTATCCTTACAGTGGACGAAATCTGTCAACGGTCACGCCAAAACACAATTTTTTTTCATGTTGCCCGATTGCTGTGCATGCAGACCGCGTAGGGGATTAAAAGGTCGCGCGTAAGAATGAAGTTACGCCGTTGGAAATGGCCTTGTAGGTTCGAATTTGCATTGCTTCTGTCTGCTTTGACAATGCGCCGTGGAGCCTGTCACGGATTTTCGCAGGAAATGGCTTTTTTCCTGTTACCAGAACGAATTTCTGACCACTAACTCAGTGGAGCGGGCTGCACCGTGGGTAGTGCGGACCGGTGCGTTCTGTTCTGTTTGCTGCTCAAACGGCCGAGCCCGGTTATCAGTTGCCATCCGATGTTGCAGGCCCGAATATCGGATAGACAGACTGTTGGCCCGTAGCAGAGCTCAAGGCTAAGGCAAATTGAAAAACGTGCCTAAAACTGGTAGAATGTTTTTGTGGAAAATACAGATTGGGCCGATGTCAGAGCTTCTCTTAGCGGTGATGAGCAGTGCTATGCCAGGTTAGTACAGCGTTACGAGAAACAGATAACGAAGCTTATATGGCGTTTTACGAGAGAACCGACCGAGTGTGAGGAACTGGTGCAGCAAGTGTTTGTGGAAGCATATTTCAGTTTGAAAAGCTACCGTGGCCATGCTCCGTTTCTTCATTGGCTTCGAAGAATTGCCAGCCGCGTGGGCTATCGGTTCTGGAAGGAACAGGCCAGAGAAAAAAAATATCTACCTTTAGCAGATTTTAATGCCATCGAGAGAACTAAAGAGGATTCGATAGATCCATCCGAGGCGGCAAAGATTTTGCATGCCCTACTTGCCCGGCTGCCACGAGCCGATCGTTTGGTCCTGACACTCATGTATTTTGAGCAGTGCACTACAAGGCAGATTGCAGCACGAATGGGATGGAGCCGGGCAATGGTCAAAATGCGAGCCCTTCGAGCACGCAAGAAATTGAAGACAATCGCTGAACGAGAAAACCTTCCGGAGAAATTGGGATGGATACGTTAGAAGCTATTGAAAGATTAGGTCAGCAGGCCGGGGAAGAAAGAATTCCCGTGTTTGATGTGACTAACCGAGTATTGCAGCGGATTAGGTCCGAGGAAACCGAGACATTTGGCTTTGTCGTTTTTGAACTCTTTGCAGGTGCTTCGGCCGTGGCTGCCTCGGTAGTATGTTACTTCTCGGTTAGTGTCTGGAAATTCACAACCAGTCCTCTTATGCAATTCTTCGCTCCCTTGCAGGAGGTAAGGTTATGGTAAGCGAGGACAGACCATCAAATCTTAGCTCTGCCAAGACGCATCTGTCACATCGCCGGAAACAGATATGCCTGCAAATAATAGCTGGAGTGATAATTCTGTTTTGCGGTATCGTGATAGGTTCAGGTGCAGCCGTGTTACGCCTGAAGGATAGGATGATAATGCGTGGTCCCCGCCCTCCCTTGAACGCCATAGTCGAGGACATACGAACCAGATATGATTTGACCGAGGAACAAGCCGAGCAGGTGGAGGATGTTTTTGGCAGAAGGCGCAAAACATCACAGGCTCTGTTTGAAGAATTTGGACGGAAAATTGAAGCGGAGTTTGAGGAGCTTAGCGTGGAAATGAAGGGGGTTCTCTCGCCTGAACAATATGAGCGTTGGGAACGTGATTTTAGAGATAGAAGAAGGGGACGCGGCCCATGGGGACATGGTCCAGGAAGGCCCGGTCCAAGACGACCTGGCCACAGAGGACCAGGTCCGAGGAGACCTGGATTCCCGGAACCGAACTCTACACTCGAGTAATATGTTTTGATCAGAGCAAAGAGACATGTGTAGGAATGCTTGGACATCAGAAGTTGGAAACGCTCAGCCGGCTCTTTTCGACTCCACGTTGGCACCAAGGCAGGCCAGACTTTCATGAGGGTTGGAGAAGTCGGAGATCGGACTATTGGTTATTATGTCGACTAAGTTATTGCGATTTTGAGCCGTTAGAAGGGCCTGCCGGCATCACGACAATTTCACAAGCCTCTAAATAGCGGGGGGGTGCGCTATCTGCATCGTCGCTAACGCAGCAAAGCAATTCGCAACAGAAAAGCATCAGCAGCTACTGTCCTGCCATACACAATAACTTACCATTCTCCAGTGACAAGTACAATCGGCCATTGGCGGCAGCCATGCCGTCAATAACGGGCGACGCATCGAGCCGGTATTGTGCCAGTTCGGTCCCGTCAGATGCTGAGGCGGCCATGAGCAGAGCTCCGTGATTCCGGTCACGTTCCTTCGGCCCACCGTCTGCGTCGGTAGGGGGGCCAGCTATGAAAACCACCTTGTCCGCCAGGACCATCGCCCGCACTTGAAGCGGGACAGGTCTGGTCCACAGTGGCTTCTGCTGCCCTTGCCGATCACAGGCGAACAGCGCGTACGGTCCGTCCTGCAACTGGTTTGACCAGTGGTACGTCTTTCGCCCGTACCCATAGATGCTGGACCGGTCGACGACGAGCAACCTGCCGGAGATCAGATTTCTATCGCGCCTGCTGCAACCTGTCGAGATTGAACAGCGTGTACCGAAGATCCAGTAGGAGCGATGAGGCCAGGAGTCATCCAGGAAGCCGGTCAGCGTGAACAGGTGTGGGCTTGCCTCCGGCTGCCCGCTGCCGTGCTTGTCGAAGACCATGTCCCGCAAGTAGAGGTATTGGCCGTCACTGGTGAGGATATCCGAGAGCGCTCCGGGCATGGCGGAAGGGCCGTATTGCTTGGGTTGTCTGCCGGTCTGGGGATCGGGGCTGTAGATCCGCGTTCTCGACAATATTCTGCCAGACTCGGGCTGGACTCGGTATAGACCGATCCCACCATCCAGGTAGGATGATCTACCCGCCGTAAAATGCGCCACACCGTCCTGGACCAGCACGCTCCCGTGGACAGGTGATACCGATTCGAGTTGGCCGCGGGCCATTACGCGCCGGTCGGCGCGAGCCGCTCGCAGACGCCATAAACGTACCCATTGCGGCACCCGAAGATGGCCTGGTTCGCATATACAGTCGGCGGCGAGTCCACGCGCCCGCCCGCCGTGAAGTTCCACATCGACTGACCCGAATCAGCATCCATCGCACAGACCTTGTGCTCGTCCGCAGAGGCTACGAACACCTTGCGGCCGGCAACTGTCGGACTGGTGAGCTTCGGGCCGACGTCCACCTGCCAGCTTCGGCTCAGAACGACGGGAACCGGGCACTGCGTGCAGCCACTTCGTTGGGCATCGTGCCGATAGGTGGCCCACTCCTGATTTCGGATTGGAGATTGCTTAGTGCGGATTCCTTCGGAGTACGCCGGACCAAGCTCAAGACAGTCGTCCTCAAGCTTATTAGTTGAGAATCTTGAATCCCTTTCAGACGCGAGGGCGTAGAAGCCAATCAGTTTGGCAGCAATGTAGCACCCACACGCATGAGGGGGCGCATATAGCAGGCCGTTGCAAGGCATCACGCCGTACTTGCAGACGCCTCGTACCCAGCTGTGCCACAGGACATCACCGCTATTGAGGTCGATGAACTCAACGCCTCTCCTGCCGGCAAGAATGTAGCGCTCGGTTGCCTTGTTCGGCCAGCATCGATGATGGTGTCCCGGGTTCTCGGGCTCGATGTGCATTAGTGTCTTGCCTGTGGCCAGATCACGCTGCGTCGCGAAGTAAGGGCCCCACGAAGGTCCCCTTTTTCCCTCACACGGTTTGAATCCGCCCACCCAGAGCGAGCCGCCGGCAACAAACACGTCCCGAATGTCAGTGAGCGAGGCGGGCTGGGTCCACAGGCTCTCGCCGGTCTCTGCCGACAGGGCCGTCACGGTGCGACCGTCAGCACAAACGACTTTGCCATCGCAGACCACACGCAGGAGCGCAGATGGAACTGACCATAGTTCTTGTCCCGTCTTCAGATCAAGGCAGATAACGTCCCGTCCTTTCTGATAGAACACCCGGTCCCCGCTGGCGCACAGACTGATGGGTCTAAGCCCGGCCGCATCCGTGCCCGCCTTGTTCCAAAGCAAAGTCCCGGTATCGGCATTGAGCGCAAGAATCGCTTTGTCCGCTCTGGACTCAGTCGCGCGAAAGCGATTGACCAGAGGCTGCGCGGTTTCTCTGGCATGTAGAGGGGACTCCCTCTTTTCTGCGAGTTGTGCCCATTTTGCCAGTTCGGCAATTCGTTCATCGGTGACGCTGCGAAGAGCGAGCAGGAGAATCCCCTTGTGACAGACGACTTCCTCGGTTCCTTGAGTGTTCTCGTAAACCTTCAGGGTATCTCCCGTCGCCGCGTCAATGGCACTTAGCGGTGCGTGAAGGCCGAGGGTAACATAGACGCGGTCCCCAACGGCAACCAGCCTCCGCTGAAGTTGACGGGGCGTGACGCCCCAGTTGACGATATGGGGAAACCAGGAATCAAAGGCGCGCTGCCACAGCAGAATTCCATTGTATGCATCACGGGCGACAAGGTGCCATTGAGCAGGTTGTCGAATGGATCCAATGGAAGCCTGGTCAGCGATGTAGAAGATCCGTCCGCCAGCCGAGACCAAAGCATTGATACTCGGAGTGTGCTCGTGACTCCGTGTATGCTGCGGCTCTGCAATCCATTGTAGGTAGCGGGGTGGCCCGACGACTTGATCATTGGCCACCACATTTCCGCTTGCATCATGGAGGAAGTGGGTCCACTCGTCAGTGTTTTTCGGGTGTGGCTTGAGGGTCTTGCTCCAGCGGCCATCTTGTCTTACATACGCCGTGCCGCCGGGAGCCAGCACACGCATTACTTCCTCCATCGTGACACCGCCGATATCCTCCGTCACTACGAGATTCACCAGGTTCTCCGCATACGGCAGTCGCTTTCCGTCGAAGCGCTCGACCGACACCGGACCGTAGACCTGCAGTTCGCGTATGTGCGCTCGCGCCACTTCTAATGCGTGCGTGTCGGTATCCAATCCGTGGACAAGGCAACCTTGACTGACGCGGAGTGCCGCGGTCAGATTGCCTTGTCCACAGCCAATGTGGACAATTAAACCACCTTCGGTGTTGGTGGCGTTTAGAATTTGCTTGGCCTCCCGCTCGTAGTCCTGCGGCTGAGCCATCACGACTGGTGACGTGCATGAAATCCGCACAGCACAGGCAAGGCCTGCAAGTAACCAACACTTCGTTCTCATTTGTACTACTCCGTTGATCGTGAGGTTCTGACGAGAACCGGTATGGTCAAACCAGGACATCGCCGGTTATCGCGGAAAACCGTTCCGTCGAATTCTCTATCCCACTTCTCGCAACGTTCTGCCATCATAAGGGTGGATGTAGCCATCGGCTCGAGGGCCGATGTTAAGCAGCAGGTTGGCGCCGAGCTTTCGGGCGATTGTAAAACAATACACCCCTTCGACGGCAAACGTGCCGGCAGTGAGCGCTAACGCGAGCCCCGCTGCGGAGAGCACATTCCGAGGGAAGAAGTCTCTATTAACAAACAGCTGCACAACTCTTCTGCACTTCATCTCCAATCCCTCCTGAGGGACTGATCAGGCAAGAGCGGCTTCATTGGCTCTTCCTGGTCTTTCCTACTTGCCTTCTCGGGTCCGTGTATGGGGCCACGGGTGGGAGCAGCGGCCTGAGTCTTGCTACTATATCAGGATGCTGATCGTGAATGTCGTTTCTCTCTTCCGGATCAGACTTCAGATCATAGAGCGTCAACCGGGGTGTCGACTCAATCTCATTCGATTTCTTTTCCTTCAGCCGCGTCGCTATGAGTTTATACCGGCCGTCAAACACAAGCGACCAACCGCCGAGCGAACTGGTAGCATACGTTCGAGGCAGCTCACGTTGTCCGTCAAGGAAGGGACGCAGAGATCTGGAATCCATGTCTTCTGGAATCGGAATGCCAGCGTAATCCAGAAACGTGGCTGTGAGGTCTAGCGTTTCAACAGGCTTATTACACAGAAGATTCTTGCGGATTGCCGGGCCGGCGATAACTAACGGTACGCATACCGAAGGATGAAATGGCTTTGACTTGCCGCCCATGCCACGATCGCCGAGCATTTCGCCGTGATCTGAGCAGTAGACTATGAGCGTGTTTTCGAACTCGCCCCGCCTCTTCAACTCGTCCTGAAAGATTCCCAACCATCGGTCAATGTTATGGATCATGGCCCCGTAATTACGTCTCTTGGCCGAAAGGTCGTTGGGCTTGCCCGCTCTTGGCGGCGGGAATGTCGTATCCTTCCACTTCTCATACATGGATTTGGTTATGTCCATGGGTGGGTGCGGACCGTTGAAGTTGACCTGGATGAACCACGGCTTTGTCCTTGGAACCGACCGGATGAAATTCAATCCGTTATTTGCTATCCAGTTGTCGCAGTATGCGTCATCCGGCATTATGGACGGCCCCGCATAATCGTGGTCCAATGTTTTGAAGTTCTTTATATGAGCATCTACAAGGTTTCTGTTCTTGAGGAAGGCAAAGTACGGCTCGGGCTTATTCAGATTCTTGTAAGCGTTCACGCCGTCGTGCTTTCCAGCGTTATCAATGCCATCAGAGAAGCCCCAGGCCTCCAGCAGGGAAGGCTTGCCTTTCCTTTGGTGCTTGCCGTCGATTCCCCAGCTCTTGCCCGGCTTGTCCAGATCGAATTTGCCACATCCGAACACCTGATAGCCAGCTTCGCGAAGCAGAGAATAAAAGGTCGTCTGCAGCAGGGGATACGGATGACCGTTACTGGCCACTCCGCAGTTGGCGTAGGTTTTGCCTGAAGCCAGGCAGGCTCGCGATGGTGCGCAGACGGGTGAGGGGCTGAGAGCGTTTGTGAAATGCACGCCCCGTTTCGCCAGACGTCTCAGGTTCGGCGTGATGTCCGGCAGTTCAGAGTTCATACTTGTCCAATCAAAGCGGTGCTGATCAGGGTAGAAGAACAGGATGTTCGGCCGGGAATGGCCACCGGTTGCCACAACACGATCCAAAGTGACCAAGGCTGAGAGGCCGGCTCCTGCCGTCTTTAGAAACGCTCGTCGATTCATCTTCATCGGAGATTCCTTAAACGCAAGGCATTAGATGGTATTCCAACGTTTTCCGATACGCGATTGTACCAGATTGCATGCGGGACTTCCACTGGTCCTTTTCCTTGGATAGCATCAGCGTAAATGCACGTGAAGAGACATTCGGGGGCAGTAAGTATGCTCGACTTCTTGGAGTGGATGCGGTATCCTACAAGTATGGGTTCCTGTATAGCATGAGGTCAAAATATGGCGCAAAGATACCAGCGACAGATAAAACGACGGGAATTATTGAGGCTCCTTGGGGCTAGCGCCGCAGTCTCGGCATGGACAAGTTTGGCTCCGAGCGCCAAATCGAAATATGACTCTACAGATAGGAGACCAAACGTAATCATCATCTTGACAGACGACGTCGGCTACGGAGACCTGGGCTGCTACGGCAATCCATACACTAAAACACCGCACCTGGACAATTTCGCTGAAGAAGGTGTGAAGTTTACCCATTGCTATGCCGCTTCTCCGAATTGCTCTCCTGCCCGCGCAGGGCTGTTAACCGGTCGTACGCCGTATCGTGTGGGCATGTATGACGTCCTGGGTGGCACCAGCCAGAGAACGCTGCGGGAATCGGAGATCACCATCGCCGAGTTGGTCAAGCACGTGGGGTACGACACGTTTCACGCGGGCAAATGGCACCTCAGTAATACGAAGGTCGAGGGAAACGATGCCCCCAAGAAGCACGGTTTCGACGAGACGATCTCTGTCCGGGGTGCCTCTGGGTCGGCAACCCATCTGGTCAAAGCGTTTGCTCAGTGGCTGGGCAAACGTACCGACAAGAGCCGCCCGTTTTTCGCATACCTTGCGCCGCACGAGACGCATGAGAATGTGGCCCTTTGGGCTCCCGAAGAATACCGGGAGAAGTTCACGGCCAGCGAGGCCCGTAAGGCGGCGAAAGAGATGTTCTATGGATACGTTCCTAAATATGGTAAGAACTCTCGCCGCGGTGACCCCCGCGTGTACTATGCGGCCCTGGCCCAGCTGGACGATGCCTTCGGGAATTTACTGCATTACTTAAAGAAGACCGGTCTACGTGACAACACCTTCATTTTCTTCACGAGCGACAATGGCCCGGAGCACCGAGCGACGTATTCCTTTGGCTCACCTGGAAATCTCCGAGGAGCCAAGGGGCATCTGCACGAGGGCGGCATCCGCGTGCCGGGGTTGCTTCAGTGGCCAGGCTCCACAAAGCCCGGGATAGTCGTTGACGAACCGATCAATGGCACGGACATCCTACCAACCATCTGCGCTATCACCGGCGCAAAGGTCCCGACCGACCGCGTAATTGATGGCGTCAGTTTTCTGCCAGCTTTGGCGAATAAACCGCTGAAGAGGCCGCACCCGCTGTTTTGGGGCATGTGGTTTGGCCGGGGAGGATATTCCTATGCCTTGCGCGAGGGTGACTGGAAGATCCTGGCCGGCACGGGCCCAGTACCGGCTGGGACAAAAATCATTGATTTCGTTCGAAAACCAGAGTTTGTCCGATGGCAGTTAGTAAACCTCAAGAAAGATCCGACTGAAACTGGCGACTGCTGGCAAGACGAACCCGAGCGGTTCCAGAATATGAAAGAGAAGCTAATCACGTTGCATAAAGAAATCGTTGCAGAAGGCCCGTACTGGAGTGTCGAAGACCATCGGGGCAAGAATCGATACCTCTGGATGGGAAAGCCTTCGTTTCCGTATACCGATAAGCCTTATGTCGGACACCACGAGCGTCATTAAACACATGTGATTATCTGAAGAAAGGGTTGATTATGCGCGATAATCGAATCAGTCGTCGCAGATTCCTGGCCACAGTAGCGTCCTCATTTGCGTTCACGTACATCCCCAGGCATGTTTGGGGCGCTAATGATCGCTTCTACTTGGCGGGTATCGGCGTAGGGGGCAAGGGAGCCGGAGAAGTCCGAGACTTGACTCGTGCTGGTGGCAAGTTCGTGGCATTGTGCGACGTCGACGGATCTCGAGCGGGCGAGACTTTCAAAAGTCTCCCGGACGCCAAGCGTTACGCGGACTTTCGTGTAATGCTCGAAAAGGAAAAAGGCATCGACGCCGTCACAGTAAGCACGCCTGACCATACGCACGCTGTTGCGTCCTTGATGGCCATGTCTTTGGGCAAACATGTGTACTGCCAGAAACCGCTGACGCATTCGATCTACGAGGCGCGCTTGATGACACAAGCGGCCAGGTATTACAAGGTGCAGACCCAGATGGGCAATCAGGCGCACGCCGGAGAGCCGATCAGACGCGCTGTGGAGTTGGTGCGCGCCGGTATCATCGGCCCGGTCCGTGAGGTACACACCTGGACTAACCGCCCGATATGGCCGCAGGGACAAAAGGCCTTGCAGGAGCAAGAACGGCTGGCTGGCGAGCCCGAACCGGCAGACCTCGACTGGGACCTCTGGCTCGGCCCGGCACCAGAGCGCAAGTACAACGCGTGCTACGTGCCGTTCAAATGGCGTGGATGGTGGGACTTTGGCACCGGCGCTCTCGGCGACATGGCCTGCCATATCATGGATATGGCGTATTGGGCACTCGGCTTGGGTGCTCCTTTGTCGGTCGAAGCCGAGTCTGGCGGCTTGACCGAAGAAACCGGCCCTAACTTCTCGACGATCACCTATCGGTTCGGCCCGCGCAAATCGGTGGGTGGGGGCAAGCTCGGTGGTGCTGTCGGCCCAAAAGCTGCGGTCGAGCAACCCGCCGTGAAGTACGTTTGGTACGACGGGAGCAAGGATGGCAAGCAAAACGCCCCGTACGACCTGCTCGAAAAGGCAACCATAGAGGCCAAAAGAGCCGATGCAGATAGACGAGCTGCCGATGCCAAGGGCAGAAAGAAGAAGAAAACACCGCCCACCATCGAAGACCCGAAGCGCTGGGACATGATTCTTGTGGGTGACGAGGGAATGATGCTGTTCAAACGAAGCTCGACCGACTGGATCATTACGCCCAGCCGTCGCGTCGAGCAGTTCGCTGACGTCCCGAAGGCCATCCGCCGCGTTGGCAACGAGGATGTAGAGTGGATGGAGGCATGCAAAGGTGGACCCAAACCACTATCCAGTTTCGACTACGCCGGTTCGCTTACCGAGATGGTGCTGCTGGGCAACCTGGCCGTGCGCCTCGGCAAAAAGATCGAGTGGGATGCCGAGGCGTTGAAGGCGACAAATTGCCCCGAGGCCGATGGACTCATCCGGCGCCAGTACCGCAAGGGCTGGGACCTGCCCCTGCCGGCGGCGCTGTCGCGCATTGGCTAAACCCGTCCTCTCGAAAGTGTTCGTGCACGGCCCAGGCTGTATGTATCAGTGGCGAGGGCCGTTACGAAGACGCAACTTTCTGTCCAACCTGAGCCGTAACGGCGATGGGGGAGTTGCCGAGGTCATGAATGGTGGTCTGGTTACGGCTGAAGAGAAAAAGATGGCCTGTGCCTGCCAACAAAATCGCTGACAATGGTCTATGTTATTCCAGATGTGCAGCTTACGGCCGCAGGAAACTCGAAAATGGGTCATCCGGAGCATCAGTCAGAATGACCTTGTTCTCCCGTCCCAAAAATGTTAGAATAGTTGATAGAGAGCACGGCGTTTGTGAGTGTTTTTCTGCTCTTGCCTCAACAGATCAAAGCAGGGTGGATCGGTGCAATCTCAAGGGAATTCCCATTGCCAGTGGGGCGAGGGATTAGGTGTCATAGGAGTCTAAAGTGAGGCATTGGCTATACTTGAAGACAACGAAATCCGTTTCCGTGTTAGGTTTGGTTGCTGTTTTGGCAACAATACTATCGGCAGCGGTACGTGCTGATGAGTACTTGGTCAATGAGCTCTTCTACTCGGAATCTGACCCGAGTGTCAATACCCGCACTTCGGAGCATTTCAGGATTGTCTGGGGTAATGAAGACGCGACGGGTTTGATGACCGAAGAGTACGTCCAGGGCAATCTGGGGATGTTCGAGGACTGCTGGAACAGATACATTGTCGAAATGGCTTTCCCTGAGCCTACGCAGTCTACCCAGCCCGAACTGCGTGACGGCCACAAATACAAGGTCAATATCATCGTCGGCGGAACCGGGCTGGAACACCACAAGGGCGGCGGCGCCTTTATGGGATATCATTCCGGCAGGGGTTTCGGTTACGTAATATGCTCACCTGAGTATATGCGGTACGATCCGCCTTCCGGGGCCACGCCGCATGAGTTTGCGCACGTCTGTCAAGTGCATGCCGGCGGCGGCTTCACGAATAATCCTGCGACAGGCTTCTGGTGGGAGGCTCACGCCAACTGGATGATGCTTCAGTTCCTCGAAGACTATCCGACCGTTCAGTTGATAAACCAACGGTCCACCTATTATCAGGGAAGCGGCAAGCACTATTACGACAACTGGCAGATTTTCGAGTATTTCAAGGACAGTCCGGAGTATGGCGTTGAGTTTGTCAACCTGTTGTGGACAGATTCTCTGCCGGGAGAGTACATTCTCGACGCTATGGTCAGACTTGATACGTCGGGCTCTGCGGACAAGGAACTGGCGATCCGTGATGCGTGGGGACACATGGCCAAAAGGAACGTGACGTGGGACTACGCGCGACAGGTGACCTTCCAGGCGCAAGACAATCATGCCGATAAGTATAGGATGGGGCGGCAGGTGCTCCAGCGCGTGAGCGCACAGCCCGGATGGTACCGGATACCGGCCGATATGGCTCCACAGCAAATGGGCTACAACATCATTCCTTTGGAGCTTGTAGACAGGAGCGGAGCGGTTCACCAGGTCAGCGTTGATTTTCGCGGCTATGTTGATCCCATACGCGGTTCAGACTGGCGGGCGTGCTTTGTAGCTGTCAGTGACAGTGGGAACACACGGTACGGTCGGCTTTGGAACAACGCAGTCAATTCGATCACCCTTTCGGGTGACGAAAACGAGCTGTACCTCGTCGTTATTGCTACGCCAAGAGTTATGCCTATTGTCGCGGAGGATGACTATCGCAGCCGACAAAAGGCCCAATTTCCATTTAAGGTCTCTTTTCAAGGGGCATTGCCCTATGACTTGATCCCATCCCACGCGGGCACACCGGGTCATGCCCACAGGAACGGAGGTGGGTTTGTGGCTACGACGGCCTACGCTGCCGCTACAGCATACGTGGGACCCAGCGCTCAGGTGTTGGGTAATGCTCGTGTCTATGGCTACGCTCGTATAGAAGATTACGCCATTGTTGAAGAGAATGCTGTGGTTCGTGATTTTGCCGTCGTCAGTGGGCATGCGCACATTACCGGTCGTGCGAGAATCGAGAACTACGCGAAAGTACGTGACTTTGCCAAGGTACATGATTCCTGTATCGTACGTGACAACGCGAAATTACTTCAGCACGCGACGATTTACGGACAGTGTGTTCTTTCACAAGACGCGGTAATGAAGGGCTTTTCGCACGCCTGGGGGGACTCTGCCATCAGCGGCAATGCCATCATTGACGGAGACTATGCCAACGGCTTAAGCCCTTCCAAAGGCGTTTGGTTCCTTTGGTTTGTTAATACGCAGCAGATGATGGATGATGCGAAAGACCTGGAACACTTGTACGCAAATTACACTTTTGAAAACGCACACCCCTATCTCGCGTGGGATACCTATGGCGTTACACACGGATATCTGGAAGGAGAGCCGGAGATCATAGTGGACGATGACCCTGTTCGGGGCGGCATACTGGCCTTGAATGGGATTGACCAGTATGTTGATCTTCCGGACGACGTATCGGACATGACAGACTTCGCGTTCAGCGCCTGGATAAAATGGACGGGCGGCTCAGACAGGCAGAAGATATTTCAATTTGGGGACGGCGGCGACAAATGGATGTACCTGACGCCGAATGACGGCAGCGGGAAGCTGGGGTTTGTGATTACCAACAACGGAGAAAGCGAGCAGCGCATCTTGCAGGGACCGGCACCACTGGCGGCGGACAAATGGGTCCATGTTGCAATAGTGCTCGAAGGTGACGTGGCGCGGTTGTATGTAGACGGTGTTTCTCTGAACGAAACAGCAATTTCTATTGATCCGGATCAGTTGCGGGGACCTAACACATACAATGGAGGTTGCGACAACTTCCTGGGACGGGGTTACGAAGGAGACTCATTCTTTGCGGGCCGGCTCGACGATGTTCGGATCTATTCTCGTGCTCTAAGCCCACCGGAGATATCGCAGATATACGACCACCTTATTGACTACACTGCTCTGGTTGATCTTGATGCGACCGATCTCGCTGTTGGAACACTCTTGGCCTGGGCCAACAGTGGCAGCTTAGCTGGGAGCTTTGGCAGGCAGGGAACAAATCCAAGGGTCAATGTGGTTAGCGGCAGGAAAGCTGTGACGTTCGACGGCAATGACAAGATGGCATCCACTTTCGTTGCACCTGAAGGCATTACGGGAAACGGTGATTACACCGTAGCGGTGTGGGCACACAATCCTTCTTTTGCTTCTGAAGAGTGCATGGTGGCATGGGGCCGCCGGGGCGGACCGGACGGCAGCAATGCACAGTTCAACTTTGGCGACCATCCGATTTGGGGAGCCGTCGGACACTGGGGCTGGCCAGATATGGGTTTCAGCGGCGGTCAGCCCAGCCCGAACCAGTGGCACCACATAACCGTCACTTTTGATGGTCAGACTGAAAAAGTATATGTTGACGGTGTTCTCAATGCCACAGAGCTAAAGACGCTGAACATCCATCCGGGCAACCGCGTGTATTTGGGCTGTGCTGACGGTAACACTATGTGGTTTACCGGCTCTATCGCTTCTGTGCAGATATATGATGTGGCGCTGCCGGAGCGAATGATCCGAGAGCTCGCTGGCATGGAATCTGAAGCGGACACTGAGCCCCCGACGCCCGATCCGCCGGTGTTCTCCATTGTTCCGTACGCGTTGAGTGAGACGGAGATATCAATGGCGGTGGTGGAAGGAAGCGATGCCAGCGGTATTGTGGAGTATTATTTTGAAGAAATATCCGGCAACCTCGGCGGAGATGATAGCGGCTGGCAGCACTTTCGTAATTACGTTGATACGGGGCTGTGGCCGGGGACCGTCTATTCCTATCGTGTTCGAATGCGCGACTCCTATGGTAATGTGACATACACATCCGAGCGGTTGTCTGTTCGGACGATGGGAACAAGCCTGCTCCCCGGAGATATGAACAATGACGGTTGTGTTGACATGAGTGATTTTGGCAGGTTCGCCGTGCGATGGAAACAATCCGACTGCGGCACGTGCGGCGGGGCAGACCTGGATAGAGACAACAGGGTCGATCTCCGCGACTTGATGATTCTTGCTCTTAACTGGCTCGGTGGCTGCGCTGGAGATTGAGACCACGCCTGAATCAATTAGATTCGGTTTCGCACGCAACGCTGAAACCGCCGGACGTTTGTAACGGCTGCCATGTTTTCTTTGGGCGGGGCAGCAAGCATCACTCTTTTTTCATTGTGCGGCACTCGTAGAGTCCGCCGGCGGTTCGCCATGAGTGTGCTCTGAACTTGACCGTTATTTTGTCCTTGTCCTTGGTCAGGTCGGTGGGGATATCGTATGTCACATTGAAGAATTGGCCGGGCTGGTTCTGGTTAAGATGCTCGGTCGCGATCTTTTTATCGTCGACGAGAATGTCAAAGTCCCGACCAGGTCCGTCACTGCCCCAGTACATGCAGGCCAACTCAACAGGAGCATCCGGCACTACCTTCATCTCGAAGCTGAACCATCCGCCTGCTCGAGCGTCTCGCCACTGGTGATTGCGGAAGATACCCGTATTTGTATTCTTTCCCGTGAAGTTGTGGTCGCGCTCAGGCTGCATCCTGCCGAGCACTATGTGGTCTATTGTGCGGGCTTGCCCGGCCTGGATTGCGGCTTGTTCGGCCTCAAACCGGTCTTTCATCCGTTTCCATTCAGCCGGGCTGAACATATCCCAATATACAATGTATCGCTGATAGTGCATCTTGTAGAAAGGAATCAGGTTCAAATTGTGGGTCTCATCGGTGCCGGGTGTCTTCAAAACGGATCCGTCGATAACGAATGACCCGGGCTCGGCATGCGGCTTAACATATTCATCGATGTTTCTGCCACCTGCTACGATGACCGGTATCGGTGGCGAAGGGACATGATCGAATTTGTCGCGTCTTTCTGCGTGAGGATCGGTATTTTCGATTCCCTCCGTACCCAACGCCCCTGCAAGGAGTGTCGGTCCGTAGAAGAATGCGACTTTGCTGGGGTTGTCGGGCATAGACTCGGTGCGCAGCTTTATGGGCAGGGTCAACTGTATCTGGCTGCTATCTTTCCAGATGCGGTCAATCGTTATGTAATCACCCGCTGCAACACGCACAGGATGTTGCTTGCCTTCGACCGTCAATTTAATATCACCCTTGGCCCAACTCGGCCGACGGATTTTGACAGCCAACTTGACCGGCTTATCAGCTGCAAGCTGCAGGCGTACTTTGCCATCCAGCGGGTAGGCGGTCTGCTGTGTTACGGTTAGGCCCTTCTCTCGGTGGTCCAGTACCGACGGTATAAAAAGACTGATGTACAGAGTGTCTTTGTCATGGAAGTATATGCTGTCACCGTACTTTACGTGGTTCTCCATACCCGTCCCGGTGCAGCACCAGAAAGAATTGTGGGGCGCGTTGTAAGTTTTAAAGTGACCGGCCTTTAACGGGCAAAAATAGACCATCATGCCTTGCTTGGGGTCCTGTGATGCGAGTATGTGGTTGTAGAGCGCACGCTCATAGTAGTCGGCGTATTTTGCCTGGGGGCCTATCGCAAATAGTTGACGGGTGAGCTTTAGCATGTTGTAGGTGTTGCAGGTTTCAGTCGTATGGACACTAAGGTGTTTGCTGAATTCCTCGGGCAGAAAGAAGTGCTCACCGTCCGTGTTTCCGCCGTTAACGTACGTACGGTTTTGTACGATGGTCTCCCAGAAGAATGATGAGGCCATGTTGTAGTGCTCCTCGCCGGTCAGGCGGTGCAATCTGGCAAGGCCTATCAGTTTCGGAATCTGCGTGTTGCTGTGCAGGCCGGTCAGGTTGTCCTGTCCGCGCGCCAGTGGATCAAGCACACGATGGTGGTAGAAACGTTCGGCCAGCCAAAGAGCCTTGTTGTAGCCGGTGAGGGCATGAATCTCGGCAAATGCTTCGTTGATACCGCCGTGCTCACAGTGCAGCATCTTCTCGAACTGCTCGCTGCTTAAGCCGCCGACCTTGTCCCAGGCCCAGTCGGTGGACTTAGTCAGGATATCTTTGGTCTTTTGATTGCCGCAGTACAGGCAGGCGTCGACAAGCCCCATATAGAGCTTGTGCAGATTGTACCAGGGCACCCACAGGCCGTTCAGGTCGAAGCCGGCAGTGCGAATATTGCCGGCCTTAATCTCGGCAAAGACTTCCCGGCTGCGCGGAAATCCTCCGACAAAGCCGTCGCCCCAGGCCTTCTGACATTCGGCGAGCTCATCGACAATATAGTTCACCCTATGAAGTAGACGTTCGTCATCGGTCGAGGCGTAAAGTTTGGATATGGCTGTTAGATAATGCCCCAGAGAGTGGCCCGAGATGGTGGCCCTTTCCCAGCCGCCGTAAGCCTCCGCTTTTGTTTTCAATCCTGCAAACTCACGGAAGCGCGACAGCAATCTGTCCGGTTCGAGTGAGAGCAGGTATTTTGCATCGAGTTCCATTGCGGTTTTGAAGGGACTGTCCAGAAGATGAACGTCGCTTAGACAAAAGGCGTAGGCCTTCGGCGAGATGTTGTCGTGGACCTTCAACGGCACATTGGCCACGAGTGTGTCTGCCAAAACACTCGGCCCTGCATAGAGCGCCATCCAAAGTAGAGACAATTGGATTGTCATCGGATTACTTTTTTCACCTGCCATTAATCACACCCCATAATTCTCTAATCACATTGCTAATCCCCGCCTCCCTTCCATTTTCTATCTGACAATTAGCACTTACTGCTCGATAAGATTACCGGAAGTGTCCCGAGATGGCAATCTTTTTGAGCTGTTCGCAAAATCAGTGATATAGAATCGTATCATATCTCTGCTGTGCAAATCTGGCGTTCCGGCCGTTTGTGCATTTTTTTCTACAGTGCTGGCTTGGTGGAAGACCTGTCATTCTCGCCGTCAAAAACTCTGTAAGTTTTAGCATAGTCCATTTTGCGGTCAGTTTCAACGGGGCAGGTCAGATTTGGTAAGGTGGTGAGTTTGAGATACTCCTTGGTCGGGCAAAGCTCGCTAAATCAGGAATGTCACTTATAAGCAAGCTACGTGATGGCAAAATCAATTGCTGGCCTAACTTTGCCACAGGCTGTATCATACAATGAAATTAGGCTGATTGAAAGACTGTGATTAGGAGACAAACTATGAAGCTTACGAATGCCTCACTAAGATTCCTTACCGTTGTAGTTAGCCTGGCGATGTTGGCGAGTCCAAGGTAAAGGTGAAGGCTGTCATTCCACTCAAAGCGTGGGCTTTTCGGCTGCAAGATGTGCGTTTGCTCGACAGTCCATTCAAGCATGCGATGGAGCTTGACCGAAAGTACCTGCTCTCGCTTGACGAGGATCGGCTGCTTCACAACTTCCGGGTCAACGCTGGGCTGCCTTCCTCCGCCAAGCCGCTGGGCGGCTGGGAAGAGCCGAACGGTGAACTACGAGGGCATTCTGTCGGGCATTACCTGACGGCATGTGCAATGATGTATGCCAGCACCGGTGACGAGCGGCTCAGAGAGAAAGGTAACGCCGTCGTTTCGGGCCTGGCCGAGTGCCAGGTCAAAATGGGTAGCGGTTATTTGAGCGCCTACCCGGAGGAATTTATCGATCGTGTCGAGGCGCGCAGGCGTGTTTGGGCGCCTTACTATACCCTGCACAAGATCTACGCGGGCCTGCTCGATATGTATGTCTATTGCGACAGCAGGCAGGCACTTGAGGTGTGTAAGAAGTTCGCCGACTGGGTCATCAGGCGCAACGAGCGTCTTTCTGATGAGCAAATGCAGAGGATGCTCGACAGATATCGCAGCGTTTCAATCACATGGCCGTCATCGGCCCGGCCTCGGAACGCCAGGACAAACTCACCGGCCTACACGCCAACACCCAGATTCCGAAATTCGTGGGCACTGCCCGTCAGTATGAACTTACGGGCCAGGAGTGGCTGAAGGTCGCTTCTGTCTTCTTTTGGGACAATGTGGTCAAAGAACGCTCCTACGTGATCGGTGGGCACAGTGACGGCGAACGTTTCTCACCGAAGGAGAACCTCTCGGAGGCGCTCGGCCCCAGCACCACTGAGACGTGTAACACCTACAACATGCTCAAGCTGACTCGCCATCTGTTCTGCTGGGAGCCGCGTGCCGAATATGCTGACTACTATGAGCGTGCGATCTACAACCACATCCTCGCGTCGCAGAATCGAGAGACCGGCATGATGTGCTACTACGTGCCGCTGCGGTCAGGCTCACGAAAGACGTACAACGATCCGCTCAACTCGTTTTGGTGCTGCACCGGGACAGGCATTGAGAACCACGCCAAATACGGCGACAGCATCTATTTCCACAACGACACAGATCTGTGGGTCAACCTGTTCATTGCCTCGGAGCTGAATTGGAAGAGCAAGGGCCTCAAGCTTCGCCAGGAAACGAACTATCCCGAGGAAGGCCGTAGCCGGCTTACGTTGACCTGTGAGAAACCGGTCGAGCTGGGCCTGAACATTCGTCGTCCCTACTGGGCGGTCTCCGGCTTCGACATCAAGGTTAACGGTCAGAGAGTTGCTGATTCCTCAGATGCCGGCAGTTACGTGACGGTTTCGCGCACCTGGAAGAGTGGTGATAGGGTGGAAGTCACGATGCCGTTTAGTCTGCGCACCGAGGGTTTCCGGGACAACCGGCGTCGCATCGCCTTTATGAATGGCCCGCTGGTACTCTGCGCTGAAGTGGCACTCGGGACAAATTACCCGGCTATCGTGGCTGAGCCTGACCGTATTCTAACCACCATTAAGCCTATCGCCGGCAAGCGGTCCCACTTTACCTGTTCGCCGGAGACATTTCGCACCGTTGGCGAGAGTCGGGACGAAGACGTAACGCTGGAGCCGTTCTATCAGATGCACGGCGATCGGTATTACGTAGTCTACTGGGATGTATTAACACCTGGCCAGTGGCAGGGGAAGGAGCGAGAGTACAAGGCTGAACTTGCCCGGCAGAAGACATTGGAAGCCCGCACTGTGGATGAGGTGAGTCCCGGCCAGGTGCAAAACGAGCGCGACCACAACCTTCAGGGCGAGAACACGGGGTCGGGTACTTTCTCCAACCGCAGGTGGCGGCATGCAACGGACGGTGGATGGTTTTCCTACGAGGTCAAAGTGCTGGGTGGTCCCGCCAGCGGCGGGCAGGAGTTGTCCGTCACCTACTGGGGCAGCGATGGCGGCAACCGCGTGTTTGACATTCTCGTGGAGGGCACCAAACTTGCTACCCAGCGGCTCCAGAATAACCGACCCGGGAAGTTCTATGACGAAGCGTACGCAATTCCCGAGTCGCTTACGGAGGGCAAGGATAAGGTGACGATTAAATTCCAGGCTCATCCCGGCGCGTGGGCCGGCGGCATCTTTGGCCTGCGCATCCTCAAAGCGGAGCCAGAATAAGTGGAATAAGATGCGACAGCAGAAAGGTTTGCCTACCGCGCCAAGAATTGGCTGCTGAAAGAGCCACTGCACGCAGGGTCCCAGCGGGCTTGGGACACGACGTGGAAATGGAAGCATTCTTAACAGAAAAACGCTGTCCTTTTACAGCTTCGTGCATCATGGTAGAATGTAACGGTGCACAATTGGTACAGAAGGCAAACATGGTTTGGGAGCATAAGATGTGCCGGAAGACTACAAAGAGCAAGAACAAAATCTCCAGATATGTGTTGTTGGTTGTGGCTGTGACATCTACCGGTGCTTCGCACGCGGAGACAGACGTCCGTCTCTCAATTCGCTCAGACAAAGTTGTTCACACAATTGACGAGAAGATTTACGGTCATTTCCTCGAGCACATTTACCATTCCTGCAACGGTGGTTTGTGGGGCGAGCTGATATGGAACCGCAGCTTTGAGCAAAACAACGTTGGGCAGTGGTCGGTGGAGGGTGGCGAGATTGTTCAAGCAGGTATGGGCACGAACCAGCGTTTGGTCTTCGGTGACCCATCATGGCGCGATTATGAATTTACGCTCGAGGCCAAAAAGACAGGGGGCAGTGAAGGATTTCTGATATTGTTCCGGGTACAAAATGATAAGGAGTTCTATTGGTGCAATCTGGGGGGCTGGGGCAACACACGTCACGGATTGGAGAGGGGCCTGGACAACAATCGGCGATGGGGTCCCATAGGCCCGCAGCCAACCGGCAGCATCAAGACCGGGCACTGGTACAAAATCAAGATTCGCTGCCAGGAGCGGCGCTTCGGCGTGTGGTTGGATGAAGAACAAATTATTGATTTTACCGATGACGAGAGGGCACATCTGTCCGGCAAGGTCGGCGTCGGTACGTGGGCGACGAAAGTTGTGTTTCGTGACTTCAAAGTTACGTCTCTCGGCGGCGACGTGCTGTATGACGGGCTTCCTAAAATCCTTGTGCAACCGAATACGGCTCGATTCTGGAAGGCCTACGGTACAGCCGAAGCCTATTTGGATACTTATGACCCTTTGAACAGCCAGTACTGCCAAAGAATCATCGGTACAGGGGATGAAGGTGGTCTGCAGCAGGACAAGTTGTGTATCCGCAAAGGTGAGATTTACAACGGCTCATTGTGGGTCAAGGGACACGCTCCCGGAGGTTTGGTCGTCAGCTTGGTTGGTGATAAAGGACAGAAGGAGATACAAGACACATCAACGCCGGCGTCGTACTGGCGAGAGTTCAGATTCAAGTTTAAGCCGACTTGGCAATCCGACAATGCTGTGATCCGGATTGGTCTGAAGGCCGAGGGACAGATATGGATTGACCAGGTGTCTATGATGCCGGATAGCTGGCGTCGAAATAGCTGCCTGCGGCCCGATCTGCTGAAAGCAATTGCTGATTTGAAGCCGCCGATCATCCGCTGGCCTGGTGGCTGCTTTGCTTCAGCATACCGCTGGAAGGATGGCATCGGGCCTCAGTACAAACGCGGTGTCTACCCTCGAGAAATCTGGGACGACAAGGAGGTCAATTCGTTTGGAAGCGACGAGTTTGTGGCACTCTGTCGTGAAGTGGGAGCTGAGCCGTTGATTGTAGTCAACATTGGCACAGAGCCCTGGAATGGCGATGTAGATGAAGAACTATTTCTGCAGGAGGTCTGCAACTGGATCGAGTATTGCAACGGGCCGGTAGATTCGAGGTGGGGCCGAGTCCGCGCAGAAAATGGACACGCCGAGCCGTATCATGTCAAGTACTGGGAGATTGACAACGAAACTTGGCACATGGGAGCGGATAATTACGCTGCCGCCGTGCGGAGATTTGCTCCTGCTATGAAGAAGGTCGACCCCACAATAAAGCTGGCCGCTTGTGGGAGTGCGGGCTATGGTAAAGGGGGGCTTGATTGGAACAAAATCATTATTGAGCGCTGTGCGGACCTTATCGATTATCTGAGCATCCATCATTATGAGAATCCGAACAATTTCAAAGACGGCCCACGTATGTATGAAGCCTTTTTCCGGCAGACGGCCCAGTTGATCGAGAAGTCAGCCAACCGCAATCTCAAGATTTATGTCTCCGAGTGGAATGCTCAGAGTACGGACTGGCGTACAGGTTTATACTGTGGTGGGCTGCTGAATGCTTTTGAACGATGCGGCGGCTTTCTGGAGATGGGCGGGCCGGCGCTATTTCTCAGGCACTTATCTGCGACCGCCTGGGATAATGCCTTTATCAACTTTGACCATACGGGCTGGTTTGCCGCGCCTAATTATGTTGTGATGAAGCTATGGAGAGACAATTTCGGCGCACGGCTTCTTGAGATAGAAGGTAATACAAATGTGCTCAATGCCGTAGCGACTAAATCGGCGGATGGAAAGTCACTGTTCTTCAAAGCGGTCAATCCTTCAGATGAGAAGGTGACTGTGGTCCTGAGTATTCTGCCTGACCTTGACACAAGCAAGGCTGAGTTTCATCTGATCGCCCCCGGTGATTTGAGGGCACGAAACACCTTGGCAAGACCCTGCAATATCAAGCCGGAACCCAGCCGGATTGTTGCCGAGGAAAGCCAAGTTCGCTTTGACTTGCCAGGTCTTTCAGCAGGTGTTGTGACAATTCGATAGGTTTGTGGCACTATCTGCAGCTGGCTTACCTCGGACACAAAAATGATTGTGACTTGGACTGAAGCCATGGCGGCAATCTGGGGCTACCCAAACGACGTTGCAAGTTCCGAGTTCTCACGAGCCCCATCGAGCAAGAGCAATTCGCTTCTGCTATTTAGAAAAACTTGACTAATCGGCTGCAATTGAGTAAAATACCATTGGCCTGCATAAAATGAGCAAGTTGGCTGACTCTAAGTTCTTTGCCTTTCGAGGTTTAGATTTGACGAGGGTAGAGATGTCAAATATGGTGAAGCCGAGAGCCTTTACTCTAATTGAGTTGCTGGTGGTAATTGCTATTATAGCGCTTTTGATGGCGATATTGATGCCGGCACTGCAAAGAGTGAAGGAACAGGGCAAAAAAGTTGTCTGCTCCAACAACCTCAGACAGATCAGCCTCAGTTTGAATATGTACGGCTCGGATAACGACGGCAAGCTGCCGCTCAACCAGAGCGGATGGTGGCTGTGGGATATCGCCTACAGCACCAGCGACTATATTATTGCATCCGGCGGTGACAGAAAAACCTTCTACTGCCCCTCTGACCGTCTGAAAACCCCGGACATGGCCTGTCTCTGGCAATTCTCCCAGGACATTCCGTTCGGCACCCGCCATGGGGTAGTTCCCGAACCTACAACTAACCGAGGCAGCTACTATCGAGTTACCAGCTACTTCTGGATGATGGATACCGTCGATGGAAGATCAAATCAACCAGAGGGAATACCTAAAAAGGTCTGGGTCAAGATGCTAACTTGTAAACAGCCGGCAGCAACCGACCTCGTTACGGATGCCACCCTCAGTGATGGCTCTGACGCAAAGACGGCCAGCTTTACCGAGGTTGAGGGAGGTTCGTGGTACCGCTGGCAGCTTTATGATAGCACAAACCATCTGACCCATGGGGACAGACCCGTTGGCAGTAATATTCTCTTCGTCGATGGACATCTCGAATGGCGGCCATTCAAAGACATGGACATCCGCGTGGGGCCTCCATATCCGTATCACTGGTGGTAAGCCAAGAAGTCACGCAGAAATACCTGTCTAGTATCAATCGTTGTGCCTCGTTGAAGCTTGGTATTTGCTTTTGTGCCGCAAAAAGAGGAATATCGTAGTTCAGCACTTGGCACATTGAAACAATAGGAGTCTGCTTATATTGTCAACCGTTGTGCTGGCAAGCTTTTCTTGCACTTGTGCACGTGCGGTGAAATCAGTAGCGGATCCCTGAGTAACGTTGCTGTCTTAGTCGCTCAAGATCGATGCTAATCGGTGCAAACGAGCAAACGACTGGCATTCGGGAATATGCCTGCACGGAGCGGATTTCTGTTGTGATCTCGTGTGCCTCAGATATATGGAGGACGATGAGCGGTATCAGGTACGGCTTGTCCCTTACCACCAGTGTATAGGCATGCCAGTCCCTCCGTAGCGCCTTTCCATCTCCTTGAAATGCCTCCACTTGACGTGGCCACCTACAAAGCCTACATTGCCACCGGCTCCCTCCCTGTCACTTCTTAAGTGGCTGG
>SMTZ1_10000570_pt1 | contig 38520 bp, 32 predicted proteins | sample DeeMarSWOR136_30_FD_25667 | JGI IMG/M metagenome (IMG submission 25667)
ATCGTGTACAAAGATCTGAGTTGGATGAATACATCTCTGTTGTCTTTCGTGAAGCAAAGGCTGCTAGGAGTGCTCGAGGTCGTTCAGGAAACCCAACTAGGAGTGAAATATTATCAGAAGCGATTAAATTCTATGCATCAACAGCCACAGTCGCTGATGAAAAGGTCAAAATATTAGTTCTAGATGAGGCTGATGCCTTAAGCTGGAGTATGCAGCAAGCACTTCGTAGAACTATGGAATTGTATAGTGCTGCTTGTCGATTTATACTCATCACCCCAACATTATCAGGATGGAGTCCAGCGATTATCTCTCGATCTTTGACTCTAAATTTCTCAACTCCCCCACCTGAAGTTGTCCAAAGTTTGATCGCAGATATAGCTGCAAAGGAAAATGTGACCATAGATGATTCAGCTTTGAAGGCAATTGCAAGAGAGTCAACAGGAGACCTGAGACGCGCAATAAATCTCCTTCAGATTGCATCTACTGCTAGTGATACTGTTACTGAAGACGTTGTCTACGAACACTCTGAAACCTACCTTATTACGAAAACACGGAATCTCGTAACTCTCGCTCTTGATGGTCAGTATGAACCAGCAAGAAAAGCAATTCGAAACCTCGTGGCAATTGATGGTTATTCACCCCAAGAGGTCTGTCTTGAAATTCAACGAGATGTTACTAAACGACCCTTTGCGCCTGTAGTTCTCAGTAAGGTTCTAGATAGGATTGCAGAGATCGATTATCGCATTCTGCACGGAAAGAATGCATTTGTTCATCTGGCTGCACTTCTTGCATCACTTCGAGCAATTGCTGCTGAGTCGACCTAAAACATTTGTTCGATTTTATTATCAATTCTAACCTTATTATACAGAGCAGAAATAAGGTTGGGCGAGAGATCTTGACTGTCATACAAAAACTCTGCTTTTAGAGAATCCTCCTCTCTTGATATCATTTCATTATTCGTAGCCAATGTAAGCATTCGCCTGATTTGACTTGGACTTCCATATCTACATCTGAATGAGATGAACTCAACAGCATCCTCAACTTGGACAGGACTCCCTTTCTTTCTAAAAAGGTGTGCAAGAATCAGAAGGAGGTTTCTGCCATTCATGATTTATGTGGCACCCGACAGCCTTTTAGAAGTTGTCGTGTCTGAAACTCTAGAAATGACTAATCGTCAATTAATGCATGTCCATGGGCACACGATTATGGAATTGGAGTTACTCTTACAAGACGCATGTGATTTGTTCGATGAGGTTGTGAAATTAGAGAGCAACGCACTTGGAGGATGGTCCAACATAAACATCCGCGGTCATTCAGATGAAATTGATTTCGTATTGAAACTGCCTTCAACAATTTCATCTCACTCTATCCAACCATACAAGAAACTCTACAATATTTGCCTATTCTTAAACCACCATGGTATTGCTCCGCAGCCCTTATCCTTTGGTCGACTTTCGGATTCAGCTGAAACTCCGTTCATAATCTTTGAATACGTCAGAGGTCATATTCACGAAACTCTAGCTGAATTTTCATCCAATGAAATAGAAGCTCTCAAGGAGTGCCTACAAATCCTCGCTCAGCAAAAACCTCCTGGTTTCAAAAGATACAATTCAGCTTCTGACTATCTTCTAACTGCACATGCGCTTGTTGAAAATCATGAAGGTTTTCATAAGAGTTCTCAAGAACTTCATGATCTAATCAACTCATTCGTCAGGTTATATCCTGAAGTTCTTTCATACACTAATTCTCTGGATGAGTGGTCTCAGTCATTAATGCATGGTGACTTGTGGGTTCCTAACATAGTCTTGCAATCTGGAAAAGTAATCCTACTGGATTTTGAAAATGCTTCATATGGATGTCAACAATATGACATAGCCTATCTTTTTGAAGCACCTAGCAATACTCCAGAAGAGCAACCTCTAGGACTGCTATCTCCACATGAAGTAGATGAAGTAAATAGCTTGAGACCACTTGCATTAGCATATATTATTGAGTGGTCTTTAGAACGATTGCTTTCAGTGGAGTCTAAACTGATTGAACCAAATTTGGCCACAAGAGATAGTTGGTTGGCTGTTGTTGGTTATACCCGTTCTAAGATATCTCGCTTGAAATCACTTCTTCTCTAGTTGAAAAACTTCTCTGGAGGCGTTTCCCAAATTCTCTCCTTTGCTGACGCAATTACATATTGATAGCCTTGTTCAGTTAAAAAGAGCTGACGTTTTGCTGCAAAATCCATATCCCTTGTGTCCTTTGTGATGAGAGAGTAGAAACGGGCAAAACTCCCATCCGTCTTTGGTCTGAGAATTCTACCTAATCTTTGAGCCTCCTCCTGTCGTGATCCAAAAGTTCCAGACACCTGAATAGCAACATTCGCATCTGGAAGGTCAAGAGCAAAGTTAGCAACTTTGGAAACTATCAGTATCTTCTCCTTACCCTCTTTAAAAGCTTCATAGAGGCGTTGTCTTTCATCATTGCTTGTTTTGCCAGTGATCAATGGCGCTCCGACTTCGTCAGCAATCAACTTCAACTGGTCAAGATACATGCCAATCACTAGTATGTTGTCATTGGAGTGATATTTTAGTAACTCGTTAATGATGACAATTTTTAACGGATTTTCCGCTGCGATTCTGTATTTCTTCCTATCTTCAGCTAATGCATAAGGTCTTCGTAAGTCATCTGGAAGATCAAGTCTAATCTCGTAGCATACAGCTGTAGCAATCCATCCTTGGTCTTCGAGCTGTTTCCATGGCATATCGAACCTTTTTGGACCAATAAGACTGAAGACATCCTCTTCCCTTTCATCCTCACGCACCAATGTTGCTGTAAGCCCCAGTCTTCTTGTCGCTTGGATTGTTGCAGTCACTCGAAAAACTGGGGCGGGAAGCAGATGCACCTCGTCATAAATAATAAGTCCCCAGTTCCTCGCCTCGAATATCTTGAAATGAGGAAATATATCCTCACGAGTCTTGCGCCAAGTGAGAATCTGATATGTAGCTACAGTGACAGGGCGAATTTCCTTCATATCGCCCGTGTATTCACCGATGTCTTCTGGCCTTAGAGTGGTCTTATCAAGAAGTTCTGCTATCCATTGTCTAACAGCTACAACATTTGGACATAGTATGACTGTTGAAGTCTGGAGCTTGTGCATCGCTCCAATTCCTACCATTGTTTTCCCAGCTCCGCATGGCAAAACAACAACGCCAGAGCCTCCCTTTACACCTCCACCCGCATAAAAAATGGCTACAGCATCTTCCTGATAACCTCTAAGACCCCATCCCTTACCATCAAGTGTCACTTCACGGATTTCAAATGGTAAATGTTCACCCTCAACATACCCTGCAATGTCCTCAACTGGGTGTCCTATTTCTATTAGTGCGTGTTTCAGAAATCCACGCTGTCCTGGATCAACTCGCAGAGTTACTTCATCAACTCGATCAATGAGGAATTCTTTGACTCTCTTATCTGACCATATCTCCTCTGCTAAATCTTCGTCAGCACATAAGAGAAGGAGATCAGGACCCTCTTTGTAAAGTGAAAGCTGTCCATATCTGGACATATAATCAACAATCTCTCTTGCAATGTTGCCAGGAATTGGGTATTTAGCAAACTGCTCCAGTGCAGCAATCACTTCATCCGGAGTCATTCCCATTGCCGCTGCATTCCATAAGCTCAGAGGTGTGACCCTGTAGGTGTGAACATACTCTGGGCTCTTTACAAGTTCAGCAAAACGAGCCAATGAATCACGAGCGTCCTCATATAGCGGATTGTCTACTTCTAGAAGCACTGATTTGTCAGACTGTACAATGAGTGGATTACTCGGATTAGCCATGTTGTTTCATCATCCAGTTATCTCTTTATATACCTTTGACTCTGTGCCCCGAGTAATGCGTTAACACGGAGGTGCAATGAACACATGATTGTAATTATACTTGATAATGTAGTAGATTCCTGCACCGACGTTGAAACAGCCTAAATGGTTGTCACTGCTTCTGTGTGCTTATTCATTCATTATACGCATCGTGTATGAATGGTCATTGAAGCACAAAGTTAGTTGTGGGTTTCGACTTCTTGCGGTTTGCTGTGCTACTAATGTAAGATGCGTGTCGCTCAGTCAATGAGAGTGAAACAAAAAGTGTATACTAACAATCACAAGGAAAGTCGTTCGCAAAAAACATGTAATGCGAGTCTAGAACGCAGCTGTTTGGATAGGCAGAATCCAAAGAAGCGGAGAGCTCCTCTCTTGGATAGCATCCCAGGAATAAATCATGGGTGTCGGCTTTCTATGAGTGAGGTGATCTAATAGATGACCCCTATAGTAGAGGTGCTAAATATCCGAAGATTGCAAGTAAGCACCATTAATGGGAAGGTGCAAGAATGAGTCGTGTAGACAAGTTCAACCCTCTAGTAAAGGGTAGTACCATTGACCAGAAAAGAGATGCAATTCGAGGAGGTACAAGCGGAAAAGCTCAGATAGCTGAACCAAGATTCGAGGAGATCCGTCAAGATGCAATCAATTTCGGACTTGCAACTGATGTATTATATCCAATGAGTGCTGGAAAAGAGGCGTCGATTTTCTTAGCGTTATGGAATACTCATCCTATCATTTTGAAAGCTTACAGACTCTGGGCGACTCCTCATAAACTATCTACAACAAAGGGGTATATCAGAGAATCCAGTCGTAAGAAGACTAGATGGATTCTAGGTCTAATAGAGGATGTTACAGTAGCAGAGTTCGATATTCTTCAGAATTGCTATAATGCAGGTGTAAGAGTTCCAACACCAATATCAAGAGTGGCAAATTACCTTACAATGAGATTCATAGGGGATGGCGAAACTCCAGCTCCTCAATTAAGAGAGATAGAATTGGAGGATCCTGAAGCTGCACTAAATGATGTCTTCGATCAATACCTACTGATGTACCGTGATGCTCATTATGTCCATGGAGACCTAAGCGCATACAACATTCTCTGGTGGAGGAACAAGCCATGGATTATCGATGTACCTCAGAGTGAAGCTGTCAATAAATGGTCTGACATGAGTAAGGTAGAATTGATGCTTCGTCGTGACATCCATAATGTTCTGAGTTACTTCAAGAGCTATGGACTCGAGCGCAATCCTGAACATATTCTCAATGTATTTCTAGATGCATATATACCTGATAACTTGAGGAACTATCGAGAACTTCGTAAAGAGGGCCTTGAATTGATCTAAGATGTGTAGTAAGCCTTCAGTCAATCTATTTTATCTTAAATAGAGAAAATACATAATGAGCCTCAAGCCTGCAGCTGAGGCTCAATACGACATCGTTTGGACGGGTATCGGGCAGGACTACCTCGTTAGACCACTGCTGTGGTCCTTTGTCCATGTTCAGGAAACCTTTTTGAGGACCACTCTGGATACTCCAGGGATCTTCTTTAGGCTGTCCTCGAGTTCGTTGAGGGTTACAACCAGTTGGTCTGGTATGAAGTAACACTCATAGTAACAACGTTCGCCGCGTAAACATACTCCGGTTGTGAAGATGATGTCACTAAGTTTTGCGTCGTTGAATGCAAAGTTCAATTGCTTCAAGAAATTGCGAGATAAGTCGCTTATCTCAATCCTTAGCAAGTAAATGTCCTCATTAGCAACTGGGAAGATCTTCACGACTCGGTCTTTGTGGTGCATGACCACTAACCCTGCCTTCTCCCCGATGTCTGCCACAAACTCAGCCGGGAAAACCACTGGTTCTCCAGGTGTTAGATGAAGAATGATTGCTGAAGTAGCGCCTTCCTTATCTATTACCACGGGTCCAACCTCGAAGTCATAATCTAGTAAAGGTTTCATATAACTCTGTATATTAAAGGTTTGGTGGTTGGAATATCCCTGCGTTTGTCTTATCAAAACGAGCTAATGATGTGAAAAATAGCACGATGTCATGAAAATTCACACAGTTCAGTCTGGATTGCTGACTCTGGGATGGGTCTTATTAACAACTCATAGAACTCTGCTCCCTTAAGTAACACTAAGGTTTGACTTAGATTTTACTTCTTTCAAGGAATATTCCCCTAAAACACCTCCCGCGCTAAATCCTAGACATTCTTTAAGGCGGAATCTATAATTGGACTCATGTCATCGCATAGTGAGAGGAGAGAGAATAGTGCACCCACGTCTATCCCAACTGCTTGGTTTGATTCTCTGCATTGTATCAATTGCTATGACCTATATAGTATATCAAAGTACTATGATGATTGAAGGTCAAGACTTCTCAATATTGATTGCGTCTGGCATGGTTGCATGGGGGATTGTTGCCCTGCCTGAGCTTGCAATTGGGCTTTGGCTGATAGCCAAAGGAACTCGCGAAGCGCGAATTGGAGATGTATCAGGCGTTCTCATTCCTCTTGTTCAGAAGGAGGGTCGAATTAGTGTGGATGATGCTGCCAGAGAGCTTGGTGTTGAGCCCGAGGTTGTGGCTGACGCGGCTGAGAAACTATCAAAACGTAGACTACCCCTAGTATATTTGGATCGACGAGCTCATGAGATTGTGAGTCCCAAGGCAGTGTCACTGAAAGAGAGTCTTCTATATCTTCTATATGCACAACGACGAATGACATTCGACCAGATTTATCGTGTCACTGAGTCAACTGATGAACAAATTGTTGATGCTCTAAAGGAGCTTTCGAAGCAGGGTAAATTTAGAGGAGTCATTGATGAGAACTCTAGAGTGGTTTATACTCAAGAAGCAGTTTCTCAACTGCCAAAAGCTGTGACTGTCTGTCCTAACTGTGATGGAAAATTGGATGCACCAGTTCTCCCTGGTGAAGAAGAATCATGCCCATATTGCGGACACATCATCACTAACAAGTTGAAATAGAAACTATATTCAAGTAAATGGATCTATTTTTAGTTTGAATTTAGTCATTCTTTTGTTAGTGTGCATTAATTAACCTCAAATTTGTTAGGTACTATTGGAACGGCATATGTTATGTCATCAAAGCCCGCTTCTGCAAATACTCTTGCTTCACCCATTGTTGAAGCAGTAATACCCTATGCTCCATACTCAAGTTGTCTCATACCAATTTCGATGCACTCGTGAGTCTTAATATGTGGACAAAGATCCACTCCATTATACTCAGCTCTCTCCGCCATGCTTTTGAGATTGTTCTCCAACCGCTCCAGATCGATTAGGAGTGCTGGTGTCATAAGATCACTCGTTTGTAATTTCCTCATTGTGTGAATGTCTCCTTTGACTTTGTTAAGCAATCCCTAATAATCTCGTGCAGACCAAGCGAAATAATTATGAGATACATGACTACTAAATTGATTGGTTTTAGAAATGGATACAATTCCTTCAATCCTCTTACATATGCTCGAACATGAGAGTTCGCAAGCGAGATTTGTACTTGCATCTGTGAAAGATGTCGACATGCAATTTACTCCAATGGATTCGCTTCGTACACTCGATGATCTGGCTAATCACCTTGCTCTATCTCCGTTGATTGACTTTTATTGCTATACAAAGAAATTCCAGGAGGTTGAACAGGTCCAAGAGATGGAACAGCAACTAAAGTGTGACAATATTGAGGATATGCTAAAAGCCTTTGACAAAGGAATTGGAATTATCAAAGAGCACATATCTGCATTGTCAAACGATCAAGCTCTCGAAGAGAATCTGAAGGCAGTCTATGAACAAGGCCCCGATAGGAATTGGGCTCATTACCTACCTGAGATTACAACACATTTGGCGATGCACAAGATGCAGTTGTGGATGTATCTAAAACTTGCAGGGGCTCCTGTGAGCATGTGGACATACTATGGTGTTCCTAGAAATGAATGAGTGTGTTCAAGTAATTCCATGCTGATCTCCACGAATTCTTCTTCTTAGATTCAAACGAACCTCATCAATCTTCTCAGCCATTCTACTCTTCTTAGGCCAGTATTCCTTGATTTCATCAAACCCGTGGACATCCCAATATAGTGGACAAGCGCCATAGCAATAATCAAAGTGCTCGCAAGCCTTGCAACCTTCAGGTGCAAAATCCTTTGCTCTCCAAAACTGAGATGCTCGATTGTACCATACTTGTTCGAAACTCTCAGTAAGAAGGTTGCCAACAGGTTCACTAAAACTTGAGCATGGTAGTACGCCTCCCTCAGCATCAATTGAGAGTAGCCCATCACAACATGCACAGCTCTTAGCTCCAAGTCCATGTGCAATTGGATTGAAAAGGCAAACTGGTGTTGGTGCATACCAGACGAATTGTACACCTCTTTTATTGGCTCGCCGCTTAACACGTTTCACTATATCTTTGATTTCAGCATATTTGACTTGGAGCTCATCTCTGAGTTTGGCTGCTGTACCTGTGTATATCACCATATTCATACTAAAGTAAGTGAGTTTTAGTTCATTAGCATGGAAGTCTACGAGCTCTTCTAGTTTGTCAAGATTGGGTCGGCATATAGTGGTATTGCAGTGCGTATAGATGTCAGTTTTTTGAAGGTTCTTTATACCCTGAACTGTTCTCTTAAAAGCACCTTGGATTCCAACAATATAATCATGCGTTTCAGCATCAGGTCCTTCAATAGAAACCTGGGCACTGTTTAATCCAGCATCTACTAGTTTTTGTACATATGCAGGGTCATGACAACGAATTCCATTTGTTATGAGATTGACTCTCAGTCCTCTCTCCCGTGCATAAGATATCAGGTCAAATAGATCCTCACGTAGCGTTGGTTCTCCACCTGTGAAAGACAAGCTAGGAACATGAGCATCATCCACGATGATGTCAATGACCTGCTTGACCTCTGCAGTTGTCATCTCACCAGATTCTCGGAATGGAGAATAAGCATAGCAAAACCGACACTTGTTGTTGCATCTATAAGTGAGAGCAATCTCACTTAGTACAGGATACTTAATTTCACCCTCCCCAAATGGCACAATCCTAGCTGTTTTGTAACTGTAGATATTTTGGTTCCCAATGGTCATATTACGAAGATCATCAACAAACGCCGCTATGTCATTCATTATAACCTGTCTTTCCCCGCCTGCTTCAACAAAGAAGCTAATGATGTCTTCCAATTTATCACCATCAAGTAGCATCTTGAGCATGTGCATCCCTGTTTCGTTAAGGTGCATGGTTTTGTTTGGTCGTAAAATTAGCAGGTTGTCTTGTGGTCTGACGAAGAAAAAGTCTCTCACCTCATCTATGAATGCAGGTACCCATTGAAGGTCTTCTAATGTGTAATCATAATTGGGAATTGAACGTGAGGTCATTGTATTCTTGGTTCGCTCTATTCATCTTAAGGGTTAGGATAGAAGATATTCAAAAAATGAAAGGCTTATCAGTCCCCAATCTTGAGATAGAAATAACATCGTCGTGGAGTGTGTTCAATGAGCACAAATGAGATAAAATTGCCATATGGCACAATCACAAAGAAGAAACTAATCATGAATTTCAGTGCTTACGACATTGATTTACCAATAATTGCTGCTGGGATTCGAGAGAGAATGGATGTCTTTCGTGAACTTGATGTCGAGTTCGCTGGTTTTGGTACAGAAGTACCTCCAAACATGAGTGAACAAACTCCTGCAATCGTGAAATGTTTCTTTGAGTATGTTGGGAAAGATGCGGATGCAAGTGTCATTTTGAAACGAGTATATCATCTTGTATGGGGTGGTATGATAACGGAGTTTCCTGATCTAGTAGAATGGGCGGCTGCAAAAGCAGACTTATCGAACCTAACCATCGCACAAGCTGATGTTCTTAGAGCCCAAAGAGGGGACTAAACTCATCAATGAATCCGTGTCTGGAGAGTATTTGACGAGAGGATAACGACGTGAAGGAACGCCTTGTAAAAGCATTATTAGTTGGATTACTTGTACTTACTATAATTCAGATGCAACCTTTTAGCAATGCAACTAGTATTCCAAGCGCTAATCCAAATTTAGACAGTGTATATGTTGATGTTGTAGTAATGCCCAATGGCAGAATAAATGTAACTTACTGGATGACCTTTACTGCAGCTGAAGGAGGTCTAGGAGGATTCGATCTTCTAGGAATTCAAGAATCAACAATACGTGATAGTAGTCGTTCATATGCTGAGTGGGGTGGCAGTCGCTATGATCTCTTGGTCACTACTCTTCCAGATGGTTATGGCTTAGATTGGGTTCCTCGAACTCCAGAAGGAGAACAAGTTCTTGTTGTGTTTGGTTACTTCAGTACGAACCGTGTTATTGAGTTAACGACATCACCAACCTATGGCAACCTTGGAGTTTTCAACTGGGCACCTGTTCAATGGAACATCCCTATTGACTATGAGTCTGTACAGGTGATTTATCCGATCGAAATGAACTCAACTTGGATAGAACCAACTCATGGAGTAACGCCTGAGGGGGCTGAATATGCAGGATATATTGAAGATGCTAACCAAGGGTTATGGCAGGGTGCATCCCAAATTGCCTTTGAGGAAGAGAATCTTCTTGCGTATCCCTATGACGCTGCCGCAGATCCCCGCTACTTCACTGTGAGTCTTGGTCACTCAACCATAGCTGCGTATAGCCATTTCAGAGTCTTTCACTACACTAATTGGAGTTTCTATGAGCCATTTTTTGAAGATGGAGCTCTTGGTATTGATTATTCACCAATAATCAATGCTCAAGCAAATATTCAGTTTAGCTTACAGCTTGCGGTTTATAACTACGGCGATGCTGATCTTGAAGATGTGACGATAGCAATGTCACTTCCTGAAAACCTTACACTTACATCTGGTTCAGTAACGACATTTATTGGAGACCTCTCTGGTGGAGAAACAAGGTTTGAGTCATACTCGCTAATTCCTGCGAATTTGCCTGCTATTCTAACAATCGCATTTCAAGTCAGTGCTTCAAATCTGAACTCTTCAGAGTGGCTAACCTTTACGGTTGATGTATATGTTCAGGAGTATATCCCTCCACTGATTCCACCGAATCTATTGTTTGGTGGAGTTGCTATCTTTGTGTCGATTGGTTTCATCTTCTACGGATATAGACGAGTAACTCGTACCTATGGTGCAAAATGGGAGGCTGATGATACAACCTATGTTTATGAGAGTCCTGAAATATCAATACAGACATTTGGAGAACCAGGAACCATTGCAGATTTGGACCCCATTGAATCTGCTTTCTTCATCAACACAACAAGGCAAAAGCTCGTTTCAATGATACTCATATCTTGTGTCAAAAAAGGGGCAGTTCGAGTATTATCAACTGATCCACTAAAGCTCTCCGTCACAGGTCTTCAATTCCAAGATTTGACTTATTATGAGGAACTTTTTGTCGCTGCAATAGTGGATGATGAACTGGATCCGGATAAGATTGATGATATGCTTGAAGAATTGGCTGAGCAGGTACAAGAGAAGGCTTGGAGCGCAGATTTTGAGGCAACGAAGGCCAAGCATGATGAGATGGTTGATGGTGCTTGGGAAGAATTGGAGTCTTATCCCACTTTGGATGGAAGAATGGATTATTACTTCAACCGTCAGTATCATGGAGGTGGTTGGGCATGGTACTGGTTGTATATGCATCCACGGCACGACCATATTAGAGATGTCTTCACAAAACCAGGACCTTCGATATCTCCTCCACAAGTTCCTGATTGGTTCTCTCAGCTCTCAGAAACAACTGGTCATGCAGTTAGTGGAGTTGGTCGAGTGGTTGGTGATGTGGCTACAACAACTGGTCAGATAATGAACAATGTAGCTAACACTATTGGTAGCGTTTTACAAGGAGTAGGAGATATAATCACAGCACCCCTTAAACCTCTGATCGAAAGTACAAGTAGGTGTGTTTCCCACGATGCCTGCCATAGCGCTTGTGTATCTCATGATGCTTGTCATAGTGCTTGTCACAGTGCCTGCCATAGCGCTTGTGTATGTCATAGTGCCTGTCACAGCGCTTGCCATAGCGCCTGTGTTTCTGGAGGTTTCAGGTAATTGACAGAACCATTCGCTACGATTTTCCATGTTAGTGACATTCACATTGGTGAAAGTGGTGTTACGGTTAAGGATCTCGAGAAAGCTATCAATTTGATTGAAGAAACCGCTGCAAACTCTCCTTCTCCTTTATTATTAGTGACTGGAGATTTAACCACTGAAGGTCTCAGGGAGGAGTATGAAGGAGCTGCATCTGTATTGAATGAGGTCAGCATTCCCAAGGTGTTAATCCCCGGGAATCATGATGAGCGAAATTATGGCTCTGTTATTTTTGAAGAGTTTTTTGGAGACCGTTTCAAGACATACGAGTCTGAGTATCTAGCAATTTTTGCCGCAGATAGTGCTGAACCGGACAATGACGCAGGTCATGTTGGTAGAGTCAAGTATAATGAGATTAGAGACTTCTTCAATCAGGCAAAGAATAAGGTTAAGGTATTTGCCCTTCATCATCATTTAATTGCAGTTCCACATACTGGGCGAGAACATAATGTTGTTGAGGATGCAGGGGATGTTCTTGGAGTTCTAAACAATTCAGGATGCTCTCTGGTACTTAATGGTCACCGTCATGTCCCTTGGATGTGGCAACTGGGTGAGATGGTCCTTTATAACACTGGGACACTACTTTCTCGACGAGTTCGCGGGGCAATGACTCAACTACATACAGAGATTTCCATCAGCGAAGATCAAGTAAGATTTATTCTACGCTATAAAGATGGTAGTGAGCGATTATTCACTCAATCCCGGTTACGAATATAAGAATCTGAAGTGAATAGAAAAGTGTTCACTAATATTCAGAAAAGAACCAAACGATATCGACCGAGGACACATTTGCCAAGGATACTATTGAACTTACAACTCCTCGAACGACAACAACTGAATTCAATGTTGATGCACCAGTCCATTCGATAAGAACGAAATTTAGTCCATCTGATATTGTGATTACATTTCCAACACGAAGAGTTACCTCTCCCTTTACAGCAACGGCAGTACCTATTGGTACTAGTCCGTCATTGATATCATTTATACTTGTAAGCCCAATTAGTCCATCATGCCATGCGATAATACCTACTGTGACAATAGCAATGACAAGTAGGACCAATGCTATCTTTGCAACAGACTTTCCTTTCTTTTTTGGCATGCTATTCCACCTGATATAGTAGGTATAATCAAACTAAAGAGTATGACGGCTTAAAAAGGAAACACTTTAGGTGGGCTTGCTATTTCCAGAAACGGTTGCGATGAATGTATCAGAGAGATTTTTGACAATTGCTGGAGAAATTGGGGCGTTTACAGAACGATTGACTGGTGTAAGTATTGTTGATGCATATTTTGGCCCTAAAGAGATGGATCCAAAAAAGATGAACGGAGAAAAATCTGCATCAGACATCAGACATGAAATCCATATTGCTTTTGATGCTATGCGAGATGAGATTAAAGATCCTTTACGTCTTGAATACTTGATGGGCGAGTTACATTCATTGAACATGGTCGTTGATTGGTTAGATGGAACTGGGCTTTCTTACTCTGAACTTGTGGAAGGGCTCTTTCATATCTCAATGAAGAAATTCACAGAGGCTGAGATTGAGAAGAGTATAGAGCTTGTTGATGATGTGCTTGAGGGTTTCCCTGGCGATGATCTCCATGATAAGATTACTAGGTTTGGAAAAGAGGGGGAAATTACTGGTGATGCTCTTCAAAGTCTACTTGAAGATGAACTACAACAACGTGCACTAGAAATCGGTCAAGAGTTCCGGAATAAAATTTTCACACTCCTTGGTGCATCCGTACCTGACAAGGGTGTTCAATATGAAGCTGTCAGGAATCAACCTTGGGGTGGATATAATTGGTATCTTGGTGAGTTCAAATCATTGAATCAATTCAATATAGACCGGAAATTCAATAGAGATACCTTGCAGTCAACGATCTACCACGAATATGAACATCACGTTTCAAACTTATGGCGAGAGAAAGCATATCTTAAGACTGGTAATCTTGAGTTGTCCATTGTCCTTCTGCATACTGGTAGATGTGTTATCTCAGAAGGAACTGCTGATACTGCAAAAGAATTCCTTGGAGTTTCAGAAGATGATCCTAGAATGATTGTATTGAATGCATTATATCCCCTCCGAAGGATGACTCAAATTAACGCTGCACTACTTCTAAATGATGAAAGAAAATCAGTTGAAGAAGCAATAGATTATCTTCAACATAGAGGGTACAGGACTCAGGAAGCTGCAGAAGGAGCAATAGATTTCATTTCTCCAACAACCAAAGAGGGAAAAATCAACCTCTTCGCACCCTACATATTCACTTACTTCACTGGACGTATGAACTTTGTGTATCCTACTTTTCTTCAAGCTGTCGATAGGGATGTACTTCCTGAATTCTTCAAGACAATCTATATGAATCCTTATTCAGGTTCAAGTGTAACATGGAACAAGGCATTCGAATGGATGTAGCTTAGAAATCGGGTATTCCGAGTGGTATCGTCGAAGAAGAAAAAACCTGGTAATGGAAGAAGAAGACAATTCAAAGAGATATTTTGTGCATCTGAATTGATCTTACTATTCCTTGTTTGGATTCTGAATGATTATTTTCAAGCTACAATAGGTGAGTTACTGGCATTTTACTTGATAGGGTCCCTAATAGTAATCTTGATACTTCGGGCTATTAATCGCCAAGCTGCTGAGCACGCCATGGAAAGCAATTAACGTGTTTTCTAGATTCCAGAAAAATGAAAGATGTGTGATGGAGTTGAACCATCACACAGATTTTTGAACTACTCTCCACTTTGTTGGGCTCTACTGTAGGCTCGGTCCAGCTCCTGATTCAGAGAGGCTGGAATGGCTGTCTTACCAGTTATGTCACCTTCCTTTCGTCTGATGAAGACGTAGAGTAATGTGACATATACGATATCGAATGTCCGTAAAACAAGAGTGCTAGGAATGGATGCAAAAACTACGAATACAATCGTTACTATAATTGTCGTGAAGATATCCCCTGCGGAATATATCCATCCAAACAAAGCTCCAAATGCTGCAAAACCAAAGAAAATCATGAATGCCAAAACACCGAAGCCCCATCTTACTGCAGTTTCTTTAATCAGCACATCAACGAAGTTCTTGCGGACCAAACCAGCACTTCGTTTAATTGCTTTTGTCGCACTCAACTCTTCTGCAACCATGGCTGGGATTGTAAAGTAGTTGACAAGTGCCCATACCCATCCAATGATACCTTCTGCAGCATATCCAACACCTCTGCCAATTGCACTCTGAGACCTCTGTGCTGCTCCCCTTATGATCATCCTTACAATTGCTATAATTACGCTCATGATGCTTAGCACCACAAGTGCGCCAAGTACTCCAAGAGAAGACCTCACACCATCCCCAAGAGTTGGGTCACGACCACGCATGTAAATGTACGTAATTGCAGATGTAGTTGAATATGCGAAATTGTAGAAGAAGATTACAACAAAGAGATACACAACAATGCCTATAGCATATGGCCAGTCTGTTTCAAGAACAAACTCATAACCTGGTGCAAGAACTTGAGGCATGAAATATACTAGTATTGCTGCGAATAGAACTGCTGAAACTAATGTGAAAATCATAGTCAGCAATGGTGGGACAAAGGTTCCTTTTTCATCTAGAGTGACCTGCCCTGTCAGTTTTATTATCTCCCCAGCTCTTCTGACTCGATCTCTAAATACTGTAAACAGAAGAAGTGTTAGAAATAATGTGAACAGACCTGGTATCATTACAGGCCACCATATACCAATTTGTGATATTGGAAAGGTTCCTGTTAAAACCAAGAAGATAATTAATCCCCAGGTCAAGATGTTCATAACGAACGCACCAATGGTGATTAGTGTTCCACCAAATCGCCGTGCAGCGAGAGAAGCAAGTAGACCCATTGCTAAACTCATTCCAAATATGCCAAGAAGCCCAGCACCTATCAACCACATATTACCTGCTAGAAATGGCAAGAAACTAGTGATAATCCCAGTTATGTCATACATTATCCAAAGGTTCCAGACTGCATATACTCCAAATGCTATGAAACCTCCAAAGACAATGAGGAGACCTGCAATTGCTCCTTTATGGCTTGGAAATTTCTGCTTTTCATGATACTCATAAATGTCAGTAACTGTCATGTCGACTCTCCTCCAAAATAATGAACATTGCATTTTATTTGGATGAACATGAAATTAAATCTATGCCCATATGGACCAAAACACAAGTTAATTATAATGAGCATACATCCTGAATTTGCATGGAAAATATACTCTATTGTGCACCTGGACATATCTTTTGCAGTGCAAACAAAATATTGCTGGCTGTTGATGGCAGTGAGGGATCTTCACGAGCAGCGACTGTTGCTTTCGAAGTGGCTGAGATGACAAATTCGAAACTGTACATCATTCACGTGATTCCTACGCCTGTTGTGAAGCAATTTTCGCTGATGTCAGATGTAAATCTTGATGATGTTCTCCACAAATACGAGGACAAGGGGAAAAAACTGCTTGATGGAACTAAGAAAGCTGCTGATGATTACAAAATCGAAATAGAGCTGATACTTGAGAAGGGATCTCCAGCAGAGAGGATTATCTATCAAGGAAAAGAACTCGGAGTAGACCTCATAGTCATCGGTTCTGAAGGTGCAGAGGGTGCACGCCGTTCTGGTCTCGGAAGCTCTGCAGAACGAGTAGTGATTGGTTCTTCGAGTCCTGTTCTTGTTGTGAAATGACCTGTGCATTAGGATCTTAAGCAATTCTCAAATTAGATGCCAAAAGGTAACATTGGTATTTCGTTGTCTTCATCCAACTCTCTGACCATCCGAAATACACCTCTAACTGTAAGGAGTTCCCAAGCGGGCTTTGCATAGGCAATAGCAATTTCTTTTGCTCTCTCCGGTGGGATTCCATACTCTCTCAATGTTGTATAGAAGGTCTTGGCACCTTTTTTGACTTCATTCCGACCTTTACGAAGTGACCACCAGACTTTGAACAGGAGTTTTGATCCACCACCTATTGCAGTACCTGTAATGGAGGCTATGGATCTCGCAGTTCCCAATTCTATTCGAACTCCTCGTCATTCTCCTCTTCATAATTTTCTGAGTGTCTTCGTTTCTTTTTTTTGCCACCAATTTCTATCGTAGCTTCATCGCCAACCATGCTCATGAGCTTAGTGAAGTCAAGAGCTCCAACAAATTTCTTGGTCATGTCTAAAGCCACATCTTCTGGGATTCCCTCAGCGATAAGATTGCTATAGAACTTCCCAATTCCTGCAGCCATGTTGCCTGCTGCTTCAGGACTGTAAACACTATTAATTAAACCTGAAATGAGCTTTGGGATTGCATCATTTAAAGCACCAAAAAGTTCAGGCAGAGCTTCTGCAACTTCCTTTAGTTCCTCTGCATCACTCTTTTCATGTCTTCTTCTTTTCTTAGATGCTTCAGAGTAATCGTCACTCAATTTGTTTTTCACCAAGTATAATATAGACTGGTCACTGACTATATATAAAGTGGAAAAAAGTGACCACTTCAAAGTAATTATCTTAGTCTCTCACCAGTGTGAAGTATCTTGCTCTTTCATCCTCATCCTCAATAACTTGGAGAATGCCACGTTTAACGAGTGTGTTCACTCTTTCTCGTATGATTCTCCTAGAGGCTGTTCCTCGCTCAGCTCTCACTGATGTTGTTATTTGGCTTATATTGAGAGGTCGAGAGTTGTCAAGAATTTGAATTATCCTCCAGCTTATATCGTTCTTCTTCAAATCCCCATATCTTGATTCCAATCTCTCAGCTTTAGTGAATTTGCTCATCAATCGTACCATTCCATCATAAAATTCGAAGCCTTCTCTGATGACTTTAGCTGAAGATCGTACTTCCTCAATACCTGGGCCAACTCTCTCAATAAGCTCCTCTAATCTGGCCAATCTCTCTGAAATCTCATTTAATCTATCTTGCACTTCCTCTATAGTCAGGTCTGGTTTTTCACTCTTGTTCCGCGTGGATTTCTTTTTCCTAGCATCTGTCAAGGAAGTGTCGCCATTCTGAAATCGATAGCAGAAAGTGATAAGTTTGACGAAGACCGCCCAATACTAGATATCCTGAAGAAGATTTCATGACATAGAACAAGTGTGGGCAATTTGAACGAAGAAGAAAGTGAAAAATTAGTAGAGAATGTACTTCCTCTACGCGATCTATTTCACTTTGCACACTTTTCTAGGTTTTATCGTCTATATGTCCCAGCATCTATTCTAGTAGGCGTGGCATGTGGGCTATTCATGGTTTTGTTCCAAGTTCTTATTGACGCAGCAACTTTTGCGTTCTCTGTTCTACCACTTTTCATTGCTCCTCTAATTGGGGGAGCTTTTTCAGGTGTCCTCATACACTATGGAAGAAGGGAAATCCAAGGAAGTGGTATTTCTAAAGCAATTGAGATGACACACAAACCAAGTTCACTCAGAAAAGGAACAACAATCACAAAACTAGTTGCGACATCAGTTTCCATAGGATCTGGAAATCCTGTGGGTCGTGAAGGGCCTGCGGTACTAATTGGAGCTGGAGTCGGGAATACTATTGGTAGGAAACTTGGTTTCCATGAAGATTCCCATCTCAGAGTTTTTCTAATGATGGGCTCAGCTGCAGCGACAGCAGGTATCTACATGGCTCCCCTTGGAGGCGCGCTATTTGCTACAGAAGCTCCATACAGAAGAGATGCTCGACTAGGTTATTTTGTACCTACTGTAATTGCAGCATTGAGTTCTTTTGTAGTCTTCATTGGTCTCTATCCTCTAATTACAGGAAATGGAGCTGGACCACTATTCACATTTAGCGCTACCTTCAGTTTCTCTCTTGCAACAGTTCCTCTGCTGGTAGTCTTTGGTGTTATTGCAGGTCTCATTTCAATTCTCTTTGCAGTAAGCCTTATGGCTACTCGTAATTTTTTCACGCTGAAGCTTCCTGACTGGGTAGATCCAATATTCGGGTCATTGCTTGCTTGTGTTGTTATCTTTGTTACTTCACTTTTTGTTGATCCTTCTTTAACGATAGCTGGATTAGGATATGATGTGATTAACACACTAGCCTCACATCCAGAATCTCTTCTAGTGATTATGATTCTGCTTTTTGGAAAACTGTTTGCTTCGTCCTTTGTAGTTGCAGGGCGGGTTTCTGGAGGAGTCCTGGCTCCCTCCTTATTTGTTGGCGCTATGTTGGGGTCCTTTTTTGGTGAGATTTTCTTCCCCGCCAATGTCCCAGCGTTCATGGTGTTGGGAATGGGTGCAGTTCTAGCTGCTACAACAAACACTCCTGTGGCAACAACCATTATGATGCTTGAAATGAGTTTGTCTTTTGATCTTGTTATTCCACTAGTAATCTGTATCTGTGTTTCTTATTTGGTGAGTGGCGGCACCTCATTATACGAAGGTCAAAAAGTCAGTAGAGATGACGAAGAACCCGGTTTCTATGCCAATGTTCTTCATCCAAAAGAACTTGAGTATGAAAAAGTAGATGAGGAAATGGATGCAAGTCCTGATGAAACCAATATACTTTGAATTCTTTCATGTATTTACGAAGATTAATAGGCAAAGATAGGCATATTGCGAGCAAATAGGGAGATTGGTAAGTCCAATTCAAGTCTAAGTGGAAATCAAAGGAGGATGAGTCTTTGCAGAGGAAAGTAATAAGCACGCTTATTGTTCTATGTATACTTCTATCAAGTGTTCCTGTTCTTCTCTATCTTGTTCCAAATGATGAAGTACAAATATCTACTGTGGAAACAGTCGGTATTGACTTCGAGGTTCTGGCTGAGGTTTATGGAGAACAGATTCCAGTTGTAGCCCGCTTTGATCAAGGTATGCCGACAACTCTACGAAAAATCATTTCATCTCTTCATATTGAGTTCTGTCTTGGGAGTGCAAGCAAGAGCCACATCGGTCCATATTATTTATTGAAAGGAGCTTCACGAAATCTGCAAGCATTAGCTAATATGGGAATTGTCAGTGAAATTGCTCCCCAAACACACGCACAATTCTTGGAAACCCCTCGAGATGTTTCCATTCCAGAAATCAATGCAGATAATGTCTGGATGATGCTGGATGATTTGAGCAGAAATGTCACAGGTCAAGATATTCTCATTGCTGATCTTGATTCCGGGGTTGATTGGAGACATCCTGACCTATGGTTTGCTGATGGTGGTCAATACTCTTGGTTTGACCAGGTTTCAAATGGTCAGCTGGATAATGGTACTGATGGTATTGATATCTCACCAGATGGAATAATCATGCCGGATGAAGCCCTCTATTTTCTTGACTTGGATAATAATGGTGTTTTCAATGTTCGAAGAGAATGGGTATGGTTGGATAATATAACTCAGAATGCCTTTCCTGATATAGGTGAACCTTTCTTTGTCGTGAATGACACATCTGGTGATGGACTTCTTGATCTTGGAGAACCGTTAGTTATGTTGGGAACTCCTAAAACCAAATACATCTTTGAAAAAGATGGCAATCCCTCCCCAAGTGTTCAAATGTGGGCGCGCGGTGTAAACCTTACATCAAGTACACACACTGACGATAGTCAATTCGGTGGTGGTCATGGGACTGCGGTTGCTGGCATACTTCTTGGTGGACAGATTGGTTATCGCGATTATATCGGGGTGGCACCTGATGCTGAACTCATGATGATTCGGGTCATAGGAGATCAATTCACTTGGTTGTCAATCGAGGAAGGACTTGCTATAGCAAACAGCACTGGAGCTGATGTCATCCTGACTGAAATTGGATCGTGGACATACGAATATCTTGATGGCAGCTCTCTAGTAGAACAGATGATTGACCTTTTGGTTGCAGCTGGTATTCCGGTAATTTCTCCAAGTGGAAATCTTGGAGGAAAAGACAAACATGCAATGATTAATACAGCTCCAGATGTTCCTCATCTGATTGATTTCTCAGTCCCAGTCGCAGACGGTCTTCTTGTCCCTGAAGACATTGCAGAGGTCTATATAACAGTTCTAACTATTGATCCCACTGATTTCATCTCAAGCAATTTCAGTCTGTGGATTAATGGTACAACAATCTACCTTCATCCAGGTGTCGGGGAAGGAATGTGGTTCAAAGAGAGTGGCATTATTTCTGGAATCAATATAGAATCATATACCTCAATCTCAGCAAGAGGAACGAAAATGCTTGCAGTCTGGTTGTATGGGTCCCTTCCAACAACGCCACCAGCCCCATTCTATCGACTCAATATCTCAACACCTGATTCCGCGATAGTCCATGCATACATTTCTGATGATCAGAGCGGTTGGACTGGCGGTTGTGTATGGATAAATGATATTGTTGATAGTCACCATATTACTTGGCCATCCACAGCTGACCGTACTATCAGCGTAGCAAGCTATAGAACACGAAATCTAGTCGGCGGAGGGACCATTGGTGATCGAGCAGATTTCTCGTCACGTGGTCCAAGGATTGATGGCCTCAATAAACAGAACGTTGCAGCGCCTGGTGGGTATGACATTATCTCTGATTATGCAAATGGCTCTGCTTGGGATACTTGGTACAATGGTTATGGATCTCTACCTTTTCAAAAGCAATTTGGAAGTTATCGGTTGTTTAGCGGAACGAGCGCTTCCGGTCCTCATGTAGCAGGAGCAGTTGCACTATTGCTCCAAAACAACTCCACAATGGGAGATCAAATGCAAGTAATAATCGAATCAACAGCTAGAAGTGATGGGTTCACTGGAATTGTACCAAATGCTGATTGGGGTGGTGGAAAACTCGATGTGGAATCTGCATTACTTTCATTAATGCCTGGTCCTGATATTGAAGGTCCTGTGATTGGGAGTCATGATCGTACTCCTTTTACTCCAAACTCCACTCAGTCTGTTCTGTTGAATGTCACCGTTACAGATGTATCCGGAGTAGACACAGTTATTCTCTCATACTACAATGGCACTTGGTACAACAATACAATGACTCTAATTGGCTCATTCTATATTGGTACAATCCCTGCACATCCAAACGGGACTCCAATTAGCTACAGATTCTATGCAAATGACACAATTGGTAATTGGTCGGTGTCCTCAATGTTTGGCTATACTGTTACAGATCCCCCACCAACCACAACAACAACTACTGGACCTACAACAACATCAGCTACTACAACTCCGACAACTGGTGGTCCGACTACAACATCACCTCCTCCAGAAGAACCAGATTATCTTCGTTTAGCATTGATTCTTAGCATAATACTTGCTTTGATTATTCTGGCTGCTGTTTGTAGTCGAAGGAGGTCACGATGACAAGAATGATGAAAAAGATAGATATCTATTACTTTTTTACTTCATATGCAACCTGAGCAGGTCTTATATGAGCTTAGTATATTGCGAAATCGAAGACAAATCAAACAAAAGGTATCGACTATGAAGCAACTCGGGGAATTTGTACTCGACTTGGGGCATAAGAAACGAATGCCTGTAGAAGTTCTAGTCGATAATGACAATACACTCATTCTCATTGACTGTAATTGCTGCGAAGAATTCATTTCAAGAAGACTTCCTGGGGGAGTTCTTATTCCCATTGCTACTGCATTGAAGACTTTCTTTGAGAGTCGTGGAATGAGAAATATCGATGTCAATGTGAGTGGGCTTCTAATGCGTCGAACATACAAAGGTATCATGAATGAAGCTGACTTACCTGAAATGACAAAGGAACTTGAAAACGCTGTCAGCAAGTTTACTAAGAAACGAAAGAGATGATAGAAAGGAGAGAGTTTGGTTCTCTCTCCGAACTAGTTTCACTGATTCTCAGCTTGAAACTCTTTGAGATATTCAGCCAATTTCTTAACTCCCTCTAAAGGCATTGCATTGTAGATTGAAGCTCGCATTCCTCCAACTGAACGGTGCCCCTTCAAACCGATTAAGCCTCTTACTGTTCCACCCTTGACACATTTGTCTTCTAACTCAGGTGAAGCCATTGTGAATGTGATATTCATAAGAGATCTTGAATCCTCTCTGGCGTGGCCTTTGTAAAATCCATCTGAAGAGTCAATTACATCATAGATAACTTCTGCTTTCTCTACATTTCTCTTTTCTAATTCTTTTACTCCTCCAATTTCCTTCATGTAATCCAATGCAAGTTTGCAAATATAGATTGGAAACACTGGAGGTGTATTATACAAAGAATCATTCTCTGCATGAGTTTTCCATTTTTGCATTGTTGGAGCTCGCTCTGGAACTCTATCAAGTAGGTCCTCTCTAACAATTACTAAAGTTACTCCAGCAGGTCCAAGATTCTTTTGAGCTCCCGCATAGATTACACCAAATTCTTTGACATTGATTGGTCTATCCATAATACTAGATGACATATCACTAACAAGGGGTACATCTTTCGGTACTTTTGGCATATATCCCCACTCGGTTCCATATAGTGTGTTGTTGCTTGTGATATGTGCGAATGCAATGTCTTCACTAAACTCTACATTCTTGGGAATATAGGAGAAATTCTCTTCTTCAGATGAAGCGATTACTTCTACATCTCCAAAATGCTTTGCTTCTTTGATTGCCTTAGTTGACCAGCCACCTGTATTTACATATTCCATCACCTTACCTTGCTGTTGCAAGTTCAAAGGCACCATGAAGAACTGAGTTGACGCTCCACCGCTCAACCAGAGGACTTTGTACTCCTGTGGAACTCCCATTAATTCTCTCACGAGATTTGTTGCGTCAGTCATTACTTTCTCCCATTCCTTTGATCGATGGGAGATTTCTATGACGGACATGCCAGTTCCTGCAAAATCCAAAAATTCTTCCCTTGCCCTTTCAAGGACCGGCAAAGGAAGTGTTGCAGGGCCCGGATAGAAATTAAACACTCTCTTTGTCATTATGTTCACCTACTCCAGTTTGTTAATTGTGAATCCAGTCCAGACCTTGGGCTGGAAGAATGTACTTTTTTGAGGCATGCATTCGAAATTTTTCGAAACAGCTTCGACTTCATTGACTCTTGTTGGATTCATAAAGAAAACGGCTTGACCATCTTCTTGAACCGTTTTGATTGATTCCTCCACAGCATCACCTATTCCTTTGATGTAACTCACATAACCTCCTCCCTTCATTGTACCTTGCTCCAGCTTTTGTTTATCAATACCAAGCATTTTGTCTAAAATAAGTGCATGAAGTATGACAACATCAAGCCCTCGTAGTTTCTCTGATTTATCTGGCAAGAGCTCATCCATCATTGATAGATCATTCAGCGTTAGAACATAGAATTTCCCGTCATTCACAAAAAGACCAAAGGAATGTTTGCCTTCTTGGAATTTCTTATTCATTAATTCAAACATATCTTTTGTTTTTTGGAATGTTTCAACGTCGAAATATTTGCTGATGTCTTTAAGAAGCCTATTACTTGAAAAGTCATCCAAATTTTGAACAAGTCTATGAGTTGGCAGAACTACAAGTCCAGGATTCGATATGTTGACGAAGGTAAGCATTCGGAATTGAGCTGATTCAAGGTCTTGATGCTCTATAGAGAGAGCAAGAGCTGTTTTGTATCTGTGATGACCATCAGCGATAATGATGTATTTATCCTCCATTAGCTTTACAATTCTGTTCACGTCATCATCATCATCGATTCTCCAGAGTCTATGACGGATTCCATCACCATCAATCACATCCCCAATTGGATCTCTTTCCATATGCCTCTCAAGAGTAGAATCGACCTCTCGTTTTGAATCGGGATAAATGACAAAGATCTGCCCAAAGTTAGCCATACAACTCCTGCATAAGTTTAGTCTATCTTCAATATCCTTTGGGAGAGTTTCTTCGTGCTGAAGAACCCCTACGAATTTCTCAGTATTCGGTGCAACGGTCGCAAACTCCTCTAGTTCAATCAAACCTATGAAACCAAATCGAAACAATTTCTTACCATCAATTTCAAAGTCTTGTCCATAGACATAGAATGACTCCTTGTCGTCACGAATGAGGATTTCTTCATCAATCCATTTCTTAAGATGGTCTCTTGCTCTTGTGTATTGATTTGATTGTGGTGTGTCATTCTCCTGAGCCTTGTTTTTAATTATCCATGCCATATTATATTCGGAAAGTGATTGATATTTATCGATCATGGCGCCCTTGATAATATCATAGGGAGGAGTCACTAACCTGGACAAACTGCCAGCTTTGGCTTCATTGTATCTATAAGCTCTAAATGGTTTTACACGTACCATTGTCTATGTCTCCGATTCAGACCAATTGATTGCTGAACGCGGCTCTAAGACCCTTTGTCATAAGTCTTTCCTTCTGATAATTCCTCAATTAGAACCTCTCTATGCAAGAAACCTCCCAAACGTCAAACTTAAATGAAATTTGGTTACGAAAACGCGAACCTATCAACCTGACGGGGAGATATCATATGGAATTCTGTGAGAAATGTGGCGCACTCATGCTTCCTAAAAAAGAAGAAGGAAAGAAGACTGTTACTCTAAAGTGTCGAGAATGTGGGAACGAAAAGTCAGTTCGTTCACCACCAGAATACAAAGTAGAGCACAGAATAAAACACACTCCGCGTGAAAAAATAATCGTTGTCGAGGAAGAATCTCGACGAATGGATGAGATGACAGAAGACGAGCGTCGTGAGAGGCGCAAGGAAATCTTGGAGTACTATGAATCCGAAGACGATTAGGTAGCATCGGGTAACCTTAATATCCATTCAAACGATTAGTATACATACCTATCATTAATGGTTGTTTGAATACTAACTAATTTTACAATCTCACATCTCCAGAGATTGTATATTCATAAAATGGAGAACCTGAACAAGATGGGAACTAAACTTCATTATGATCATCGTAACTTTCTACTGAAAAACGGAAATATTGCTGATAAGCTACGCCTTGCATCAGCAGGTAGTGGCCTTTCTGACAAGCAGTTGACAGAACTAATGGATGAAGTAAGGCTAATACAGAATCAAGATGGTGGGATGCCCTTTAATGTCCTACCTGGAAATCCCAGTTCTGTGAAAGAAACAGCGGAACTACTGGCACTGATAGCTAAATACAAAGCTAGATGGCCTGATATTATCGAGGGAATGGTGAAATTTCTCGTTTCACGACAGAAGAATGATGGTGGATTTAGTGAAACCTTGAAACTGGATCCTTATATTGATGACAAATGGGGAGATATAGGTAGAAAGTGGTACCCTGTCGGAATAAGCGTTACTTGGCTTACAGGAAAAGCACTCGAAGCTTTATGCCTCGTAGAGTATCACGATGAAGAACGTTTACTGAGAGCTAGAGACTTCCTACTCTACAATCAGAATGAAGATGGTCATTGGCCAGATTACATCGGGCAGAAAGAATCAGACCCAATCGCGACCGGTAACATTCTTCTTGGATTAGATGCTGTTGGAGTCAATTCAGATAACAAAGTGTATCAAGACGGTCGAGCCGCGCTTCTTCAACATTTGAAGGACTCGGTTAAGAATGGTTCTACTTTTGATATGGCTGATTTGACTGCGGTAGGTAGTCCAAAATCTGATCTTGAAAATGCGGTCATCCGTAGTGGCGTTGAGTTAATAATTCAGAGTCAAAACGAAGATGGTGGTTGGGCGCCAATTGGGTCCAAGAAAAGCGACCCCGAATTGAGCTCTATACTAGCTTTTGTGGCAAATAAGCTAAATAAATATGCATAACTTGCAAGGTTTTAGCATGCCTGAAGGAGTCATCGCTCTTCTTGAGAAAAACGGCAGGTATATAGCTGGAGTCTTCACTCCAAGAGGGTTGTATAAAAGTTCTCCTCCGTGTGATACTAAGTTTGCTGCAATCAAGAATGTCAATGGAGAATCCATGCCTCAAGAGAACAATGCTGAACGTTCAAGCACTCTTGAAATCGTATACGCGGTACATGAGGGCATAAAAAATTTAGCTGTCCATAATGTAAAATTGGACTTCTCAGGGTTCACACAAAAGCAAGTATCGGTTCTCAAGGTTGTAATGAAGATTCCTTTTGGTTCAACATCGACATACGGTGAAGTTGCTAAAAATGCAGGTCTACCTGGTGCAGCCAGGTTTGTGGGAAATGTGATGCGGATAAATCGACTCGGACCGATAATTCCTTGCCATCGTGTTGTATCATCAACTGGTTTGGGTGGTTACGCTGGTGGTATTGACAAGAAAATAGATCTTCTAGCACGAGAAGGAGTGATTCGCGGAGGTTTTTCGCAGAAGGCTTTACAAAGAATTTCATAATGTCTGATATGGGACCATTAAGTTTGGATGCGTGAATCCTATGAACTTGAAAGTAAGAAGAAATGGGGATATCGTAGAGTTACGTAAAGTAGAACTTGAAACCTTAAGTCCTCCATTGTTTAGGACTCTCATCGGTTATAACTCTCTGAAACGTCTTGGTTACTCAATCTCATTCATCCGTCCAAAGAAGAGCTCAAGTGGAGATTTTGAAAGAATTCGATATAACTTCATTGAGCGGGGGATAATGACCCGTCAGCTCGAGGGTGAACTTGAGCCTGATATGAAACGTGGCATTCTAAACCAACTTCCTCGAGGGAATTTCTCGATAATTCTTCTCCTTACTCAAGTTCCTAGAAGAGGTGTAAATATCAGACTCGACAAATTTGAGTATGAATTTCTTGGCTGCATTCTCATGCGAAATGATGAAACTCTTGATGTTGTTATGAATACCACTCCCACAAGAGATATTCTAATGCCTATGTATGAAACCGATGAAATAGCAGCTTAGGTGATCTTTCACCTAGATTTTGCTGGTGAATGGAGTCGATCTCTCTTCCAATCTTTTTAATTCGTCACGTTTCTTTTTAGCTCGATATCCTGCAAATGCAGCTCTTCCTGCGAGGATTAATACTGGTACGATCCACCAAATGATTATCAAAGACATGTCAAATTGCATTCTATTTCAGAAACTCCAAAAATTGAATGAAATTAAGGCTACCGTAAGGAGCATTATTTACTTATCTTTATCAGGAACACTTTGTCATTCATTAATTGAGAGGAGAACCTGTTTTGTCAAGGAGCTTAAGAGAAGTCCCAAAAGATGTTGCTGCTTTTGGAGAACGACAGTTTAGAGAAACCGGTGCATTTGCCGTTGAAGTTCTTCGAGTGAAAGCATCTGTTATGAGAAAGCACTTCAAGCAATTGAAGGGAATCACATTTCTTGTTTCTGTTATCGCACGTGATAGGGTTCGTATTTATTTCTTCAACTCAGCTGGAATAATGCTTGTAGGAGAGAATGTTGAACTTACAACATACCAAAAGATACGAGCAAGTTCTAAACTCATTGCAAAGTATGAGAAACCTAAGGAACTCACTCCCGAGGAGCAACGAATAGAAGCAACACAAGCCCTTAGAGATTCATTGGTAAAAGCAATACGAAGAGTCACTCGTTTTCTCAGATCAGCTGCACCAAACTTTCCTGATATCTTTGTTACTCGCACAACCTCGGATGAACCTACTCAAAACTTTGGGCTTCAAATAACTGGCGATGGTGAGTACCTCTTCGAAGAGTCGGCATTAAAGGCAAAATGGGCTGAGGGGTTAATACTTCGAACTGCTTTCCTTACACATCTTGATTCAGAACATTCCAAATCTCAAGTTGCAGCTCTAGTAGGAAATGGGGTTGCAATAGCCCTTCTAAAGAACCCTGAAAGAAACTCATTGCGTGAAATCTGGCTAAAGCTTAGTGCAGAAACTGAATGGCTTCCTTTCGTAAATCACTTGGTTCAACATGCCAATTGCTACAGATATGATGGATTTGTTAGACTACTTTCACTTCTTCAACATATTACTTCTCCCTTGTCTGACTCACATGATTGGAATTCTGCATTCAGAATTATCCATGACAGCATAATAATCCCAATTGGAACTGAGGAGTATCACGTTATTCAGCGATTCTGTCAGAACCTCTCAAAACCTCGGAAATTGGACCCACGGAGAGATATACTTGATTCGATTCACCTTGCACCACGAGTCATCTGCGATCCCCTATCACTAGATATGGAACTCTCTATATCACATATAGAACCATCCAAAGAAGATTGGGTAAATGTATTCTATCTTGATGGTTCTAAAGAGAAGACACTTAATGTAGGAATTGGAGATGGATTGCAGGTTACTGGAATAGAATACTGGTTGAATCTTGAGGATATATATCCCACTTCTGGTGGATTGGTTTCTCATGGAAAGAGCATCCTTCAAAGGGCCTTAGCCTCTCTGGGTATCGCCAGTAAGTCGATGGGAACATATGAAACGAATATAGAATTCTCCGAATCCGTTCTAGCGTCCAATGAAAAGGCTGTTCTTGAGCGTTTATCTCTTGGACAACTCGAAGTCTTGGCAAACACTTTGATTGGTTCTCCACAGGTTGTCGAAAAGCTTCACTCAAAGGGAAGAATTGTATTCTTACCATCATTCAATCATATTGGATTAGATTCTGAATATCTCCTGAAGGGACCAATAGATAATATCCGGTCTATCACTCGACACAATACCCTTGAATCCACAACATTCTTGACAAAAACAGATTCAGTGGCTGTTGTTTCTGCTCCAGCAACTTGGAGAAACTCACTTCTTCACTCTGCTGGTAAGTTAGGTGTATCCATCTGGCCTATATCATCTGTCATTTCAAAAAGAAACATTCTGCGAAGTGAAATATTGTATCCTGATAATAAACCTGCAACTTGGTCTGATATGGCTAGCCAATTTTCTTGATCACAGTCCCAATAGCACGAGTATTGGCTTCTCTGAGGACAATCTTATCCCCAACACTAAGCGCCTCCGGAGAAGTCATGAACTGCAATCTGACACGAGCAAAATCCCCTACACACAAATAATCTGCATCGTATATTTTCTTCAGAATTACAGTCTGCTGAATTGTATGAGCTTGAAGGACAGGTGCATAACCGACAGAAATCCTTGTTGGATGACGTGTTACGACAATGTTTGCTTCAAAGGTTCTACAACTTTCCGGTTCTAAATCAGGGTCCATAATCATTTGACCTCTTCGTACCAGATGCTTATCCACGTCTTTGATATCAAAACCAAAGAGATCTCCAGCTTTGACAGCTCTAATTCGTTTCTTAAACATCTCAATACTAAACAGTCTTCCCTCTTGGAATTGATTGCCTCCATCAGGTCCTATTTTCAAAACCTGTCCCCTTTTGAAAACTCCTGACTTTACAGTTCCTGTTACCACAACATTAGTTCCTTTTATACCTCGATAGACCTTGTCAACATAAGCACGAGCAGGGTCTGTTAATGCAATGTGTTCAGAATTAGCTGGTAATAATCTTAGAAGATGGGTGACGAGTGCTAATGATTCTGGATCTAATGCTGAGGTCATGAATATTGGGACTATAACCTGATTGCTCAGCTCCTTCACAACTGGTGGTATTTCATCGCTTGTACGGACAAAGACTGGTATTCTACCCACTTCCTTCAAACTGTTTCTAACCACATTCATCACTAGTTCCAAATCTTGAGGATTGGTCTTGTCTACTTTTGATATCATGATTATGAAGGGTGCCCCTTGATTTGCCATAAGAATCATATGCTCTCTTGTTATTTCATCAAGTCTTGGAACCCTATAGTTACTTTCCTCTTGTTTAATCAAGTAGGCTTCTTCTGGACCTGGAATTAGGATAAGTCCATATTGAGCATCAGCTCCAAGAATAGACCTAATCATAGTTTTACTATATTCTCTATGACCTGGAGCATCAAAAAAAGTGATAATCTTCATTGATTGATCAAGAACTCTGGCTGAGTCTTGTTTGTTCAGGGGATTTTCAGGATACACTGTATTGCCTTTTTCACCAAATCCCATGAATGCGAGATGTATGTCCGCAGTTTGCCCGCGTGTTATTTCCTGTGGATGAACAAGGAGAAATGATCTTGCACTACCACTCCCATTATCCGGTCGCCCAGTTACGAGAGCTCCAATCAGACTGGATTTTCCTGAATTCACTCTCCCTGCAACATTGATTGAGCAAGTTTCTTTGATCTCAGAAGTTGCGAGTCTTTTCAATAGATAAGACCCGACCATGCCCTGTGAGGTTTCAAAACGTTCTGCTTCAACAATCTCAACTGAAGCTTCTTCACATAATTCAGTAAGAATTCGTTCTGAGGTTTTCAAAGAATTCTCAGATATTCCATGAACTTTCCACTCTTTCCCACCATAATCCTCAATGCCAATTAGAAAGATTCCTTCAAAGGGGTTCTCATATGTCATGTATCTAATTCTTGTAACCAATTTCTGTCTTCTGTCCGTCTTCAGGTCGGAACGTGTGAGTTTCCTCTTAAACTCAGTACTTCGATTCTCTCCTTTGGTCAAGATTCTGAGGATTTCATCTGGTGCTGTCATTTGAATACTCCGTGCTCGCTCTCCATCACAGTATTTGGTTATAAGAGCTGTCAATGATTACCTTTTTATTGAGTATGTCTAAAATGCGTGAACACCTTCTTTTCAGGCACATCTGTACAATCATAATCCATTGTGTTAATGCCGCATGTTTTCATTATCACAAAATCCTAAATCCTTATGATTAATGGATTTTTGAAGTGCCCTATCGACATTTATTGGTAGAAGAATCAATTTTTGACTTGGGTGTTGTGGTAATGACTCCAGAAATATACACGGAATCTTATTACAGTCAGATTTTTTCAATCTACTTGAAGATAAGAATGCGTTTCAAAAAGCATATCAAGTATATTCAAGCAACATCATAATACCCACCACAGAGGGAATCCAATGTACCGCAAATACTTCATTCTGACAATATTGCTCCTGCCTCTCTTTGTTACCTCTACATCAGTGGCTACTCATCTGGAATTGAATTCAGTTCAGAGTTTGCCAAATTCATCTATTGAATCACGTCTTAGGATGGAGGTTCAATCATCATCAAATAGTGTAAGTGCACTTCTTGAATTCGAGGATACGCTAACGAGATCTGAGATTCAATATGCTGAAAGCCTTGGTATTAGCTTTGTAAGGAGAGGATCATCAATTGTCCATGTTGGCAGAATTTATTCTGTACAGGTTAACGAAATCAAATCTCTCCAAGCATTATCTGAACTTGGTCTGATAAGAGCCACATCAGGGAGCAAACAATACATCCCTTCTATATCGTCATCGGTACCCGAGATAAGAGCGAATGAGGTATGGACAAATCTGCATAAAGATGGTGGAGCTGTGAATGGGTCTGGAGTAACCATCGCTGTTCTTGATACAGGTACCCTCTGGACTCATCCAAGCTTTTGGCGCGCATCCCCTGGTGAATATCAGACCATTGACAGTGGTCCATACTTTTTTGTTGATATTGATGGTGACATGGTTGAAGATAATGATGAAGGACCAATTCGTGCCATTGCAAATTCCATATCTGGATCCGATTTCTCCTATGCATCTGACTACATGTATATCGATGTCGATGACGTACCTGGTTTTAGTTATGCATCTGGAGACCGTTGGATTGGTGGTATTGATGAAAATGATGACAATGTCATCACATTGGGTGTAGAGAATGTAACCCTTTTAGACATTCCAAAAGTAGCAATTCTTTATGATCAAGAAAACGCAAATGTGTATGTGAGAGGAGTTAATCTAACTCAGGCAGTAGCTATTGGTGATGATCATGGTCATGGAACTCATGTAGCCTCCACTATTGCAGGTGGCCAAATTGGAATGACATCCTATGTTGGTGTTGCACCTGGTGCTGATTTGATAATCATCAAGAGTGAACTCCAGTCTGCTGATATCCTAGATGGCATCTCCTTTGCGATTGAGAATGACGCGGATATCATAAATATGTCATTCTCATCATATCTGGGATTCTTAGATGGAACCGATGTGGAAGACCTTGCTGTTTCTGAGGCATTCCTAAGGCATGGAGTCTTGACAACTGCTGCTGCTGGAAATCTTGGCAACAAGAATAAACATGCTCGATTCTCAGCAGCATCTGGGTCTTCAGGTTCAGCATTAATGCGGGTGGATGATGTGGTTGTGTCACGAGCACCTTTTTTGAGCCTGTTGTGGCACTCATCAGATGACAATGAGAAAGTTATACTAACACCGCCTTCCGGTGAACCAATAGACCTTGGAACCTTTTCATCAATTGCACAACAATCTTGGGCACATCAGGATGAAAACCTTGTAGCCTATATCTTTGCAGATGTCAGTATACGTGGACTCAACAATGTGATAATCCAAGTTTCAGCGGATGAACACATGTGGGCGAATGGTATCTGGAATATTACAGTTACCAACGACTCGGGTGAGCTGGTTTGGATAGATGGATTTGCATGGGATGGACGCTGGGAAACTACCCACTTAACTTTCCAGACAGCCCTCGATTCAGGAAGAAGTATCAGCTCACCTGCTTCAGCTGATTGTGCAGTGGCTGTTGCTGCCTATAGTGAGGTGAGTTCAGGTATTATGAGTGAATCCAGTAGGGGTCCTAGGATTGATGGCTCTCCAAAACCTACTGTAGCCGCCCCCGGGGATAACATACGTGCAGCTAACAATATTCTTCCTAGCTTATGGATATCAAAAGGCGGAACAAGTATGGCTTCACCCCATATTGCTGGAGTCTTAGCACTCATTCGGCAAGCCTCAGGTGAAAACTCTGCATGGTTGGACTATTCAGCACTGGTAAATGGTGCTGGAGGTCAGACATCTCATTTTGAAACCGCTTCGATTAATTGGGGTCACGGCCTTGCTGATTCACTATGGTCAGTCATCCAGGTATTAGATTCTCCTGGTAGCAATGACACAACAATCTCCGATTGGCATGGATTGGGTGACTTTATCCTTGATTCAACAGATCCCTCAATCTTTGGAGGTCATGACATCATTTCTGTCAAGTCTTTTCTTGACAATGACACTCTTTCCCTTGCAGTTACAATGAGGGATGTTCCTGACTTCCAAGGAACAGATATCCTTACTATAGAGTGGGATACTGACTCAAATGTAGGGACTGGACAAAATGGTGCTGATACTGTTGTCAATGTGACTGCTGGTTCAGCAAATGTGTTCGATTGGTATGGTAGTTCCTATATTGAATCATCATCCTCTGCAGAGTGGATAACTGATGCAAATAGTGTGATTCTTAGCATAGATGGTATCACACTAGGTACTCGAGGTATTATCTCACTTATGACCCATAATGTTACCATGGCTAATATTGATCAAGCTGGTCCGGGGACCTTGACTGATACATTATATCCTGTGATGAAGAGGTTATGGTTAGAATTTAATGATGGATCGATGTTAATCCACCTATCAACAAATGATCGCGATACACCAAAGAGTATGCAAGAAGTAGCTTGGAGTATTGTTAACGGACCCCTCAATATCTTAAACTCATCATCACGACTTGGTGAAAGTGATTTTGTTATTTCTGTCCCTGAAGATTTAATCAGCTCCCCAAACATCAATAGTCTATTATTGAATATCACTTCTGAGAGTTCTACACTCTTTTTACCATTAGTCTTACTCTCCACGCAGATTGGACCCCAACTTTCCTTTTCAAGTGCTACATTGGATAGACCTGTTGTAAGAGTGGGATTTCTAATTAACGAACGAATCACTGGCGAGTTAGTTTTGGAAGGATATATCCTTGCTTCAATTGTTTATGTCGCATTTCACTCTGAAACTGGATCATGGCTCAATTTCACGCTTTCAAGTACCACTGGTGTTTACGACTTTGAAATATCCCCTTCCTACTTCCAACTTGGCTCTTATGATGTATACGCAACCGCTATAGGGCAGGCTGTCCCTGGAACTGAGTGGAATTTCGCCACTCTGACTGTGGTACAAGACTATACAGTACTGGCAGTAGGAGCCATCGTCCTTATCATGGGTTGTGGCATAATGGTGATTTTGCGACGTAGGAGAGATGCTATAGCTTGAAAATCATTATCGTCGGATATGGCCCGGGTGGTGCTGCAGCAGCAATTGCCGCAAGGATGTTCAATTCCAAGGCTGAGATTAAAATTATCACTGAGGAAACAATAGAATCGCACAAAAAACCAGGGGCTTCTATGGCTCTTGAGTTTCCTAACACTCAGAATCTCAAAATAGAAGATTGGTCATTTGAGGCTCTTTCAAAGAAACGTATTGGTATCCTCTCAGGGACAGTTGTAACTGGTGGAAATTCAAAAACCAAGGAAATCTACATCACACAACCCACCGGTGATGAAACCTTGGAATATGACAAGTTAATTTTAGCAACCGGAGGAATTCCCGCAGTACCTGATATACCTGGTATACATCTACCTGGTGTTTTTACAATTCAGACAATGGCTGATACAAGTGAGATTGGAAACCAATTGACTAGAATGAAATCAATTATTGTTGTTGGTGCTGGTTTTAGTGGTCTTGAAACTGCTGAAAGGCTTCTCTCGACAGGGAAAGATGTCCATCTAATTATTCGATCAAGACTCATGCGAAAGCAATTGGAAGAACCAATGAGTTCCGAGCTTCAATCACGTCTTCCAAAACGATTGAATGTATATTATGGAAAATCCCCCTCTTCAGTCATTGGTGAAAAACATGTGGAAGGAGTCATTCTGGGTGACGATGCAATTAGAGCAGATGCTATTTTGTTTATGACTGGAGTAAGACCAAATACTGAGTTAGCAGAAAAACTCGGAATAAAGATTGGTCAGTTGGGTGGAGTTGTTGTTGATGAAACTATGAAAACATCTCTTGATGATATATATGCAGTCGGTGATTGCGTCGAGATGAAAGACACACTGACTGGGAAGCCTCTTCTTTTACCAGTTGGCAGTATTGCAGCTCGTGCGGGTAGACAGGCTGGAGTCATGTCTGCAGGTGGAACCAAACTATATGATGACACCAATCTTCGATTACAATATGATCGTATATTTGAAACTGATATTGTAGTAATTGGGCACTCCACTACAACCGCAAAAGCAATGGGCATACAGACAGATGTATACTACTTCGATGATCCTGTGGAATTTACAAAAGTGGCCTTGATAACTTCAGATGACGGTCGTCTTATTGGAGGTCAAGTAATAGCTTCAAGAATGGGCGCACGTCTTGGATACGAGATTCTTGAAAGAGTCGAGTCTGGAGCAATTCTCAATGAAAAACCTCTTCTCAGACCTCGTCATGAGCGCCTAAAGGAATATCTAGAGTCAACTTTCGGTCCTATTCGATAGCTGGTGGTGGTAGTTCCCATTCATCCTCGTCCTGTTGAGGTTCAATTGGTCTTTGCGGAGGTTTTGGTCGACCTCTAACCCTTGTTAGAATGACATATCCAAGACCAATTCCTACAACTCCTAGAAGTGAATAAATAACTGCCAACACGACAATATCATCCGCAGCATCAACTGGAACTAGGATTGTCTTTTGAAACAGCTTTATGTTTCCCTCTGAATCTATAGCTCTAACTTGGATGGAGAAGAATCCTCCACCATTGAAAACAAATGAGGTCCAGAATTTGTAGCCTAATTCCTCATTGATAGTACCTGTAAGGTTTACACCACGTGGTCCAATCACACTAATTGTTACATCTTCAAGATCCTCATCAAAAACATATGCGGTCACATTTGCTTCTTCACCAAATTCGCCTAGACTTAGTTTTACATCGAAGACTCGTGGTGCATTTGGTAAAATTGCAGTTGCTAGATTTCTAAGTAGTCTAAGATTGTCCGCACCTGCACTTATTGCATCATACAGGATATCATCATACAAGGTCGAACCATCTGAAATGACAAAGACTTGGCCATGACCATACTCTGCAGTAGCAACGATGGCATGTGTCCTTGCAGCATCTTCCCAGAGCAAGCCCCTTGCATTAGATACACTTGGGTCAATATGAAGCGTGCTGCCCTGAAGGACATAGAGATTGTTCACTCCGTCCATCAGTGGATTATCCTCCACATAGCCGCTATAATTAGCTCCGTAGACTAATCCATATCCATCTATCCCAAATCCGATTGGGCGTTCTTCACATTGAATTCCAAATGGCTCGAGAATTGCATTATAATCATTGAAGGCAAATGTTGCAGCACCAGTATCTGGATTAAACGACTCTGAGAATACTAGAAGAGTTCCTCCATTCTCAACAAATGCGTGCAAAGCCGCTACTTCCCCCTCAGAATATGCGGTTTCAGTATCCATGATAGTGAATGCATCGGCGCTTGAAATTGTACTCAAATCGATGTAACTCTGAATGATATCTTCAGGATTACCAAACTCGGACACTACCATTCCTTGTTCTCTCAAATATTCTGTGAAGTATCCATAATATGAAGGTTGGTCGATATCTCCATTGATGCCAGTGCTATGATGCTCCATATCTACCATCATCCTACCACCAAAGAGCGTAATCGAGTATATGATTTCAGTTGATGCAACGACATCATTTCCTTGAGTAAGATTAAGGTAACCAGTATACAATCCTGCAGACGAAAGTGCAATATCCTCAGTCACTTCAAGTTCAATCCCAAAGTATGAATACCCTGTTGTAACAAACACCTGATTTTGGTTTGCACTTAGAAACTGACTTGCATTCCCAACAACTGTGATGTCAACTAATCCAACTGTATGTGTTGAGATGATCGTTACATTCTGAGGCGGGCGAGTATCCCCGACTATAAGGACTTGTTTACTCCATGGTAGAGTTGGGACACTCCGTGGAGTCATCAACGTAATATCCCGAGATGAGTTAATTAGAAGTTGAGATGCACGTGATACATTCGCTAATCCCCATCCTTGACTCATTGGGTCTGCGTCAAGGTCAGTAGCAGTACTCATCAAAGCTGCTTTTGCCTCAATCGGAGTTAGAGCTAAATGCTTCTGTGATAGAAGTGCAATTAAGCCTGCTACCATCGGAGTTGAGGCTGAAGTTCCTGACCAACGTGTATAGTTTGATCCAAACTGACTAATATTGTACCTAGGATATTCAAGCTCATTAACGACATTACCTCTCCCTGAAACTACTAGATTTCCTGGTGCAACAATATCTGGTTTTGCAGTATACCCCTTTGGATTTGAAACTGTTCTCAATACTGGGCCAACACTACTAAATGCTACAATCCCACTATCCCCATATGATGAACCAACTGTAACTGCTTTTTCTGCTATACCAGGTGAATTAATTGTGAACGCTGCTGGTCCTGAATTACCAGCAGCCACAACAACAGATATACCCGCAGCAATAGCATTTTCAATTTCACTTAACGAAGGTTCCACAAGGAAAGTATTATCCATCCACTCTCCTCCTAGACTGAGGCTTATCACATCAACATTCTGTTCGATTGCAAATTCAATTCCTTGGGCGATAACATCATCTTCACCAGCTCCTGATCCTTCTAGTACTTTGATTGCCAGTAAATTTGCACCAGGTGCAATTCCCTTGAGAAGTCCGCCGCTTGCAGTTCCATCCCCTACCGCATTCCATGCACAAGCAGTTCCGTGACCATTGTCATCGTATGCATTTATTCCATTTGCTGGATTCATGTCATCATTGCCATTGATTAAGTCCTTGAACCCAATTAGCTGGTCCTGAAGGTCTGGAT
>SMTZ1_10002795_pt1 | contig 38467 bp, 33 predicted proteins | sample DeeMarSWOR136_30_FD_25667 | JGI IMG/M metagenome (IMG submission 25667)
TCGTTGACATTTTATTCGCTCATTTTTTCATGCGGAGGTCAGTGATGCCGGAAGAACAGGTGGGTGTGATCGTAAAATTCTTTGCCAAGCCCAGCGTCGCCGCCGTGGAAATCACCACTGGCGGCATCAAGAAGGGTGATCTCCTGCGGTACAAAGGCCATACCACTGATTTTACGGAAGAAGTGGCGAGCATAGAAATTGATAACCAGGCGGTGGAAGAGGCCAAAGTGGGTGATCTGGTGGGGATCAAGGTCAAGGATCGGGTTCGGGAAAACGACAAGGTCTACAAGGTGGTTGACTGAATCCCTTTCAGAACCTTCGCGATCAGTTTTCGAATAAACTCTTCCCTTTCAAAGTCGTTCATCCTGGAAAAGGCCTCGTAAGCTTCATGGTCTTTGCGCAGGAGAGGCCTATCGGCTTGAAGGGGAGGCGCCAGTTCATCGAAGCGAATGACGAGTTCCACCAGCGAGAATGTCTCTCCCGGATATGTTTGCAGCCAACCCAAACGCTTCATATACTCAAATCGGATCCGGTCCAGCAAGAACAAATAGCGGTCCATGACCGCCATTTTATCTTTCGGCGCTAGGTCATCAAACTCAAAGCCCGAGCCCAGATTCTCAAGATTCATAATGAGGTCAAAGAAATAAAATGTGCTCATATCCTTTCCCCGGGCCAGCAGGCCGAGCGTTTTTGTGGAAAGGTCAGAGGGTTTTGTATCCGGGCCAAAATCCTCCTTAAACTGGCTCTTCCAGTTCCGGTATCCCTTCCGGACCGCTATATCCAATCGGACCTTATCGAGTTCAATGACGCCCATCACCATGTCACGCGCTTTCTTTCCCCTTCTGGAAAACAAAACCGCATTTCGTGCACGCATCCCTCTTCAGCTGTTTGTAGCCGCACTCAGGGCACGCGGTGAAGTTCTCCAGCGGTTTGATCTCCAAGTCCTTGCGGAGTTGCCTCGGCTCTTCAAAGAAACCGTGTTCTTGAATGTTCACCCGGCCCCCGGCTTCCTGCACGGCATCTGCATAGGCACGGGCCTCCTTCAATGTCATACCGCCCTTGAGCACGACAGGGGCTTTCTGTATCATCTCTTCAGCAATTGAAAGCCCTAAACCGAGTCTAGCCATCCCTTGGGCAAATTCTTCTTGGCCCCTCAGCAAACCGAGAAAGACAATGCGATACTGCTTGTCCAACTGGTCCCACCTTTCTCAAACGCAATCCCATAGAAAAAGAGGAAAACGACTTCTACAAACTCTTATGTTACTAAATTTTATGAACAAGCGAAACCCGAATACTAGCGAAGCCTTGCCTCAAAACGACGAGGCTTTCGGCAGGGATGGCCATTCCCCTCCAGGCGATATCCGCAGGGTTATCAGGAGGCGGGGAGATCTTAAGATCTTGAGCTATGTAGACAGCCAGCTCGTGCTGCAACGATGGGCAGTACCTTAAGTTTCCAATTCAGAAATGAGCAGTTTTTCGCAAGATCAAGGAAATCAAGGGATTGCGTGGAGGCGTACAGATTGTACGCCGCACAAGGAATCCCGCAGATTGACACCGAGGTTGCGGAAAAGAGCTATTTCTGGATGGAAACAAGCTAGTCCAGGCAAGCCTTGACAAAGCCGTAAAAGAGTGGGGCGGGCGCTTCCATGCGGGATTTGAGTTCCGGGTGCGCTTGGGTGGCTAAAAAGAACTTCAGCGAAGGGAGCTCAATGAACTCCACCAATCTTCCGTCTCTGGAACACCCTGAAAAAACCATTCCCTTTTCGGTGATGACTTGATGATACGCCGGATTCACCTCGTATCGATGCCGGTGCCTTTCCGAGACTTCACTGGATTGATAGAGGGTCCGGACCAGGCTGCCCTCCTCCAAGACAGCCGTATAGGCGCCGAGCCTCATGGTTCCCCCTTTTTCAAGGATTTCTCTCTGTTCCGGCAAGATATCAATCACCGGATGGGGTGTGTGTGGGTCCATCTCCGTGGAATTGGCCCCCTCAAGGCCGCATACGTTTCTAGCAAACTCAATAACACCCAACTGAAGGCCGAGACAAAGCCCCAGGAAGGGAATATCCCGCTCTCTGGCTGCTCGAATAACCTCAATCTTACCCTCTGTGCCGCGGTGTCCGAATCCGCCTGGAATAACCACACCGGCTACGTCATCAAGAAAGGCCGTGTCCGTGAGATCCGTGGTTTCCACCCATTTGAGGTTGATTTTGCAGCCCAGATGGGCCGAGCAATGATTGAAGGACTCAATGATGGAGGCATAGGAGTCCACCAGCTTGGTGTATTTCCCACACATGGCCACAGTAATTTGGCGCTTCGGGCTTCGGAGGTTTTCGATCCACCGTTTCCATTTCCGCATGTCCGGTGGGCTGTAAATGTTGAGTTTTTTGTGCAAAATTTCCGCGAGTCCTTCCTGCTCGAAGATAAGGGGAATCTCGTAGATGTCTTCCACATCCAGTCCCGTTATCACAGCCTCGGATTCCACATCGCAGAAATTGGATATTTTCGTCTTTATCTCCTTGGTCAAGAACTCGGCACACCGGCCTATGATCACGTCAGGGAATATTCCCCTCTGTTTCAGCAAATTCACACTCTGCTGGGTGGGTTTTGATTTCTGTTCGTTGACGCCGTGCGGGATGGGGACGTAGGTCAGGTGAACATAAACGATGTTCTCTTTCCCCACGTCTTCTTTCATCTGCCGCATCGCCTCGAGAAAGAGTTCGTTCTCTATGTCCCCCACCGTGCCCCCGATCTCCACGATGATGAGATCGGCACTTTCTTCTTCAGCGGTATCAAAGATGTGGTTCTTGATGACATCCGTGACATGGGGAATGTATTGAACCGTCTTTCCCAGGTAGTCCCCCCGCCTCTCCTTCTGCCGGACCATATCAAACACCTTGCCCATGGTCAGGTTCCACTTTGTTTTGCAGGTTACCCCAAGAAACCGCTCGTAATGTCCAAAATCCATGTCCACCTCACCCCCATCATCCAGAACAAAGACCTCCCCGTGTTCAAAGGGGTTCATGGTTCCCGGATCCACGTTAAGATAACCGTCGCATTTGATAGGGACGATTTTGAGGCGTGAGGAGAGAAGGTGGCCCATGGAGGCGGCAGCGATCCCCTTTCCCAAGCCTGATAGAACGCCGCCGGTTACGATAATGTATTTGGTGGGCATAGCGCGTAATTCTCAGATGGCAAGAGCAGAGCCGAAGGCCCTACGTCTTATGAACGAGGGAGGCTGGGTGAGCTCCCTTCTTTCAAGTTGCCCCCTTTCTGTAAGGGTCAACATACAACATGTGAGATCTCGACATTTGACAAACCCAATATATGGGATTTTTTACTGACAGTCAAGGAGAGAAATCCAGGGCTCTCCAAAACCTTCTCGAGATTAATGCGGCCTTAACCGAAAAACGACTGCGAACATGGTTTAGCTTGACCCGTTTCTGAAAACACCTAAGATTAGGGCTATGAATGCGATTGTGGCCATAGTCGGTCGTCCCAATGTGGGTAAATCGACGCTCTTTAATCGGCTCTCAAGATCCCGGGGTGCCCTCGTGGATGACCAGCCGGGCGTCACCCGGGACCGTCTTTACGCCCTGATCCAATGGCGAGACCACGCCCTGACCATCATTGACACCGGAGGATTCGAAGGTCCCGGCGATGAACCCCTCTCAGAGCAGGTGAAAGGGCAAGTGGTCAAGGCAATCGAGGAGGCCGACAGGATTATTTTCCTGGTGGACGGCCGTGAAGGCATCATGCCGGGCGATGAAGACATGGCCCATGTCCTTCGCCGGTGCCAAAAGGACGTTTTTTTGGCGGTTAACAAAATCGATGGGCCTGAGCATGACCACCTGCTGTCTGATTTCTACAGACTTGGCTTGGACAAGGTTTATCCTCTTTCCGCCGCGCACGGTTACGGCGTGAATGCTTTCATGGAAGAAGTGGTTAAGGGCCTGGCCGTACTCGGGGCTGAGGCAGAGCGAGATGAGCGCATCAGGGTCGCCATTCTCGGAAAGCCGAATGTTGGGAAATCGTCCCTCGTCAATCGGATCTTGGGCTCAGAACGCCTTCTGGTGAGCGAATTGCCGGGAACCACGCGTGACGCTGTGGACACCCACTTTTCCCTGCGTGGTAAAGACTACTTGCTTATAGACACGGCCGGTATCCGGAGAAAAGCACGGGTCAAGGAAAAGATTGACAAATTCTCCATGATCAAGGCCCTCGGAAGCCTGCACCGCTGCCACGTGGCTGTCATTGTTCTGGATGCCCAGTCCGGGATCGCGGACCAGGATGCCCGCATATGCGGCCATGCCTTTGAACGAAACCGCGCTCTTATCCTGGCGGTGAACAAGTGGGATTTGATCAAGAAAGACGGGGAGAAAAGGGATCGCCTCGGTCAGGCCATGGAGCGTCAGTTGAAATTCATCTCCTTTGCCCCCCGCGTTCACGTCTCCGCGCTCACCGGCGAGGGCGTGATGGATCTCTTTGAACACATGGAGAGCCTCTACGAGCAGTATAGTCGTCGGATCGGCACCGGGCTGGTGAACAGGGCCGTAGGCGAGATGATTTTAAAGAGACCGCCACCCGAGCATGGGCGAAGCAGATTAAAGCTCTTCTATTCTACCCAGACCGGGACGAGACCCCCGACCTTTGTGGTTTTCGTGAACAGGCCGGATATGGTCCATTTCTCTTATCAGCGCTTTATGATCAATCAGCTAAGAGAAAAGCTCGGCCTCCAACTCACACCGATCAAACTGATCTTTAAGAAGAGGGAGTAAAGGAAAGTGAAGATCCCGGACCCCGAGGATCTGGCTTCGGGCATCCCCCAGGGGGTTTTCCTAGGTCTTTGCTTTATGCGATGGATATAAGGAATATTGGAATGATGGAATGTTGGGGTCGAAGAAATGGAATTCGGCAAAGTAGATGCGCATTAATGCCAAATGCCAAAATCCAAATGTCCAATGAATGTCAAAATCCAAAATCCCAAAGTACGACACTCGCTCCTTTTTGTCATTTGACATTTTCAATCTCTGTCAGCCGTCGTTTTTTTGTTCGTTCCAGTACTCCAAAACAGGTGCGTTTTCTACCAGCAAAGCCACTGTTGTTGTTAACCCTCGCCCTGAGGACCCTGTTCTTCAAGTTCCAACAAAAACCCCATTAGGAGGTATCTTTCATGAAAATCAGAATCAGCGTGGGTGATTTGACCATGGAAGCGGAACTCAATGAGACACCCACCGCCCAAAAAGTCGCGAACGCGCTACCCATTAGGACCGCCTTCAACACCTGGGGTGAAGAGATCTATTTTGCGATTCCGGTTGAGGCCGACCTGGACGAATCCGCTAAGGAAGAAGTGGAACTGGGAGATTTGGGGTACTGGCCTACGGGAACGGCCTTTTGCATTTTCTTCGGGCAAACCCCCATGAGCACACCCGAGAAAATTGTCCCGGCCAGCGCAGTCAATATCATTGGAAAGGTACTCGGCGATGCAACCCGCTTCAAGGAGGTGATGCACGAGCGGGAGGTTGTCCTCGATGCCGCCCCGTAACCTCCTGACCTAGCCTCTCCTCCTTCAAAGCATAAGCGCTGAAATAAGGGGGTGATGTTGCCTTTTCTGACGTGCCTGGCGGGAGGGCGCCGTCTTTTCATGACTTATCCATGGGGGAAACCGCAGCCCTGATCTTGTCGAAGGGAATGCGGAGGGGGCAGAACTCCCCCGTGGATAAGTCATTAGAAAAGACCAGCCCGGGAGCCTCGGTACGAAAGAAAAGGCAGCATCACCCCCTAGACTCTCCCGCCTCAAGGCACAAGCGCTAGCCTAAGGAGCGTCACGTTGCCCTTTCTTCTTGTAAGTATATCATCCACAGGCTAAGCGCTTATGCCCTCTCAAAGAGAAAGATCATGGTTTGGTATCGTTCATATGTGTTGGCATGGCGAATAATACTTGCGCTCCGATTTTCTACCTGGGGGGTTTTTCATAACGTTGCAACGGCGAATACCCAAAACAGCTCTTAGGACTTCCCGAGTGCGCCGGTTTCTTGTGGTCTTATCACTCTCTCAGCCAGATACGTATATCTCCTCATGATCTTGTCGTTTTTTATCCCGGTGGCCAGGGCTTTCTTGCTGCCCACCATGACGACCAGTTTTTTCGCTCTGGTGACTGCGGTGTAGATGAGGTTTCTCTGAAGGAGTAGGTAATGTTGTCCCAAGACCGGAATAATGACAGCCGGATATTCGCTGCCCTGGGACTTGTGGACTGAAATGGCATAGGCTTGCATGATCTCATCCAGCTCAGAGGCATCGTAGGGCACAGGCATCCCATCGAAGGTGACCGTCAGTTCCTGGTTTTCCAGATCAATAGCCGTGATTCTTCCGATATCCCCGTTGAACACCTCCTTTTCATAGTTGTTCCGAATCTGCATGACTTTGTCTTTGAGTCTGAACGCCCTGTCTCCTCTGGCCATCGCTTTTTTCGACGGATTGAGCGCAGCCTGGAGCTCCCTGTTCAGATTATCCGTCCCCAAAGTGCCCTTGTGCATGGGTGAGAGGACTTGAATATCTTCCAAGGGATCGAGCTGAAACCGACGAGGGATTCGCTCACACACAAGCTCAAGAACAATCTTGAGCGCCTGTTCCGCATCCTCCTGCTCAATGAAGTAGAAGTCTTCCAGTGACGTCCTGCCCGAAGAAAGCTCCGGCAAAAGTCCCCCGTTAATTCTGTGGGCGTTGACCACAATGCGGCTTGCGCCCGCCTGCCGAAATATATCGGTGAGTTTTACCACCGGCACGGCTTTTGATCGAATAATATCCTTTAATACACTTCCTGCACCCACAGAGGGCAACTGATTCACGTCTCCCACCATGATCACCGAGGCCTTGGACGGCACCGCCTTGAGCAGATGATACATCAAGACCGCGTCGATCATGGACGTTTCATCGAGAATCAGCACATCAACCTCCAAGGGATGATCCTGGTCTCTTTGGAAGCCGCCTTTATGGGGACTGAATTCCAGCATTCTGTGGATCGTTCTTGCAGGATAGCCTGTGGCTTCACTCATGCGCTTGGCGGCTCGCCCCGTTGGTGCGGCCAGGAGGATTTTGGCACCCAATTCTCTGTATATCCTGATAACGGCGTTGATGATTGTTGTCTTTCCCGTGCCCGGTCCCCCGGTAATGACCATGGTCTTTTCCGAAACAGCCTTTTTCACCGCTTCGGCCTGTTTGGGTGCCAATTTCAGGTTTATTTTTCCTTGCACCCACATAATCGCTTTGTCGACATCAACCTTGCGAATGCGTCTTGGCGAGGCGAGGAGGCGCGATAGGTGATGGGCAATGCCGGTCTCAGAAACGTGGAAGTGCTTGAGGTAAACCGCCTTTTGGTTCGGTCTAAAGGCCTCAAAACCCTGATTGAGGTCTTCAATGACAATTCTTCCTTCAAAGGCCATGGTGCCGATTCCCTGGGCAACCACGTCCCCGTCCACTTCCAGAGTCTCTTTGCATTTCTCCATGAGCGATTCGTAGGGATAGTAGACATGACCCTCTTCTGCAAGCTGATTCAGGACGTAAAGAACACCCGCTTCCGCCCTAACCGGGGCACTTTTCTCAAATCCCATTTTCCGCGCTATCTTGTCGGCTGTGAGAAATCCGATTCCAAAGATATCGGTGGCTAATCGATAGGGATTCTTGGAGACCACAGCAATGGAATCCCATCCATATCTTTTGAAAATCTTTGTGGCATAGGCGGGACTGACCCCGTTTTCCTGAAGAAAGATCATCACCTCTCGGATCTCTTTCTGCTCTTTCCATGCCCTTTCGATCATCTCGATTCGCTTGGGGCCGATGCCGCCGATCTTCATAAGTGTTTCAGGTCGTTTCTCGATGACATCCAGGGTTTGATCTCCGAATTCTTTCACAATTCGTGAGGCCATGACGGGCCCAATCCCTTTGATGAGACCGGACCCCAGGTATTTCTTGATCCCGCTCGCAGTAGCGGGAAGAACCGGACGGTGAGTGATCACCTTGAACTGACGACCGAAGCGCGGATGGTCCAGCCAGTTGCCTTTGACCCTCAGCATCTCACCAGGCGTCGGCGACATGAGGGATCCTACGATCGTCACAGGGTCAGCGTATCCTGAGACCTTGAGCCTGGCGACCGTGTAGCCCGTCTCCTCGCTGAAATAGGTGACTCTCTCGATCTGCCCTTCCAGTTCAGTTTGTGAGTCTTGACCGATCATGGTATGGATAAAATTGCTCCGCAATTTTATAAAAGTAACTGGGCTGCGTTGTCTCCTGCTATTTTGCTTATGGCTTCGTTGGACAGGCCTGCAGAGGCCATCTCTTCCAGGTAACGCTTCGGCTTCAGCAGGGGGTAGTCGGACCCGAACAGAATCTTTTCAAACCCGACGATCTCACCCGCCACTCTGTATATCTCGGGCACGTATAAATAGGGGGAGGCTGCGGTGTCAAACCACACATTCCGGAGAGCCTGGCGAACCTCTTTCTTCATGAGACCATAGAAGAAAAGCCCGCCTCCCCAGTGCGCGAGGATGATCCGGTTGGCTGGGTATTGCTGGATGAAGTTGTAAAGCGCAGATAGATCCATGGGTGTTTTCCCGGGATAGAGATGCCCCACAGGCTCATTGGTGTGAACAAGGAGAGGAGCATTAAAGTGTAAACATGTCTGCATGATGTCTTCTAGAGCCGGCAGCTCTTCAGAGGAAAAACCCGACTCGTAAACGGCCAGTTCCCCTATGCCTGAAAGCCCTGCCTCAAGACACCTCCCGGCCTCTTCAGATGCCCGGGGAGATCGCGGTGAAAAGCAGCAAAAGCCAATCAGTCTATCCGGATAACGTTCCACAGACTCCAGGATGTAATCGTTGTGCCTCTGAAAATGGTCCGCCTTCTCCCAGGGGAATCCAAACACCACAGATTTCTGAACGCCTTCCGCGTCCATACTCTCAATGAGTTCTTCAACACCCGCCAGTTTAGAATCCGGAGACCCATAGAGGCTTTTGAAGGCAGGTTCCTCAGCGAAGTAGCGATCTCGGTTTTTTCTGAAGCGAGGGTGGAATATGTGCGTATGGATGTCGATGATCATGAGAACAGGTCTTTGAGGGATTTCTCCAGGAGTCCGGGGCTGAAGCCGATATGCTTCTCCACGATCCTCCCCTCACGGTCTATGACGAACAGGGTCGGTATGGACGTGCTTTCAGAGCCGAAGTAATCCTCCACCACCCTCCAATCGGCTCTGAGGATCTTGTAGTTTATTTTGAGCCTTTTCTTGAAATCCAGCAGATCCCCATTCGAGATCTCCTCAGGGTCGTCCAGGGAAATCCCGATCACCTCCAGGCCCTCGCCACCATATTTCTGTTGAAGCCCCACCAATTCCGGAATGGACATGAGACAGGGAGGGCACCAGGTGGCCCAGAAATCCAGAAGTACAACGTGCCCTTTGGAGGCTGATAGATTGACCGTGTTGCCGGACAAATCCTCCAGGGAGAAATCAGGAGCCGCTTTCCCCGGGTTCTCCGGCTGTGTACACCCGATGCATAGGACAAGAACAACGAGACATAAGAGGAACACCTTTTTGAGGTTGAGAAGCTGGAGCATGGGTTTTTCCTTTCTTTTTGACGATGCTTCAATCATAGGTAAAATGATGCCCTTTTTACAAGTTATAAAATCGCTGCGCGATTTTATAAAAAGGTTTTCTTAGGGCTACCAAAAATCTATAATATTAAGGAGAGCAAAATATTGTTTACATTTCTACGGGTCAGGGGGCTTTTCTTACGTTCCGAGGCTCCCGGCCTGGTCTTTTCAGCGACTTAGGCCTCCCACCAGTCACTTCAGAAAAGCCCCATGACCCTCGTATATTTGACTTTCCATGTAAACAATTTGATGCTCCGAGTAGTAACTCGCAAAACAGCGGGGACAGACCATGAAGCGAGCTCTTTTGGCCCTCATCATGCTGCCTCTGGTTCTTCTTTACCAAGGGCACGCATTCGCCAAAGAACCTCAAGGAGTGCGAAAAGCCACTCTTGCCGGCTCATGGTATCCGGCAAACCCGGAGAGCTTGAGTCGGCTTATAGGGGGGTATCTCTCCAATGCAGGCGTGGAAAAACCGGCAGGTGAGCTCAAGGCGATCATTGTGCCCCATGCGGGTTACCCATACTCCGGGCAGGTTGCGGCCTATGCCTACCGGCTCCTTGAAAAAAGTCCATTCAAAAGAATCGTGCTCATCGGCCCCAGCCACCGGGTACCCTTTAGAGGGGTTTCCGTGAATCTCCAATCGGGATATGAAACGCCCCTTGGATTGGTCCCTGTAGATTGCGCTGCAGCAGAAAAAATCATTGCCATGAGCGATCACATCCGGTGGATCCCCCAGGCCCATGCCAAGGAACACTCCTTGGAAATCCAAATTCCATTTCTTCAGACCGTGTTGCAGGACTTCGAGATTGTTCCCATTCTCATGGGTCAGCAGGACATTGAAACCTGCCGCATCCTGGCCCGTAGTCTGCTCAAGGTTCTTGGTGACTCTGAGGGCACACTTCTCTTGGCGAGTACGGACCTCTCCCATTTCCACAGCTATGATGAAGCCCGAACTCTGGATATGGAGTTCATCAGACATGTCCGCGCCTTTGACCCCGCCGCCTTGGCTCGCGCCATTGCAACAGGCTCCTGTGAAGCCTGCGGTGCGGGACCGACCGTGACGACCATGTTAGCCGCCCAGAACGTAGGAGCTGACCGGTCTGCCATACTTCACTATGCCAACTCAGGAGATGTCACTGGTGACCATCGCCAGGTCGTGGGCTACGTTTCCGCCGCCCTGCTGAAGAGCAAGTAGTACTCGTAATGGGCTCGTCCGAAATGACGGTGAGGTATGACGACGCAATCTCCACTGGGGGAAGGGGTCTGTCCCCGGATGTGAGAGGATCTACAAGGAGCATGTCCGATGAAACCACTTGAGGACGCTGATCTTGAAGAGACGAAGGCACGGTATCCTGAAAAGTTTGCTCGGGAAGACAACGTGTTCAGTCACATTCACCGAGGGGACAGAATCTTCATTGCCACAGCATGCGGCGAGCCCCAATATCTTGTGAAAGCCCTCATCAACTACGTATCCTCTCACCCAAAAGCTTTTTTTGATGCAGAGGTCTTCCACGTTTGGACATTGGGAGTCGCCCCTTACACGGATGAAAAGTTCAAGCAAAACTTCAGACACAATTCTTTCTTCATCGGCAAAAACACGAGGGAGGCTGTCAATGAAGGATTTGCAGATTACACGCCCATTGCCCTGTCCGAAGTCCCTGAATTGTTCCGTCGCAAAGTAGTCCCCGTGGACGTAGCCCTGATTCAGACTTCTCGGCCTGACAAAAATGGTTACATGAGTCTCGGCGTCAGTGTGGACATTACCAAGTCGGCCGCAGAGAGCGCCTCCCGGGTGGTCGCCCAAGTTAATGCCCACATGCCACGCGTACACGGCGAGACATTCATACACATCAAGGATGTGGACTTCATTTTATCCTATGATGAACCTTTGCTGGAGTATGAGGAGAAGGTGTCAGACGACATTGCACAGCGAATCGGCAGGTACGTGGGCCGCATCGTCGAAGACGGCGACACCATCCAAGTGGGTTACGGGAGTATACCCAATGCCGTTCTATCCAATCTCAGAAACAAGAAACATCTGGGCGTGCACTCGGAACTGCTCACCGATGGCATGGTTGAGCTCATGAAGCTCGGCGTCATAGACAACACCAACAAAAGCCTCAACCAGGGGAAGACGGTGGCCACTTTTTGCATGGGGCGGAAAGAGACCTATGAATACATTCACGACAACCCGGGCATAGAATTCAGACCCATTGATTACACGAACAACCCCTTGATCATTGCGAGGCATGAGCATATTACCGCCATCAATACATGCCTGCAGATTGATCTCACAGGCCAAGCTACAGCGGAATCCATTGGAAGGCGCTTTTACAGCGGCATCGGAGGACAGACAGACTTCATGCGCGGTGCGGTGCTCTCTCCTAGGGGGAAGACCATTCTCGTTATTCAGTCAACAGCAAGGGAGGGCGAGGTGTCGAGAATTGTTCCCTTCCTGGCTGAGGGGGCAGGTGTGACCTTGGGAAGAAGCGACATTCACTATGTGGTCTCTGAATACGGTATCGCTTTCTTGCACGGAAAAAACATCAGAGAGCGGGCTATGGAGTTGATTGCCATAGCGCATCCTAAATTCAGGCCCTGGCTCATCGAAGAGGCCAAGAAATACAATCTCATATACAAAGATCAGAAGTTCATCCCAGGTCAGGCAGGAGAGTATCCAGAAGAGCTGGAAACCTATCGAACCACCAGCACGGGGCTGGAAATCTTCTTAAGGCCTGTGAAAATCAGTGACGAACCTTTGCTCAAAGATTTCTTCTATTCCCTGTCCGACCAGAGCATGTACCGAAGGTTCATATCTCCGCGAAAGGACATACCCCATCGGCAATTGCAGGAACATATCGTCATTGACTATACAAAGCAGATGGCCATCTTGGCCACAGTCAACAGGGGTGAGAAGGAGGACATTGTCGGCCTGGGACAGTACAGCATCGTGGAGTCAACGCACACTGCAGAAGTCGCATTTGCTGTAAAGGATGCCTATCAGAACCGGGGTATCGGTACGGAATTGCTTTCCTACCTGATCTATCTGGCCCAGAAGCAGGGGCTCCTGGGTTTCACTGCAGAGGTCTTGATGGAGAACAGGCCCATGCTCCATCTCTTCGAGAAGACAGGGTTGAAGATAGAGAAGAGAGGCGAAGGGGGCGTCTACGAACTCACCATCCTTTTTAGACCAGGATAGGCCTGCTAAGGGAAGCATAAGGTAGTTGTCATTGTAATGAGGACGGGTCCCGAAGTCTTTTCTTTTGTTCCAAGTCTCACGGAGCGAGAATTTAGCAGGGCGAGGATGAGCGCAACGCAGCAGATGGGCGTTTTTTATCACCCTGCTAAAGCATCTGATAGGGATCAACGTCTATAATAAGCTGCACGCCCGTTCCTTTGAGCAACCTGGTGGAGATTCCCTCAACTTCCTTCAGAAAATAATGTCGTAGGATCGTCCCCTTGCTTTTCACGAATATCTGCCATCGGTATTTCCCTCTCAGCTTGGACAAGGGGGCTTCCACAGGTCCCAAAACTTGAATCTCCTTTCCCCGCTTAGGCCATCCTTTAACAATGCGGTTCATTTCTAGAGCCAGTCTGCCCGTCATGTCGGCGGTCTTCTGCTTGAGGTTTCCTTGGAGTCTGAGACAGGCCATATAGGAAAAGGGAGGATAACCGAGTTGGGCCCGCAGCTCCCGCTCCCTCTCAAAGAAAGCGGTGTAGTCATGATTCTTGGAACTGGTTATTGCATAATGATCAGGATTGAAAGTCTGAACGATGACACGGCCCCTGTGATCTCCCCTGCCCGCTCTCCCCGCCACCTGGGAGAGAATCTGGAAAGTTCTTTCGGCCGCCCTGAAGTCGGGGAACCCGAGAGAAAAATCAGCGGCGATGACACCCACCAAGAGGATGTCGATCTCGTGGTTCCCGAATTTCTGCAACAGTTGGAAGGTGCGTTCCTTTCCGCGGATACTGTCCCGGTCCATGCGAGCGATGCGGCTGTCGGGGTAAATCTCCTTCAAAATTTGCGCGAGTCTTTCCGTACCAAATCCATAAGCCCTGAGACTCTCCCGGCCGCATTGAGGACACGCTGCCTGGGGCCGAATTTGAAACCCGCAATAATGACATGCGAGGCGATTTTCCCGAAGATGGTAAATCAATGCCACATCACAGTTCGGACATCGCACGGACTCGCCGCAAGAGCGGCACAAATAGACCCGATTAAATCCTCGACGGTTCAAGAAGAGCATGGCCTGGTGGCCTTCATGAAGGGTGCCGTCAAGAGCGGCCTTGAGGGACGGACTCATGAGGTCACCGGTTTCCAGCCCATCAGGAAGGCCTTTCATGTCGATCACCTCAACCTCCGGCAAGGGCCTTTTCTCAATGCGATCCGGCATGGAAAGCAGCGTGTACCTTCCCACGTGGGCATTATAAAAGGACTGAACAGAAGGCGTTCCCGAACCCAGCAGCACAACAGCCTTCTCCATTTTCCCGCGCACAACAGCAGCATCCCTGGCCTGGTACCGAGGGCCCTCTTCCTGCTTGTAGGAAAGGTCATGTTCCTCGTCCGCAATGATCAGCCCAAGGTTTGAAAAGGGTGCGAACAAGGCTGAGCGCGCGCCGATCACCAAGTCCACCTCGCCTCTCACCATCCGCATCCACTGATCATATCGCTCACCCTCGCTGAGCCCGCTGTGAAAGACGGCGACTTGATTGCCAAGGCGTGCACGGAACAGGCCTTCCATGTAGATGGCCAGGGCGATTTCCGGAACCATCAGAATCGCTTGCCGGCCAAGCTGCAGTGTCTCTTCAATAGCCTGATAATAGACCTCTGTCTTACCACTACCAGTGACCCCATGAAGAAGGCAGGTTGCAAAAGCGCCCTTCCTGAGCCTGTCCTGAATGGCATTCAAGACATGTTCTTGTTGATGATATAGGGTCTCAGGTGTTGAAAATGGAAAAAGGATCCCTCCCGAAGGGTCTCTCAAGACCGGAGAGTTGGTGATTTCCAGAACCCCCTCCTTTTGCCATTTCCGGACAAGATAGGGTCCATTGGAAAATCGACGGGTAATCTCCTTGAGGAGCATCCCGTCTCCACTGAAAAGGGTTTCTAGGAACGCCTTTTCATTCTTAGCTCTCAGCATCTGCGCTTTGTCTTCGAGAAGAGCCTCGAGCACTATGCCCTCCCGAGGCCTTACAAATTTTCTCATCAGTGGTCGGGCTCGACGCTTTCCCGCTCGATCTTCAAGAACAATCCAGCCCTTCCTTTCATAGGCGTAAGCCTTCTGAAGGGGAAATGCGATTCTTTTGCCGGGGTTTTTTTCCACCCAGAGAAGCGCATGCCTTTCGTCGCTGTCGCCGGGCAAGACCCTGAGAATCTCTAGCCCTTTGGATGTAATCCGCGCCGCCTTAAAGGCGGTCACATTCAAGCCTCCCGGCAGGGCGGATTGGATCAGTCGGCCGATGGGAAACAGGTAGTACTCGGCCATCCACTGGTAGAATGGAACGATATTGGCATGGAAAAGGGGTTCTGGATCCAGGACATCCAGAATCTCTTTGGGGCTTTCATGGGGTTCCGCCGGTCCCGTTTCGAGGATATAGCCGGTCACAGTCCGTGTCCGAAAGGGGATCTTCACCCGGCAGCCAATGTTGGCTGCGGGCAGAAGTCGCTTTGGGACGGCGTAGTGAAACGTGTTCCTCACTGGAAGGGCAACGGCCACGTTTACACAGAATGTCTCTTTCCGCTGCAATGCAGAAACCCGCTCTTTCTTTAGCAGGGCGCTTCCCCATGACACCAATACAGGCGCACTACGGTCTTTTGGATCGGTGTATGCGAGCTCTCTCCACCCACCCCCCCTGCCCCGTTTGGGCATAAGCGCTCAAATAAGGGGGCAATGATGCCTTTTCTTTCGTACCGAGGCTCCCGGGGTGGTCTTTTCCAATGACTTATCCACGGGGGAGTTCTGCCCCCTCCGCATTCCACCCTTCGGGATGGCTGCGGTTTCCCCCATGGATAAGTCATGAAAAGACAGCGCCCTCCCACCAGGCCCGGTGGGGGAGAGGGGTCTGTAAATGCTCTGCTATAACCCTGCATTTTGACGGCCCCCGAAGTGATTACGGCCCTTCTGTTCGATCACGTGATCAGCGGCCGTACTTTTGTTCAAAAGTCTCGATAATCCGTCTGAGCCGTTCTTCTTCTGAAAGGCTACCACCCTCTTCAGCTGGTGCCTCCGGCTGGGACAGGCTAGAGGGTGAGCTAAAATAGGACGGGCTCACCGGAACGTTGGCCCGTAAAGATTGGATGATATACCGCTCTGTAACTTGTCCGCCTGCGGAATAGGTTATTTCGAATGGATACCATCCCTGTTCCACCTGTCTGTAATCTTTGAATCTTACCCTCACCACATCTTGCCCATAATAGGTCGAAAAACCGTAAATCAGGAGCAGAGGGAGAAACCGTTCCTTTTCGATGAGGATCTTAGGGCTGTCAGGATCTCCATCTCCGATCATGTAAGCGATTAGGCCGTCGATCCTGGTAAACGACACTTTTTCCATGTCAATGCCCATGCCGGACAGCAATTCTGTGAGACCCTGTTCGCCGCTGGCTATGAGGAGTTCTCGGTATCGGTGGTCTATCTCTCTTGTTTGTTCCGCACTCGAGCCAACGAGCTCGGTGCGAAACAGGTTCGGGGCCTTCATTGTCACGATCTCTTCAAAAGCGGCTGGTTTTTCGGCATCTCCAGGATTCTCCACTTCGGTAAATTGCCGGATGACGATCGTCTCAAACTTGGCGAAGTTGGCCGCCATGAATCCAATGAGTTGCTCAGAGGGCAAAACGTAGGCATGGCCTCGTCCTGTGAAACTGAACGCCAGCAATGCAGAGCTCAGGAGGATAAAGAAAAAGCATGCTAACCGACGGACCGCGCACCTCATCTTAGTGAAACAGGGAAAACTCAACATAGATCCAGCGAACCTCCACTTGGAGTCTTCATAAGCGGAAATCTTATCATTTGTATCAAGTATTCATTTCAAACCGTTGTGCCCTTAACAGGCAGATGCTAGACCCTGGTCACTGCCTGCCCGCTCGTACCCTAGCTCATTTAGGCTGAAAACCGCTGCTTTTGTGCCAACCGCTCATTTGCCGCCGTGGCAACCGAGCAGCTCGCATGGCAGGCGGGGATGCTGGATGTAATAAGGACTTTTCTGTCCAGTATCCAGGATCTAGGATCCAGTATCACTCCGCGCTGAGTAGTGGGATACAGACACCGCAAACTTGTCGGCCTGACCCGGATTTATGCGCCTAGGCTTGACCTATGAGAGCGGCTGGCGACTTATTTGTTCGAGCATGGCCTCTCTTACCCGGTTCATTAGACGCTCCATGTCCTTTTTTGAATAGGGCTCTACAGAAATCGGTTTGCCGAGGGACAGCGCAAAACTGCCTTTTTTGATTTTCAGGCTTCCTTTGGGCACGATACGGTGACTGCCTGCAATGGCCACGGGGACGATATCGCATCCGGATTTGAGAGCGAGATGGAACCCGCCGGGCCTGAAGGACTGAAGCGTACCGTCCAGGCTCCTCGTCCCTTCCGGGAAAATGACCACGGAGGCGCCGTTTTTGATCCTTCGAGCAGCGTCGTTCAGACTCCGGACCGCCCTTCTGGGATCTTCGCGATCAATGGCGATATACCCAGCCTTTCGCATGCTGAAGCCAAAAATAGGTATCTTCATAAGCTCCTGCTTCAAAATGAACTTGAAATCCGACGGAATAAACGCCAGGAGCGCGAAAATATCAAAATAGCTTTGATGATTCGTCATATAGACATAGGGAACATCTCTTCCCACATTCTCCAGGCCACTGACCTTGACCTTGACACCGCACACTCGAAGTATCATCTTAGCCCAAGGGACGGCGGCGTAAAAATGCACCAGCCTGCCGTTTTGGTCGAAAAAGGAGACAAAAAAGCCCCAAACACAAAAGAGAATCGTGTGCACCGCAATGAACGCGTTGAGGGCGAAAAATCGAATCATAGAAAAGCCTTAGTGCTTCGATTCGCAAATATGGGTACGTATCTTGACTAATCGAAAAAATACAAATGCTTACTCAGCACTAAGTCCTGAGTAAATAAATCCGTCATCGAATTTATGCATCGATGGACTTAGCCGCACCGGCCCGATGGGATATGATGCAACAAAAAGTAACAATATTTATTGACAAGTACATATATTTCTATTATAAAAAAGTATAAATTAAATATAATTAGATGGCAGCTTTAAGGAGATGACCATGTCCTACTATGTTTTCTGCAACAAGAAAAGAAACAATCCCCGCGTGGACGTTCGTATTTGTGAAAAGAAATGCCCCATGAAAGATGATTGCAAAGCGTATAACGACTATAACAACCTTATGCTTCAGGATAAAGACCTCCCTCTAAACCATCAATCGGATTCCCCGAACTTGGAGGCTGCCTAGGGCATCAGGCTGCAGCCTCCCTCCCGCGTTTGATCGGTAAATCTATTCTCATCACAAGAGTATTCTCCTCCTCCCGAATGAGGTCGACTTTCCCGCCGTGTCTGTGAATGACGATTTTGGAAAAGGGAAGATCCATCACCGTCAACTCGGTCTCATCCTCTAAATGGGGATAGAAAAACTTGTCAAGATCATCCTCTGAAAGCCGCCGAACCTTGTGGCGAAGCGTAACGACCAATCGATCGCCTAACTGCGTGGATGAAATAAAGAGTCTCTCCCCTTCTGGAGTGGAAACAATGGCATGTTTGAGAAGGTTCTCAAAAGCCTGGTTCAGCTTCTCCTCATCAGCCTGGATTTTTCTGCCATTTGGGGGTAAATTGGCGACAACATCGATTTCCTTGGATTTGGCCAGTTCATCCAGTTTGGTCACCCACGATCGCAAAAGCCCGTTCACGTCCACCTCTGAAAAAGAGAGATCAAAGGGCCTGATTGAGGAGAAAAGGATTTTCAAGAAATTCTCCAGTTTGGACACTTCCTCCACAATGATATGAGCCAACTTCCGAGTTGGATCACCCTCGGGAAGCCCATCGCGGAGCCGCCGAGCAAACCCACCGGCAGAGATGAGGGGGTTTCTGATTTCGTGGGCCATGTGTGCAGAAATTTCGCCGAGAATCCTGATCTCTTCAGCCCGTAAGGCTCTTTCCTGCAAATTCTTCAACTCCGAAATATCCATCATAATGCCGTCAATCCATATGACCCTTCCCCCTGCCTCCTTGGCGGGCATTGCATGGTCAATAAAGGTCAAAAGCCGACCGTTTTTGTCCCTGACCAGTCGCTCTGTGCGACGCTCTTCGTCATTTTGGAACCATTTCTCCCAGGGTTCCTGGCTGGCATTGAGGGTTTCGCCATACATTTTCTCGCGCCAGAAATTTTTGTCGCGCACAGCATCATCGACGGTGTAGCCCAAGCACTCGGTCATGTAAGAATTGATGAATTCGGTGGTGCCGTCTGGTAAAACGCGATAGACAATCAGGGGCACGTTCTCCACCAGGGTCCGATATTTTTCCTCAGAAGCGACCAAGTCCGCTGTTCTTTCTTCCACCCTTTTTTCAAGGGTTTTCGCATAGCTCTCAATCTGCTTGCGCCGCGCTCTCAGGGCATCCAACATGACATTCAAGGCTTTGGTCAGCGTTCCTATCTCATCGTTTGGCCCCTGTTCCAGGTGACTTTCTCTCTTTTCTTCGGCAATGTCTTGGGCCTCTCTAACGATCTCCTTGATGGGCTTTATGAAGAAAACCACCACCAAATAGGTCAACAGGAAGGAAACCGCGATGCCCGCCAACCCGACCATCACCATCAGGTTTCTGGTCTGCTCAAGTCTTTCCTGGATGATTGACCGATCTACGTTGATTTCCAACAGGGCGACCACATTTCCGGCGTAGTCTTTAATCGGTCCAACGAGAGCGGCGATGTCAGGGGTCTCCTTTGGTGAAAGCAAAACCATAGGCTTCTTGGTGCCGCCACGAAGCGTCGGCGAATCAGCCGAAAGCCCCTTGCCCATCCTACCGGCCTTTGCGAGCGGTCTGTAACGGCCCCCTCCGGCAACTTCGAACAGGGCGAGATCAATCTCCCAACGTCTGTACAGGTCGTACAAAAACCCTTCGCCAAAGCTGAGCCCGATTTCCACTGTGCCCACAATCTCGTTTTCATAGAACACGGGAGCCACCCCTCTGATACCAAAGCCGGACCTTCCCCATTCGAGTCCGGCGACGGCCATACATTTTTGCTGAGCGTCTAAAATCGTCTTTCGATAGGTTCGCATATCATCCCCGAAAAGCTTGGGGTGTTGGAGCCTTAAAAAAGATGTGGCAGGCGGGACATGGAAATGAAATTGGGAGATGTCAAAATCCGTCTTCAGTTTCGCGTAGGTTTGGAGCAAGAAATCATTGAGGCCTGACCTGTTTCTTTCAGCAAGAAGCTTTTGAATCCTAGAATTCTCCGCGAGCACCTCGGCAAGGGACATGGCCTGCCTTTTCTTATGATCGATCTCTTCCAAGAACTGCTGGTAGTAGAGCATGAGCCCCTTTTTCTCTTCTTCTTTGATCAGCTTTTGCTGGGAGGTCAAACCGATAGCGGTAAGCACCGTGGTGCCCGCGAAAGCAAAGCAAAGGAAGGGAATGAGAAGCTTCCATTTGAGGCTGATACTCTTAATTTTGTCGATGGTAGTAGAGAATCGTCCGTCCAAGAGAATGCCCGCCCGAAACAACGATAAGGGTTCTCGCCTTTGATGCAAACACGGAACTTAGTTCGCTTCGCTCACAATTGGCCTCCGGCCCGTAGGGCCTACGCCCCGGAGGGAATAATGGAATGTTGGAATGTTGGGTTTCTGTTCCATCCAATTGAAAAATATCACGATTCATGAGATAAGTATCTGAAGATTTCTCATGCACCATGGGGGATTGAAGAAACGCTGGAAATACCATGGAGAAACAGTAATGCTTGATCCCAGAAGCCTTGATCCAAATACCGAAGTGATGCATCTTTGACCATCATTCCATTGTTCCATCATTCCATGTCGCTGGCATGCGCAAGATGCCATTAGAACCTATATGATTCCAACGGGTTGTAGAAATTCCGAGACGTTAAGTCATACGATAATGCGTTTGTCTTAAACACTCAATGCCAAAAGAGAACGCTTCACGGCAGGGGCATTTTTCCCATATCTTCCATGATCCTTTTTTGTCTCTCTCTAAGATATGTGCTGGGATTGGCAGGAGACCAGCGGTGTGGAGAGGGCAAAATGGCCGCCAGGAGAGCCGCCTGAGAAGCCGTGAGTCGGGAAGCATTCGTATGGAAATACATCTTGGAGGCTGCTTCAGCTCCCATGATACCGTCGCCCCAGTCAACGGTGTTCAGATAAATCTCAAGAATACGCCTTTTGCTCCAAAGCGCTTCCAGCAGAATGGTGTATTGAGCCTCCAGCGATTTTCTTATCCAGCTTCGGTCCTGCCAGAGGAAAAGGGTTCTGGCGGTCTGCATGGTGATTGTACTTGCCCCTCGGATCCTCCCAGCCCAGAGAAAATCTTTTGCGGCCTGATTCAACTCTACAAAATCAAATCCGTGGTGGGCCACAAACCTCTGATCTTCTCCCGCCTGAACGGCCCTGATCAAATGGGGTGAGATCTTTTTGAGAGGTCGCCAATGATAGCGAGGCTTCTCGTATTCCTCAGAGCTCAACTGCGCTCGAAGCCATTTCCAAGCCATGGCGTTTGTGAGAGGGGGATTCACGAATTTCAAGATCAACACATGCATCACCATCAGCATCCACAGGCCGACAATGATCCCCACCCCCCATTTCAAGCCTCGGGGAATGCGCCGTCGCGAAGTTTTCTTTTTTCTCTTTCGAGCCAATTTCCATCACCTTGATCATTCAAGGCCCTTCCGCAGATCGTGCCGACCTCAGGTTATGGGGCATTCCGAGTACATTTCCCCTTATCTTTCTCCCCCATTCCCAAGGTTCTTGAGGAATTCTCGATTGGCCCTTCTGAGAAGATGCTCCGCATTGTGCCCCCAACATCTGGCCATGTCGGCCAAGGAGAAGAGCAAATCTCCAAGCCTCTCACCGAACCGGGTTGAATCCTGCGCAGACACACTTCTACCGAGTGCTTTGTAGCTCTCTTCGACTCTGCGCCAGCATTCAGAGATGCTCGAAGCCTCCCCAAGGTGCGTCGAGGCCCTCTGAGTTAATCGGTGGGCTCTCAAGAGGGCCGGCAGATTCTCTGGCACCCGTTCCAGGCGCGCCAAGGGACTCTCAGAGGCCCCCGTCTCCCGCCTTTTGATCTTTTCCCAGTTCTCAGCCACTTCTTCCGGGCCCGCAACCTTGGTGGTGCCGAAAACATGGGGATGCCGCTTGATCATTTTCTCCCGGATCCTCTCCAGAACCTGCAAGAGATTGAACGCCCCTTTATCCTCTGCAATGCTGGCAAGGAAAAGAATCTGAAATAGAAGATCGCCCAATTCACTGCAAACGTCTTCTGACGAGCCTTGATCCACGGCGTCCACCACCTCATACGCTTCTTCTAGAAGGTAGGCCTTAATCGTGTCATAGGTCTGTTCGGCGTCCCACGGACAGCCTCCGGGTCCGCGCAGACGCGACACAAGATCTGCGAGCGCTGCAAAAGCCCTGGCTGTGTTCTCCCGATTCATTTTTTCTTGACGATCTCCTCGACCTTTTCTGACACCGCCTTCCGCCCCTCTTCTTGCTTCCCCAAGATTTTTTGTTTCCATCGCTGGTAGTGATCCGGAGAGATGAGCCTGATCATGGACTGGTAGGAGACAATTATCCACGGTGCCAGTTTGGATCGGGCGATAAGCGGTGTTTTTGCAGGAAGAAAAAAGGTCAGCAAAACGATGGCGAGATAGGTGAGGATGATGCCCTTGGTCACGGCCAGCCCTACACCCAGGGTTCTGTCTAACCACCCGAGGAAGCTTTTTTCAAACAACAGCTTAAAGAGATAACCCAGGAGATTGGATGACACAAGAACAACGAAAAAAATTACGGCAAAGCTGATGACCGGAAGCAGCGACGTTTGGGGGAGAAAGGGTTTTAAATAGGCACTCAGCTGAGGCTGAAAACGATGGCCGAGCAAAATACCCAGCACAACGCCTGCAAGTGAGGCCGTCTCCCTGATGAATCCGCGGAGAAGGCCTTTTACGATGAGCAAAACCATCGCGCTGATGATGACAATATCCAGCAGATTCATAGGGCACTTGTATCAAAGCCCTGAACAAGCCGTCAAGGGCAATATCTTAAGCAAAAAGAGATTGTTGACGCAAACCCCGTCTTATGGCATGAGTGAATAAAGAACCGAAGTAACAGTTTATCCTTATGAAAATTTTCGGGGTGTTGGCCATGGGGGTCTCTTTTCAAAAACGAAAAGTCGCTGCCCGGTCATCAGCGTAAGGCCATGGGTGGAGGACCCTTCTTTAACCTGAAACGTCTCTGAGGAGAACACAGGATGAATGATAAGGCAAGGACCATGGTCCTGGCCTCTTTCGTGGCCGATTCTCTCGCACTCGGCGTGCATTGGATTTATGACGTGCACAGAATCGAAAAGGAGTTCGGAAGGTTGGACAACCCCTTGAAGCCGGGACCGGATTCCTATCACGCCACAAAAGACAAAGGGGATTTCACCCATTACGGGGATCAGGCCTTTGTCCTCCTGGAATCCGTCGCTGCCAAGGGAAAATTCGATCCTGAGGATTTCTCAGCTCGCTGGAGAAGCCTCTTCAAGGACTACCATGGCTATTTTGATCAAGCCACCAAGGGAACGCTTCAAAATTTGTCCCTTGGAAAAAGTTTCCAAGACGCAGGCTCCCCATCCAACGACCTGGCAGGGGCATCTCGGATTGCGTCTCTTGTGTTCTGTTATCGGGACGATTTGGACAATCTCGTCGAGGCTTCAAGAACACAAACCAGAATGACCCACAACAATGCCCTGGTTATCGCCGGTGCAGAGTTCTTTGCCAGGGTCTGCTGGAAGGTTTTGAAGGGCGCGTCACCGATTTCAGCCATGACAGACGTGACCCGTGAGAAATTCCAAAAAACGCCTCTATCCGATTGGGTGCGGCAAGGGGTCGAATCAAGGAAGCAGGAGAGCGTCCCCACCATTCTCCGGTATGGCCAGACCTGTCACGTGGACGAAGCGTTTGCCGGGGTCGTCCATCTTATCGCCAAATATGAGGAGGATCTGAAAGAGGCCCTGACCCAATCCGTCATGGCTGGCGGCGACAGTGCTGGAAGGGGCATGCTCGTCGGCATGGTGCTGGGCGCGCATCTGGGCTCTGAGAACCTTCCTGCGGCATGGCTATCGGGATTGAAAAAAGGAGAAACGATTTCGAATCTCCTTGACGAATTAGGCTTAAAGCAAAAGGCATAAGGCGCAGGGCAAAAAGTTTATTGGAAGGCTTGGAATAAGGGCAAGAAATCCATGGCTTTTTTAATTGGCCTATGGCAAAATACCGTGTTAGTCGCTCTGCCATGTTTCAGCCTTGAGACCGTCGAGAACACCACCTGAGGGGTGTCGATCCAGCCATGCTGAACGAAAAGAAAAAGATTGAACTGATCACTCAAATTAGTCTGGATCTCAATGAGGCTAAAGATATCGACCACCTGTTAGAGAGAATCCTCTCCAACGTCAGGACAGTGTTCAATGCCGATGCAGGTTCCATTTATCTGAAGGATGGCGACAAGCTCAGATTCAGTTACACCCAAAACGAAACCCTTCAAAAGAGACTCAAACCGGGCAGGAAGCTCATCTATAGCACCTTTTCAATCCCCATCAACAACCAATCCATTGCAGGGTTCGTGGCCAAGAACCTTACGATGGTGAACATTCCCGATGTTTACCAAATGGGAAACACGGTTCCTTACAGCTGGGATTCCCACTTTGACAGGCTCTCCAAGTATAGGACCCAGTCTATGCTCACGGTCCCGCTCACCAACCAGCACAGAGATTTGCTCGGCGTCATGCAGCTCATCAACGCCAAAGATAATGGCGGACATATCGTCCCCTTTTCTCCATCCGACGAACCCCTGATCATGCACTTCGCAACCAGTGCCGCTCTAGCCGTAGACCGAGCTCAAATCACGAGAAACATCATTTTGAGAATGATCAGCATGGCCGAATTGCGGGATCCCACGGAAACTGGCCCCCACGTCAACAGGGTCGCGGCTTATTCCGTGGAAATGTACGAGGAGTATGCGAGACGAAAAGGCATTCCCTCGGAGCATGTAGAACGGAACAAAGACGTGTTGAGAATGGCAGCCATGCTTCACGACGTGGGCAAGGTGGCCATCAGCGATTTGATCCTAAAGAAAAAAGACCGCCTCACCTCCGAAGAATTTGCTGTTATGAAGAGCCACACTTTCTTGGGCGCCCGCTTGTTTAGAGATATGCGTTCGGACTTTGACGAAGTGGCGGCCCAAGTCGCCTTGAACCACCACGAAAAGTGGGATGGTACAGGCTACCCCGGGCATATCGACCCCTTCACGGAAAAACCCTTGCAAGGGCATGCAGAACAGGGTGGCCAGCCGCTACCCAAAAAGGGTGAAGAGATACCGCTTTTTGGAAGGATTGTCGCTGTGGCCGACGTCTATGACGCCCTTTGCTCCCGCAGATCGTATAAAGAGCCTTGGGATGAAGCCCGTATCCTTGAAGAGATGCACCAACTCTCGGGAAGCCATTTTGATCCCGAAATCATTGAAGCTTTTTTCTCCTGCCTTGATGTCTTGAAAGCCCTGGCCAAGCGCTACCCGGACGATAATGACGCTTGAAGCCCTGAACCGCTCCCCATAAGCCTACACATCCACAATCGCTCTCACTTCGGTGACCCTGAAACGGATCGCGGCATGGATCATGTCGGCCGCCTCCTGCCCAGCCGCCTGGACGATGCCGGCCTTGATCTCCTCAAAGAACCCACCGCCGCTCTCAATATCTACCGCCTCCATGTAAACCCGAGCGCCTTTCCAGTCCATGACTGTTTTTCCCGGCTCCATGACAAGGAAGACGGCATGCGGGTTTTCCTGAAGATTCCTGAATGTACGGTTTCTCCCGATTCCCATGACCACGGTGTTCTCATCGATCATTTGGGGTGAGCTGAAAACGGCCGCGTCCACCTCTCCCTTCCGGTTGGCCGTGCTCAAAGTCCCGATTCGGGGTGTTTTATTGAACATCTCCATCACTTCTTGTCTGTTCATGAACCACCTCCTTGCTGTGTGTTCTTTCACAAATCCGAAACCTGACGGCTTTCGCTTACCATGTTTTCCGAAGATGAACAATCCCCTGTTTCGGCTCACAGCTTCGGCCCAGGCGAATAAAAAAATAATAATATCATATTGTTATGTTCCATCACGCGAACAAAAAGGTTGTATTTTCCTGTTGACTATCTATATCAAAAATGTATAAATTCCAGATCTTATGCAAGAATCGAGGTGGCGAGCATTTTATCATTTTGTGCATCGTCACTGCCCTTCTTCGCAGCACAACAAGGCTTTTGGTTTTCAAGCTCTCTAAAGCCTTTGCGATAGGAGCCGGGTTCTTTCCGACCTAAGTTGTCTTCATGAATAGCAATTTCCGCAAAAATGTTTATTTTTGTTTACAAGTGTCAACACGTCATCAACCTCACTGAAAGAGACGGAGAGCACTATGGATTTCTATTCCTTCGTAGAGGGCCCGCTGCTGTGGATTGCCTTCTTGACCTTTATCATCGGCACGGTGATGAGAATCGCCATGTTCCTCGCCATTTCCAGAAAAAGGGACCAGGTGATGTACCGGTACTTCAGCTGGAAATATGTATTCGCCACACTGGGCCGGTGGTTGCTCCCTCTCAACAAGGATGTGGCTAAGAACCCTGTCTTCGCCATTCTCGTTTATGTCTTTCACATCTGCCTGCTTGTGGTGCCCATATGGCTCTCGGGCCACATTATCCTTTGGGAGGAATCCCGGTTCGGGTGGTCATGGAGCCCCATTCCCGAATCGTGGGCAGACTGGATGACACTCGTGCTTCTGGGCATTGCCGTTTTTTTCTTCCTGAGACGCCTCATTTCACCCGATATACGGCTCATTTCGACCTTATCTGACTACCTGTTGATTGCCGTCACCGCATTGCCCTTCATGACGGGCTACTTCCTCACCCACGGCACCTTAGACGGCATCGCGTTCTTGGGGGACAATATGCAACTCATCCACATGCTTGCCGGTGAGTTGATGCTCATTCTGATACCTCTAACAAGACTCTCCCACGCGGTTCTCTTCTTCTTTTCTCGCGCCGCAACAGGCATCGAAATTGGGAGGAGAGGATATTCCATGTAGCATATCGAGATTCTGAGTAGATTATTACCGATCAAGGAGCCTATCAATGACTGAAGAGATCAACCCTAAAGAGATAACGGACTTTCTAAAACCCAAAATGGGCGCTCGCTTCAAAACCTGGGTGGAAATCTGCACCCATTGCGGAATGTGCGCTGATACCTGTCATTTCTATCTTGCCAGTGGGAACGATCCCAAAATGATTCCCTCCTACAAAGTGAGATTCCTCAAAGAGCTTCTGAAGAAGAAGGGCCGCGTAGACAAAGCCTACCTCGAGGAGATTTACAAGACAGTTTATTACGAGTGCAATATGTGCCGACGCTGCACTCTCTACTGCCCTTTTGGCATCGACATTGCCTTGCTCATATCCCTTCTGCGAGGCCTCCTTCATTCCCAGGGAATCGTTCCGGAAGGTTTGCTCAAGTCGATCGAAAATTACAAGGAATTCGGCAACCAGATGGCCGTCTCAAAGGAGGACTGGGTAGAGACTCTGGAATGGTGCGAGGAGGAGACGGCTGAAGAATTGGTGGGCTTGAAGATCCCCATCGATAAGAAGGGCGCCAAAATCATGTACACCGTCAATGCCAGGGAGCCCAAGTTCTATCCCCAGGATATTATGGAGGTGGCCAAAATTTTCCACGTGGCCGGCGAGGACTGGACCTTTCCCAGCGAAAAGGGGTGGGATGATACCAATCTGGCCATGTTTGCCAGTGATGTGGAAACAGCCAGAATCGTTGCGGAAAACACCTTTAAGCGGGCTGATGAGTTGGAGGTTGAGAAAATCGCCATCACGGAATGAGGCCACGCTTACCGCGCGCTTCGGTTCGAAGCGCCCATCTGGCTCGGTTACACGCCCAAGCAGGAAGTGGTTCACTCTGTAGAGCTCTTCCATGACTACATCCGTGATGGACGAATTAAACTTAAAGACAAGATCAAAGAGCCGACCACGGTGCAGGATCCTTGCAACGTCATCCGAAACGGCGGCCTTGCTGAAAAAAACAGGCGATTGGCTGAAATGCTTTCCGAGGACTTCCGCCCCCTGAAGTATCAGGGCAATTACAATTACTGCTGTGCCGGTGGCGGAGGAGCCATGCCCATGGGCGGAGAGATGAAAAAGTACCGTCTCCAAGCGGGCAAGATAAAGGCGGATCAGATCAGGGAAACGGGAGCCAAGACCATTTTGGTTCCCTGCCACAATTGCATCGATCAGATCAGGGATTTGATCAAGGAATACGAACTGGACGTTAAAGCGATTCATTTCAAAGAGGCCATCACAGAGCACATGGAGATTCCCGAGGAAATGATCCCAAAGGATGAAGAAGAGTAAAACAGAATTGCAGCGAATCCGCAGTATCCATAACAGCCTCAGTTTTCGGCTTATCTTTTGGGTTGGCCTGATCCTCCTTTTCAGCACAGCCCTGTGGGCTTATTTCAACATCCGATACCAGAAGAAGAAGGCCTTGGAGAATATGGTGACAGCAGCGGAGAGACTGGGCAACACGATCAAATTGGGCACCCACTATGCCATGATGCTCAATGCAAGAGATGAGATTACCCAGATCACCCAAAACATCGCCAGGCAGAAAGAGATAGAGAACATCAGGATATATAACAAAGAGGGACAGATCAAGTTCTCAAACAGCACGGAAGAGATCGATCAGGTGACCAACATCAAAGAGGAGGCCTGCTATATCTGTCACAGACAGGAACCACCCCTTGAAAAGGTCGGCCTTTCCGAACGGATCAGGCTCTTCGACTCAGAGGACGGCTACCGAAAGCTCGGCCTCATCAGTCCCATCTACAATGAGCCCGGTTGTTCGTCGGGTCCCTGCCATGTCCACCCCCAAGACAAAAGGGTGCTTGGTCTCCTTGATTTAGCCGTTTCCATGGAAAATGTGGACCGAGAGATCATCGCGCACGAGAAAGGGATCATCGGATTGGCGGTAGCCCTTTTCCTGGGGGCATCCATCATCATCGGCATTTTCCTCATGAGGTTCATTAATCGTCCCATCAAGAAACTCATTACGGGAACCCGTCATATCGGCAACGGCGAATACGATTACAAGATTGATGTGGTCCGAAATGATGAAATCGGCCAACTTGCCTCGGCGATCAACCAGATGCGCGAGGAAATAGCAGAAAAGCAGGGCGAACTCAAACAACACTGGGATGAATACCAGAAGCTTTTTGAAGAAGCGCCTTGCTACATCACGGTTCAGGACAGGGATCTCAAAATCATCCGATATAACCGAGAGTTCGCCAACAGGTTTTCTGCTCCGGAAATTGGCGATTACTGTTACAAAGCCTACAAAGGTCGCTCAGAAAGATGCGAGGTATGTCCCGTAATCAAAACTTTTGAGGACGGGGAACCCCATTACAGCGAAGAAGCGGCGGTCAATAGCGATGGCACTGAGACTTACTGGATGGTCAGGACCTCTCCTATAAAGAATCCCAAAGGGGAAGTGGTCGCGGCCATGGAGATGAGCCTGGATTTGACCCACGTCAAATCCCTTGAAAGGGAGGCCCAAAAGTCCGAAGAAAAATACCGTGTCATCTTCAATACCATCCCTAACCCCGTTTTCGTTTTGGATGCAGAGAGCCTGAAAATCCTGGACTGCAATGATAGTGTCACGGCTGTCTACGGCTTCAAGAAAGAAGAGCTCTTCATGACCTCCTTTCTAAAGCTCTTTGAACCAGATGAGCGAGAAGAACAGGAATCCAGACTCCGGTCCTCCAATGTCATCAATCGAGCGAGACAGACCCGAAAAGACGGCATGGCGATTTATGTCAATATCCGCGTTTCATCAGCCGAATACATGGGACAGAAGGTTTTCCTGGTCACAACCAGCGACATTACCATGCGATTGATAGCCGAACAGCAGCTCATCCAGGCAAGCAAAATGGCCACCTTGGGAGAAATGGCCACCGGCGTGGCCCACGAGTTGAACCAGCCCCTCTCTGTCATCAAGACAGCAAGCAGCTTCCTACGAAGAAAGGCGATAAAAGAGGAGGAGATTCCCAATGATATACTGGCCACCATGGCTGAAGAGATCGACAGCCATGTGGATCGGGCCTCCAAGATCATCTCTCACATGAGGGAATTCGGTCGCAAGTCGGAGGTTGCCAAAGAAAAGGTCCAGATCAATGATGTTTTGAGAAGAGCGTATGAATTCTTTAGTCAGCAACTGAAGTTGAGAGAGATAGGCGTTTCGCTAGAAATGGATGAAAACCTTCCCGTCATTCTGGCCGATGCGAACCGGTTGGAGCAGGTCTTCATTAATCTGCTCATCAACGCGAGGGATGCCATTGAAAAAAAGTGGGAACAGGGCACCCACGAAAATGAAGCCAAAAGGATTGTGCTCAGAACGGGCGTGAAAGACGGGATGGTCACCGCCGAAGTAACAGACACAGGGACGGGGATTCCGCAAGGCATTTTGGATAAGATTTTCGAACCCTTTTTTACCACCAAGAAAGTGGGTATAGGCACCGGCCTGGGTCTTTCTATAAGTTACGGGATCGTGCAGGATTACGACGGCATGATCAAAGTGAACACCAAGGAGGGCGAAGGCGCCACCTTCATTGTCCAGTTCCCTCCTCATGATGGGGCCTGATGGAAAAAAAGACGCTCTTAGTCGATGATGAACCCGGTATTCTCAAGGTCTTGAGCATCTCCCTGGCCGATCGCGGATATGAGGTTTTTACAGCCGAAAACGGCGAGGATGCCCTTCAGATCTTCAAGGAAAAGCACCCGGCCATTGTACTGACGGATATCAAGATGCCCGGCATGGACGGCATCGAACTTCTACAAAAGATCAAGGAGGCCAGTCCAGATACGGAGGTGATCATGATCACCGGGCATGGTGATATGGAATTGGCCATCCAGAGTCTCAAAAATGCCGCGTCCGACTTCATTACCAAACCTATCGATGATGATGCGTTGGATATTGCTTTGAAGAGGGCTGGTGAAAAAATCGCTGTCAGGGAGAAACTCGAAGAATACACGGAAAACCTGGAAATACTGGTAGAAGAGAAGACAAGAAAGCTGGTTGATGCCGAGCGATTGGCGGCTGTCGGTCAAACTGTGGCAGGACTCGCCCATGCCATCAAGAACATCACCGGCGGTCTCAGGGGCGGTATGTTCGTCCTGGAAAAGGGCATCCACTTGGACAATAAGAAATACCTCTTTCAGGGCTGGGAAATGGTGAAGGGGAATGTGGAAAAAATAAGGAACACGGCTATGGATCTTCTCAATTATGCCAAAGAACAAGAACCTGAATATCAGTGGTGTGATCCCAATCTGCCTGCGCAAGAAGTCTACAATCTTATGCTCTCCCAGGCGGAGACAAACGGCATCGCCTTTAAGGCAGACCTGAAAAAGGATTTGCCAGAAGCCTGGTTCGATCCTGAGGCCATGCACCGCGTGCTGTTAAATTTGGTGACCAATGCTATTGATGCATGTACCGATATCTCTTGCTCCAACAAAAGCTGTGAGATTGTTCTTCGATCTTCTGAACCGAAAGGTTGGGCGGTAGAGTATCAGGTCATCGACAATGGATGCGGTATGAGTGAAGAAACAAAAGAGAGGCTTTTTCAAACCTTCTTCAGCACCAAAGGATCCAGGGGTACCGGTCTCGGATTGATGATCGCAAAAAAAATCGTCGACGAACATCAAGGCGTTATCGGTGCATCATCCAAGGAAGGAGGAGGCTCCGCTTTTTTCATCCGGCTGCCTCAAAAAGACCGGGCATGATGGATGAAATCCATTGGGAAAACCTCAAAAAAACGTAAGGAGACCGCCATGATTGCGTATAAGAACGTTCTCTTCTGCACGGATTTTTCCGAAGATGCCAATATTGCCTTTTTTCATGCCCTCGATCTGGCCAAAAAACACAGTGCAAAGCTGCACATCATCCATGTCCCCCATTCTTCATATGCCTACTGCAGACACATTGTGGACGAGCATATCCCTGAAGGAGCCCCCGGCGGTGAGGCCTTCTATAACGAAGAAATCGAAAAGGCGGCAGAAGCAGCGCTCAAAGAAGAGTACCAAAAAAAACTGGGAGACTTCTCAAACGTCGTATTTGTTGTGAAGAACGGCTCTCCGGACATGGAGATTATCCGATATGCAAAGAAAAACGACATTGACGTGATTGTTATGGGGACTCTGGGAAAAGCTGAGCAGGATCGGATGGTGCATGGGAGCACCGTGGCCAATGTGTCCAAGTACGCCCACTGCCATGTGATCGCCATCCGAAATCCGGCAAAACAGTTTACATTGCCCGGGAGTATGTATTGATAAAATCGCTGGCGCGATTTTATGAAACGCGGCTTCGCCGCTTTCCAGGACAAGACGGACGAAATGCGAGTATAACCAAGCGACGTAGTCGCACTTCATAAAATCATTGAGCGAAGCGAGATAAAATCGCAGAAGCGACTTTATAAATATAATCAAGCGACGTAGTCGCCTTTTATAAAATCATTGAATGCAGTGAAATGATTTTATCGACGTAGTCGCGCTGTATGAAATCATCGAGTAGAGCGAGATAAAATCGCTGCCGCGATTTTATGAAATGCGGCTGCGCCGCTTCATAAAGGTAAAGGTTTCGATCAAAGTTAACAAGCGACGTAGTCGCGCTTTATAAAATCATTGACCGAAGCGAAATGATTTTATCAGGGGGACCGAAAATGGCGAAAAAGGTTCTGGTCGTTGATGATGAATTGGATATGAGAATCTTCATTACCACTTTGCTGGAAACGAGCGGTTATAAACCCTTGGCTGCGGAAGACGGTGTACAGGGTCTGGAGATTGCCCGCCAAAAGAAGCCGGCCCTTATCATCCTCGATATCATGATGCCCAAGGAGAGTGGAATCTCCCTGTATCGGGAACTCAAAAACGATCCGGCTCTCAAGGATATTCCCGTCATCATGCTCTCCGCCCTCTCCAAAAAGACTTTTTTTCACTCCCAGAGAGTTCTGGACGAATACAGGGGCGAGAAGATTCCTGAGCCTGCCGCTTATATTGAGAAACCTCCGGAACCGGATGAACTTCTCGAGGCCATTCGAAATTTATGGGCAAAAAAAAGCACCAGAACAAAGGAGAAAGGTCTAATTCATTGGAGCATGGGTCGACAAAAGTTCCTCCAGACACCCCAAGGGGAGCAAGAGAACTCACCGACTTGGGGTACAAAGCGATCATTGATTTGCTCCCCTGCTATCTCACGATCCAGGATCGATCTTTTCAAATCCTTCAGACCAATCAGACGTTTCGCAACGACTTTGGCGAGGCGGCCGGCAAGAAGTGTTATGAAGCTTACAAAAAGGGTTCGGAAACATGCCCATCCTGCCCCGTGGCAAAAACCTTTGCAGACAAGAAAGTTCACATCGGCGAAGAGACCGTTCAATTGGCCGACGGGGCGCTGGCCCAGATGATCGTTTACGCTGCGCCTGTCCTGGATGCTTTCGGCAATGTGGCGGCAGTGATCGAATTGTCGACAAATATTAGCAAAATCAAAGAAATGCAAAAAGAGCTCACATTTCTGGGCCAGTCTATTGCAACCCTGTCTCATGACATAAAAAACATACTCGAAGGTCTCCAGGGCGGAGCCTACGTGGTGGATGAAGGATTAAAAGATGAGGACAAAGAGCTTGTCAACAGAGGTTGGAGCATTGTTAAGAAAAACATTGCCGAAGTCTCCAGTCTGGTGCGAAATATCTTGTACTCTTCCAAAAAGAGACATCCCACATGTGAGCTCGTTGCGCCTGAAGCGTTGGTAAGAGAGGTCGTTGGCCTATTCCACGAAAAAGCAAAGTCCCTGAACATCGAATTAAAGGAACTGTACAATCCCAGATTGCCCTTGGTCAATCTGGACCCCGTGGCCATCCGAAGGATGCTGAGTAATCTGATATGGAACGCCTTTGAGGCCTGCGAGAACGACAGGGAAAAGGCTGTCCATACCGTCTCGGTCAGGGCAGACTTCTATGACGGAAATCATTTTCTGTTTGAGGTGGAAGATGATGGAATCGGAATGGATGAATCGACCCGTGAAAAGCTCTTTACAGATTTCTATTCTACAAAGGGCACTGCCGGTACAGGTCTTGGGCTTTTGGTGGTCCATAAGATTGTTACGGAGCACGGCGGCAAGATCGAGGTTTTCACCAGGCCCGGTAAAGGGAGCCTGTTTAGAGTCTTGTTAAGCATGAGGCAACCACGAAATTTGTAGTGGCCTACTTGAAGGGAGAGAGCTATGGTGGACAAGGTTGCAAAAATTTTGATCATCGATGATAACCGCGATTTTCTTTTTACCATGGAAACCTTCTTAAAACGGAATGGGTTTGCAACGATTACTGCCGAAGACGGTGAAAAGGGGCTGGAACTCGCGCAAAAGGAGCATCCTGATCTTGTCCTCCTGGATGTCATGATGGAAACGCTGTTCTCAGGTTTTGAGGTGTGCAAGCAGCTCAAATTAGACCCGGGGTTGAAAGATATACCCGTCATTGGAATATCCGGTATGGGGGACGAACTGGGGGTCGGTTACAAAAAAGAAAGTGACAAAGAATACTTCAACCCCGACGAGTTTTTTGAAAAGCCCGTAGATAAAGGGAAGCTGCTTGCTAAGATAAAAGAACTGCTCGGGCAATGAGAGAAAGGAAAATAGGTTCAGCTCATGCGAGCAGGGGGCGATCGGCTTTCTTGAGGTAATCTGAGATCAGTACTCGGAAGGCATCTGTTTGAGCTTGGCCAAAGAGAAAACGGGGCCGTCTTTGCACACATATTGATCCCCAATGTTGCATCGACCGCAGATGCCGATCCCACATTTCATCCGCATTTCCAAAGACAGAATGATCCTTTCCGGAGGAAATCCCAGTTTCTCTAAGACAGGCTGCGTAAACCGTATCATGATCGGTGGGCCGCAGACAATGGCAATAGCATCGTCGGCGCTGGTGATCTTCTTCTCCGTGATGGTCGGCACAAAGCCGATATTGTATTTCCAGTCGGGGTCATCCGTCGCATCAACCGTGATATGCATTTGGATATCGTCCCTCTTTTCCCATTCGGTGAGCTCCTTCTTATACAGCAACATGCCCGGGCTCCTGGCGCCGTAGACCACCTTGATGTCCTTGAATTTAGGTCGGTTATCCGGATGCAGCATATAGACGATGCTGGATCGTAGCGTGGTGAACGCAAAACCACCACCAATGATGACCACATTCTTTCCCGTCATCTCATCCCAGGGATACCAGTTTCCGAGGGGGCCGCGAATGCCCATAATATCCCCTTCCTTCATATTGTGGAGGTGGGTTGTCACCAGGCCCACTTTATTGACTGTAAAGGTCACAAAGCCTTTTTCCGTAGGTGAGGATGCGATGCCTATAGGGATTTCTCCTTTTCCAGCAACGGAAAGCTCTGCGAACTGGCCTGGGATATATGAAAATCTCGCCTCATCTTCAGGATTGAGAAAGACGAGCTTGAAAGTTCTAAGATTCTTATCTTCTGTCTCGGTAATGACCTCGTCTACACGAACCGGATAGGGAAGATATGGATTTCTCAATGGAACACCCCCTGCGTGATTAGACACTCCTACTCAGCTGCGGAAGTCCGCGTTATGTCATTTCGACCCCAGGGAGAAATCTTTCTTAGGTTATCAAAGATTTCTCAGTCACTTCGCTCCTTCGAAATGACACGGTCATTTATGCAACTCAGTACTGGCCTCAGTAATTGTTCATCAGTCCAGCCACTTCTCTAATATCTATATTCACTGGGCAGAATTGGACGCACCGGCCGCATCCGACGCATGCCACCCCATTACCATACTTGTCCACATAGTATTTCAGCTTGTGCATAAAACGCTGCCGGACGCGCTGAAATTTCTGGTCCCGGGGATTGTGGCCTGACCCGTGAAGGGTGAACAAGGGGAACATGCAAGCGTCCCAATTCCGGATCCTGTCCCCTTCCTTTCCAGAAACCTCGTCCTGGATGTCGAAACACCAGCATGTGGGACAGAGGTACGTGCAAGTTCCGCAGTTGATGCATGAAAAAGACACCCTTTCCCAGAAAGGCGCGTTGAACAGTTCATTCACGTTTTTTTCTTTGAGCTTATCTGTGGACACCTTGGAAAAAATTTTCTTCTCCGCCGCTTTAGGCAGATCCAAAGCCTTCCTGACGGTGGCATCCTCTGCTTCCATCCCCAGCTTGACTTTTTCTAGGAGACTCTCCCCTTTGGAAGTGATACTTCTCAGCAGGTAGCAGTCGCCCAGATCGTACATGATGGCATCGAGACCCTTCTCGCCAAAGGGACCGCTTCCCACAGAGGTGCAAAAGCAGGATGCACAGGGCTCGTTGCAGCCCAGCCCGACAAAAGTGGTCGACTCCATGCGCTGGACCCACAAAGGATCCTGGTATTGGGGATTATCGAAATTGATCCTGACGAGCTGAAACCCGAAAGCGTCGCAAGGCCGTATGCCTGCAATGACTTGAGGGGAAAAGTCCTTGGGAGCCTCTTTGATGACATGGGCATCCTCTTTGCCCTCCTCCAGAGAGTATTCGAACATACGCTCTGACTGAGGGAAAATGACAGACTTCGGGGAAAGCCTGCTATTCTGGAAGTCAAAACTCGGTTTGCGGTCATTTTCCAACAACCTGAAATTGTGAAGGTCCCCTTCCTTCACGGGGACAAACACCTTGAAATCCTCTCTGAGGCCTTCCAGAACCTTGACCCAGTCTTGTTTGCTAAAAACCTTCTTGATCATGTGGACACCCTTTTCAGCGATGATCCATAGATGATGTGACTTTCGTGAGAATTCCCCTATTTGATGAAGTCGTTGTAGTCATCCACCCGGTAGACATCCAGAGGCGGCCGCTGATCAGAACCCAGGCCCGCCTCCCAGCCAAAGAGCTCGTGTGCATCCTTGTTCAGCTTCTTGGTGAATTGCCTTACCGGGATCCCCACCGGGCAAACTCTTTCACAGGCCCCACAATCCGTGCATCTCCCGGCACAATGGTATGCTCGGAGGATATGGAACGTCATGGTATCGATAGGATCTATGCTTTTCCCCACCCACTGGGGACGTGACTCATCGACAAAACAAGTAGAGCAATAACAAAGAGGACAGGCGTTACGGCATGCGTAACAACGGATGCACGATGAGATGAGCTGGGTGAAGAATTTCTGTTTCTCTTCCGGGTTCTTCTTTTCAATCGCCTCGACGTCTTTGAAAGGGCTGAGGTTTTCTTGCTCCCTCACCGGTTCAGCCACCATCTCATCGTATTCCACAGGATTGGAATGGAGGCAAACGGAACAATTGGTTTGGAGAAAATCCTTTTTGTTCAATGTCTCTTGGAAGCCCTTTCCAATAACGGTCAATGCACTGTTTTCTTCTTTCACTTCGAGGATCTCCCGGTTCGCCACCGCCCTTTTCACTGCTCTGTGGTCTATCATGCCGGTGCAGGGAATGCCCACGATGTAGAGCTGTTCTCGCTTGATTTGGTTTTCTATGATATGGGTCACGATGTTCCTGGAATTGCACCCGTTGGCCACAATGCCAATACGATCCGTTCGCTTGGTGAGATAATTGCAGAGATTTAGGCCGCAGTGACTATCCCAGTGAAGAAGATCAACCTCAGTGGGATCCTGAATCAGTATCGGTTCATTCATCATGGGCACAGAGCCCTTTTTGTAGCCGATGAAAACGTCCACCGCTCCCTTTTCCAGGAGCTTACGAGCAATGTCTCTGATTCTCTGTGTGTACTCAAGCATTACACCACCTCAGCTCTTCTTTTGACGAGATAGCTCGCCGGACCGGTATCCTTGACCGCTTGAATCACATCATTGGCCACTGCCACAAACTTCCCTGCTTCAGCAGAGGAGATCCACGAAAAGTGCAATCGCCCAGGTTCAATGCCCACATGTTCCAGTAGATTCCCAAGTAGTGCAAATTTTCTTCGCGCGTAATAATTACCTTCCAGGTAATGGCAGTCACCCGGGTGTCAACCGGATACCCAGACACCGTCTGAGCCGTGACGAAACGCGGCCAGTATGAATTTTGGCAGGAAAGTTGTAATCTTTGGTTGCCAGTCCTTCATTTTCAACTCCTGCACGCAATTTAGGGGACGCACTTTCGGATGTGTCTGTATCGCATCTCATATCTCATTGATCATAGCCATGATCTGTCCTTCCTCGAACCCTTTCAAATTGAGAGCTCCTGAGCGACAGGAGGCGACACACAGTCCGCAGCCCTTACACAGGACGGGATTGATTTCAGCCTTTTCGGCAAAGGGGCCCTGTTCTATGAATGAAGGGGCTGAATAGGGGCAAATCTCCACGCACACACCGCAGCCGCTGCACACCGTGGGGTCAACATAGGCGACGGTGCCGCTCACCGATATGGTCTTTTGGGACAAAAGGGTAACGGCCCTAGAGGCTGCCGCCTGTGCCTGCGCCACAGATTCATCGATCGGCTTTGGATAATGGGCCATGCCACACAGAAAGACACC
>SMTZ1_10000443_pt1 | contig 38463 bp, 38 predicted proteins | sample DeeMarSWOR136_30_FD_25667 | JGI IMG/M metagenome (IMG submission 25667)
AATATATAATCTTGAATGGATGACAAGATTGAAGTTTTCAGAATCTTGAAAGATCTGGTACGTTTTGATTCGATGATGATCTTGTTTTCGCTTCGCAATAAATAAGGAGGTTGATTGTTTAGTTGAGCCTTGAATTAAAGACGGAGCTTTTCGTGGCAATCGAAGATTATGAATCCAAAGGTATTAAGAAACGGGATAGCGGTTTGGACATTACAGCTTTGGATGATAAGTCTAATGGCAAAGTATTGTTACGCGTAATAACTAAGCCAAAGTCAAAATCAGGTTATGTTGGTGCAGACACTGTTGACAAGATGGCTGCTACCATTGAGAACGAGGATTACGATAAAGGAATCCTCATAAGTAATAAGTTTACTAAAGCAGCTGATAAGAAACTAGTAGAAGAAGGTATCCAGAGAATATCGGAGAACCTCATACTTGATTTTCCTGCAAAACGCCTCTATTTTGCAGCAAGAGACCTTGTGGATGAGCAATGTAAAACCAAGTGTGGTAGGGTTCCTCAGAAAGAGTCCGACTGCAAAGGTCAGCTCAATGACCGCTATTCATGTAAAGTCAGACTCATCAGTGATAATGCATCGTTCAACTTTGAGCGAGGTTGGACAAGTCTCCTACAAAAAGATGTTTTGCGACTTTTATCAATGAATCACTCAGCTAGTGACTAGAGAAAGATTTTCTCTTCGCTTGAAAGGTGTAGCTGAGAATGCCCCATAAGCTTCGCAAAATCCGTAAGAAACGAGGGACCAGAACAGTTGGTTACGGTAGAGTAGGTCAACACAGAGGTGGAGGCCAAAGGGGTGGTCATGGAAAAGCAGGTCGCCACAAACATCTGTGGTCCTATGTACTAAGATATGAACCAGACTATTTCGAAAAGAAAGGCTTTAGCCCACCCAGAAAACCGAAACCACTCATCGTCAACGTAGGCGAGTTAGATGGAGAAGTCACGAGACTCTTAGACGAAGGAAAAGCCATCAGAAAATTCAATGGTATTCACATCGATGTAAAGAGGCTTGGATACGATAAACTCCTAGGTAGTGGGAAGGTCACTCATCCACTTGTTTTGATAGTTGACTCGTTTTCGAAATCTGCAGCCGAGAAAATCAAAGAGGCGAAGGGAAAAATTCTACAGATAGGAGAAGAAAAAGTAATTCAACCAACTACCATAGATGAAAAACCTGAAGTTAGGACTGTAAAGGCAGAAGTGAGCCTTACTGATGTGAGGGGAATCGGTCGGAAGCGTTCGGAAAAATTGAGAGACATAGGCATAAATTCTGTTGACGATTTAGCTAAATGCAAGATTAAAGATCTGGCAGAGAAAGTTGGAGTTTCAGAGAAAATCGTTTCCACATGGATAGAAAATGCAAGTGGGCTCTTATCAGCTGAGTAGTGTTTTATATGCATGGTGAAACTGTGATATCCAGAAGAAATATCGCCTTGGTAGCGCATGACAACAAGAAAGATGACCTAGTAGAGTGGGCTGATTTCAACAAGGAAACATTAGCGCTTCACGGCTTGTATGCAACTGGAGAAACAGGTAAAAAAATCGTTGAAAAGACTGGTTTAAAAATTAATTTACTTAAAGGTGGACCCTTCGGGGGGATATGGAACTCGGCTCTTTGATCGCTAACGAAAAACTAGATTACCTGATTTTCTTCCGGGATCCTTTGGAATCTCTCCCACACGACGTCGACGTTAAAGCGCTTCTTAGAATCGCAGTTTTATACAACATGCCAACTGCATGCAATAGAGCAACAGCAGATCTAACAATTTCTAGCCCTCTTTTTCAAAGTGTTGAATATAAGCCGAAAAAGAAGTGTGAATAGTGCTTGTTCTTTATCTGAGAATTTTCGGTGGTAAAATTGTCTTATGAATGGTGTAGGAAGGCCAAGAAAGACATCATAAAGAGAGTTATCAGACTTATCTTACAAGTGCCAAGTAGGCGCAAGCAGACAAGGCAAGGCAAAAAACTTGGCCAAAGTAGAAGAACCGCTCAAAACTAGGCTTGCGGGAGCCACAAAACCAACCAGAGACACCAAAGGTCTAATCATTGAATATTCATTCTGACTTCTAAAGCAAGGATACACAGAATCAACAATAAAAGGACGAACGAAACTCCTAAAAAGAATGGAGAAACTCGGTGCAAATCTCTTAAGACCAGAATCGGTCAAAGAAGTAATCGCAAAACAAAAGTGGGGCATTGGAAGAAAAGCCAACGCAGTAGATGCTTATACATGCTTTCTACGAATGCAGGGGACCAAGTGGGAACCACCGATATATAGAAGGGTAAAGAAGATTCCCTTCATCCCAACAGAAACTGAGATCGACCAACTAATTGCCGGTAGCAATAAAAGACTGTCAAGTTTCCTGCAACTTCTGAAAGAGACAGGTATTCGGTGCGCTGAAGCTTGTAAACTCAAGTGGACCGATTTAGATCTGGTAAAGAAGAGCGTCAGGATAACTCCAGAGAAGAGAAGTAATGCTAGAATCTTAGCGATATCAAACAAGCTTGTTGACATGCTGAATCAGCTGCCAAGACAATCCGCGAGGATCTTCGATACTAACTCGGATGCGATGAGAAAGAGCTTCCAACTGCAACGAAAGCGAATGGTTGCCAAACTGAGAAATCCAAGATTATTACAGATAACCTTCCACACCTTCTGTCACTGGAAAGCCACAATGGAATACCACAAGACCAGAGACATATTACATGTCATGCAGCTGCTAGGTCACAGAAATATCAAGAACACCCTCATTTATACCCAGCTCGTGGACTTTCAAGACGATGAATTCGTTGCCAGAGTTGCGCACTCGGAAAAGGAGGTTTGCCGATTCATCGAGGCAGGTTTCGAGTATGTTTGTGATCACAATGGTAACCAGATTTTCCGGAAGCGCAAATGACTCCTACAAAATATTTTTTATGGTATGGGGTGCGTCTGTGGCGGGCGGGGTGGGATTTGAACCCTCCCCACAGTGGAGCACGAAATTTCCTGCAAAACTTGGGCAACCTTTTTGAATTATTTTTCGTAATCAGATATTGCCTGTGATGATAATGGTTGCCACTGCCTTATTGATTATTGATATGCAGGTTGGAAATTTTCAGTGCTCAGACCCAATCTACGAGGGAGAGAGACTTCTAGCTAAGACTGAAAACCTTATAGCCAAAGCGCGAGGTGCCGGCATTCCAATATTCTATGTCCAAAACAAAGGTGGTGAAGGTGATCCTGATGAGTTTGGGACCCCAGGATGGGAAATTCATCCCACCCTTGCTCCAAAAGAAGGAGACGTAGTGGTTGAGAAAGAGACGCCTGACGCCTTTCACAAAACAACCCTATATCAAAAACTCAAATCAAAAGGAATAGAGAAGCTGATTATTGCAGGTTTACAAACAGAGTATTGCGTAGATACAACATGCCGTCGAGCCTACAGCTTCGGATATGACACGGTCTTAGTGAAAGATGCACACAGTACCTGGAACTCCTCTAATTTAACAGCAGAACAAATCATTGGGCATCACAACCGAGTTCTGGGCGGGTGGTTTGTCACTCTCAAAAATCAAGACGAAATCGGATTCTAGAGAGCTCACGTAACAAATGGAAGAATCAAGCAGGGTTGCCTTTGCCTCGTAATAATGCGCGAACAAATTTTTGTTCAGGCTGGAAAGTATTTCCGATTAGCGTATCTTTAATGTTTTATCTCTCCGCTACTAATCTCTCATGAGAGGTTCAATATGAAGCCTATCTTCCGTGATGCTAATAAATCTGATTTAGAGGCTCTTTGGAAAATTTACGAGAAGCCTTATGGCAAGCATGCAAGCGCAGAAAAATTCATTGAAATGTATCTTGACCATTACTCTGTGAAAGTCATTGAGCGTGAGGAAAAGATCATAGGAACACTCGTCTGGTTTCCAAGAGAGACCCAAAACTTGGTTGGGCAGAAATTTTAGACCTGTGGATTGAAGATGAGTACAGAAGGAAAGGGCTAGGTTTCAAACTGATACAGGACGCATTTATGGATATCAAAGCATATTTCAAATCCAAGTGTCACAAACTAAGGTGCGTAACACTATTCACAAGCGCAAAGAATGAACCAGCAGAAGACATTAAGAAAAGGCAGGATTCAGAAAGGTAGGCTATGGCGGCTGTATTTCCGAAGATGGCACACCAGAACTTCTCTACTCTCTCAACTTTTAACTAGTTAGAAAGGGGAGTACAGATCTAGTTGGTGCACCGCTTTTTCAGCAGTAGCTTTGCTTGATCTTTCAGCCAGGCAGAAAATTTGAAACAGTGACGATTGGAGTTATCACCGCAAACCCCAATTTTTTGAGGGTAATTCATGCATGCGTATATAAACTTGCATCTTGATTTGGTATTTGGCTCATGATGGACTTGGCTTTCGTACAAAAATCGTTTGCGTTGGGAAGGGCATGATAACACCTTCTTTATCAAATGCTTCTATTATTCCAAGGTTAATCTTTTGTTGTGCGTCTAAGTATTTATTGTAATCTGATGTTTTCATATAGTATACGACTTGGAAATCTAATGTGAAGTTGCCAAATTCTGTAAAGTGGGCTCTATCAAACTCAGCTGGTTCAATGTCTTCTATTATTTTTTGTACGAGACCAGGAATCTTTTCAAGTTTTTCAACTGGTGTATCAGCAGCTACACTAAGTTTGAAAACCACTCTTCGTTTCTTCAACTTCTTAAAATTTCTTAGACTTGTCGTTGTAAGCTCTCTGTTGGAAATTACAAGTTCTTCTCCTTGCAAAAGCTGCAGTCGGGTGGATTTGATTCCTATCTTTCTCACCGTTCCTGCATAATCGCCTACAACTATGAAATCTCCAACTTCAAATGGTCTGTCAAAATATATCGAAAAAGCACTAAAGACATCGCTCAGCACGTTTTGTAATGCTAGCGCAATTGCGATTCCTCCCACGCCAAGTCCAACAACTACGCCAGAGAGATCGATGCCAAATGCAACCAAGATAGTAAGAAATGCAAATATATAGATAGCTGCTTGAATGATTTTTTTAAGGACAAAGAGAATGTGTTCGCTTACCCTCTTTTCGCGTCTTGCACGTTCGGCAAGCCACTTTGAGAGTACGTTTATAACTCGGGTTATTATGAAAGTGACAATCAAAATCTGAGCAACTGTAAATATAACTTCAAGGACGTATGAGTAAGGATTTAAAAAAGAAAGGGAATTTAAAGCGTAAAATACTCCTAAGATGGTAGCGAGAAGAAGTACAGGAGCCTTAATGTTGCGCAATATCTCATCGTCTATCTTAGTCTTTGTTTTTTTTGCCCATCGAGAAAAATATCTTCGGAAAACCAAATAGATTGTCCAGCCTACAGTTATCGAAAGCATAAAAATGATTACTGCAGCAGCGATTTCGCTCTCTAATTGACCAAGATTAAAGTAGTTCTGCAATAGTTCCGCGAGACTAAATGCCATCATTTTCCCCATCGCTAGTTCTTAAATTGGTAACCTCTAACCAGTTATCGAGCTATTTTATCGCATGTATCTTCGCACGCGACGTCATGAAATAATGTAGGCATGTACACGTGCAAGTCGATGTTAACCAGATTAGAGGTAACAGCTTTCCATGTTCTCATGAGAATTTATAAGCCTTCTTTCTATTCGTCATGTCTTCAATGACTGAACGTTTGGTTTCTGTTAACAGCAAAATGGTTTACATTTCTGATTGACATAAAAACTTGTTCCAAGCTTTGATGTGTTGTCTAAACTTAGAACCTTTCTCCTTTGCATATTTGGGGGCAATAAACAGCAATGCTAACAATTCGCGTTTATATTTTTTATAGTTCGAAGGATTGAGAAATAGGTTGCACAGTGAAGCTAATGCCCACCTGACTTGAAACAGCGCTATAAATGAATGACCAGTTTTAGTACGGGCGTAAGCAAATCGGAAAATATCTCTAAGAACATTAAGTTCTGAGCGTTTTTGTACATATGCGCTTTCTGAGTGGCATTTTTGGTGGCCGATTATAAAGTGGCTGTCTCTGACTGCAATTTCGTCTTTGGCCAAAAATCCCTTCAGATCCAACGCGTATGAATGATCTTCACCCCTTGCAATATATGGGTCAAAGGGAATAACGGAAAAGGCTCTTTTTTGAAGAATAAGTGCACCTCCTAATATGTGAGGAGGCATTGTTTTGAATCGCGTTTTTTCAACTAGAAAGGATTTCTTGATAAACTTATCCATTCCTCGAAGAATACTGAGAATCTTCTTTAAGCTCTTATCTTCCGACGGCAAACGTATAAAAATATCTCTGTAAAGTCCAGCTACTGCGACTATCCTTTTTTGGTTTAATTTGCATAGGACTAATTGAATTTGATCCCGCAGTTTTTCTGGATAGAGAATCAAACAGTCGTCATCTAAGAAGATTATAATGTCTGGATTGAAGAATCTCATCGCGCTATAGATGCCTAAATTTCTGGCAAGAGAATAGGGCGCAAATTGCAGGCAGTTGCTAAGATCTAGATCTGATTTACTTGGTCCAAGAAATTGTTCTACATAGCCACAAAACGGAGATCTCAATCCAGTACACTCTCTTATGAAATTCTTTTCATTAGTTGTTAGGTTTGTTTTTTTCAAGCTTTTTTCGGCAAGTCTTCCAGCTTGTGAAGAACTTAATTGTTTAAATGTTGTTGAGTGCGATTGAAGGAATCTTCTAGTTTTGATGAAATTATCATTGCTACTGTCGTCTATTAGAACTATAGAACAATAAACTAATTGTGTCTTAAGAATGGATTTTATAAGATGTTTTATCATTTCAGGGCGGTCTTTTGTTATTATCACAAATGTTATGGAGTATGCTTCCATCTTTTTCAGATCAAGATCATTTTGTTTCCGTGAATATTGAAGCGATAAACGTTCAAACATTAAGCCCACAACTGATGAAGACTCGTTTGAGAAGATAGACTTGGCAACATAATTATCTTTTAGGGAATTTTAGCTTAAGCGAATTTATATTCGAGCGTCTTTATGTAAACGTGTGTCATAAATTTGCGAATAGCGTATATTCGTTCCTCCTTACACACCGGTTCTGGATTAGTTAACCATATAATGGAAATTGCTAGGAGGGTGAGATGTGCAGGGAACGATGTTGCTATAATTTCTCGAGAAACTGAAGTTAAAACGAGCGATTTTCCAATACACAGATTAAGGTTTACTGGGAGTAGTATCCCGTTCTTGAGAAATCTAATTTTTCCTTTCAATAGCCTAAGCACTTTGAAGAAGTTTGACCTAATACACACCCAGTATCATCCAGGCATTTTTGCGGGCAATGCAGCAGCTAAGTTTTTGAGAAAACCACATGTATTTACCTATCACGGTTTTGCTCCAATAAGGAGTTGGAGAAACTATAAGCAAAAACTGAAAATGATAGAGCACAGGTTGGGAACCTTTCTAGCTCTTCGTTCAAAAATAAGCAAAATAATTACTGTGAGCCACTTTTTAGAAGAAGAGTTGATGAAAAAATATTTTGTCCAGAAAGACGAAATCCGGGTTGTTTATAATGGTGTAGACGCGGATCGATTTAATCCTAACTTGAGCAGCAATAACATAAAAAAGCTTTACAAATTGGAAAATTGCCCTGTCGTTCTATATCTTGGCAGGCTAAGTCCATATAAAGGCTTACAGTTCTTGATTAAGGCAATTCCAAGAATCTTAAAAGAGGTCCCAACTGCCAAGTTTTTAATAGGTGGAGCCATGCGATATGACGCAGCGGATTTAAGTAGATTGATCAAAGGTCTAAAAGTGAAGGAGACAATTGTTTTCACCGGATACGTTTCAGATCGAAAGGTTCCTGAACTCTATACTGCCTGTGATGTTTTCTGTTATCCTAGTCTTTGGGAAGGATTTGGAATGACGCCAGCAGAAGCGCAAGCATGCGGGAAACCAGTAGTAGCGTTCAATAACTGTGCCATACCTGAAGTAGTTGATAATAGCCACACAGGTTTGTTGGTGGAACCAAAAAATGTTGAAGCACTTGCAGAGGCACTGATTTCTCTTTTGCAGGATAAGGAACGTCGCGTTCGTATGGGGTTGAGGGCAAGGGATAGAGTGTTACGACTTTTTTCTTGGGATAGAGCCGCACAACAAACATTTCATGTTTACCATGAGGTTCTTTCATGAGATGGTTAGCCGTTTTAGATATGGATGGGACCATCTTAGAACGACGCACAGTTGATGTATTTTGTGAAAAACTAGGTCTAACTGAAAGGTTAATGGAAATCGATAGAAAGTCCAAGCTTATTGATGCTCATAGAGTTAGTGAGAGAATTGCAGAGCTGTTTTCAGGCATTGAAGCATCAAGACTAGAAGCCATATTTGATACAATAACTCTTGTAAGAGGTACGAAGGATTTTGTTAATTTTCTTAAGCCGAGGGATTTTGTGACTGCCATAGTAACTGACTCCTACGTTTTTCTGGCGTCCAGACTGGCACGAAAATTGGGCATAGATGAAGTCGAAGGAAACAAGTTGGAGATAGTTAACGGCATTTTAACAGGCAAGATTTCCATGCCACTGGGCTGGGAGGAAGAGAAACAAGAGAAATGTCAAAGAAAAGCCATTTGCAAACTTCACACGATGAATAATTTAATAAGAAAATATCAAATTCAGGACAATAGAACACTTGCTGTAGGCGATTCTGAGAGCGATCTCTGCATGATTAAGAAAGCTCGTGTAGGAGTTGCTTTTAGACCCAAAGACAACTCTGTAATAGAAGCTTCGAATGTGGTAATTCGAACAGATTTTCATGATTTAATCGAGTGGTTGAAAGACTTTTTAGGCAGTCTTGGCACTTAATTTGAAAGGTAGAAAAATGTTTTCGAAAGTAACCAAAGTGCTAGATATGGGCGATTATCATAGGTTTGAATTTGGAGAGTGTGTAAAAGAGAAATTTAACACGTTTGTGCTGGATGAAGGCGGCTTATCTTCCCCTTTGTCCATCTCTCTCGTTATTCCCACAAAATTTGAGCCTGAAGGCATTTTAGAAATCGAAGAAGATACATTGCATGAGATTCTAGCTCAATGTAGTGAGTTGGTTGATGCTGGTTATTTAGATGAAATAATCATTATGGGAGCTACGCAAGACGAAGAAGGAAAAGCGGATTTTGGCGTGCTTCAAAATGCGGTGAAGATTGCGTATGAAGAACTTGGTCTTTTCAAGGAACAAGTTGACCTGCTCAACAAGTATAGAAGTCAAAACGAGAAAGCGAAAAGAGGACTCATAGACTTCTTCTTGAAAGTGGTCCATCAGTTTGATGCAAACTTTTCAAAGCTGCTTGCGGGATATGGTGTATATGGCGCTACTGGCCATTTCGGTATACTTCCAGGCAAAGGTTCTGGAATTTGGCTTTCAATTCCCTTGGCACGAGGAGACATCTTATGCTTTGTTGACGCTGACATTATGGACTTCAAAAAGGAATACATCACTGGGCTTTGCCATCCAATTATCTACTCTTGGAAAGCTCAGGAAGCAGCTATCAAATTCGTGAAAGCGTATTACACGAGGATAACGGTCACCAAAACGGATTCTCAAATTCCTGTTTTCGGAGGGCGCGTCTGTCGTCTTCTTGCAGTTCCAATGTTAAAATCTATTGCAGAGATTTTCAAGCTCTATCTTGGCATAGAGAGTATAAAATATCCTTTAGCAGGAGAATTTGCAGTTTCCCGCGACATACTGGAGCAATTGAATTTTCCGAACACGTTTGCTGTAGAGACTTCTTTACTTTTCCAAACATATGACTTAGTTGGTCCGTCTTCGATGGCTCAGCTCAACTTAGATATATATCGTCACATTGGGAAACGATTTGAAAACTTAGAACCTATGGCCTATCAGATAATAGATTCAACTTTTCGGGTGGTTGATGAAAAGCTTGGCAGATCATTGACAAACGAGGAAAGAGAACAGTTCATTTTTTCATATAGAGATAATGTTGCCCAGCTTATTGATGAATACGAGAAAACAGCCTTAAGCCTTGAGAAAAAAGGAGAGCATATTAGCTATTCTCGGGAGAACGATTTGGAAAAAGCTCAGCTACTCCAGAAGGTTGTTAAGGATGTTTTAGCGGGAAAGTCAAAAGAAAAGAGACTTCGTTATCTCACTCTTCCTTCTTGGAGGAGAATAAGTGAGAGGACTAGAAACTATTTTGCTCTCAAAGAGATGCTTAGGCGAAGAAGCAACCAGAGCACATGGTCACGATTGAAGGAATGCAAGCTTTTGCACACATAAAAGCAAGCAAAATCATGGCAAGCTATCTAGGATGCTTCTCAAAACTCTATCATTCCTAATTTTTGGCATGTAATTTGCCCATCTGCCCTGAAATCTGAGATAGTCTAAGCTGTGGCATCTGGCAAAGTTAAGTGCTGATGGAATCTGAAACGTATTACATGTGAACTCTTTGAAGCTTTCGAGATTCCTTTTCTGAATCGAATGCAAGCCGTTCAGACAACTAGATATCACAAATTTGAAAGGAATTCCAAAACGTAAGAAATGACCCGGGTATGGTTCCAGTGAGTCGATTGAAACATATTTGATGTTTCCGATGTTTTTCTGGGCGAGTATTTTCTTTCTCATGTAAAGAAATCTGAATAAGTCTTGTCTCATTTCAGACCATTGACTTTTCCTTTCTCCTGGAAGATGCAGTACTCTTAACTTAGTATCCAGCAAAAATTTAAAACCAAACATTCGGGCGTTGACAAGCAAATCCATGTCCTCCCCACGAGTTATGTAAGGATCAAAAGGAACCTTTTCAAACATTTTCCAGTAGAGAACCATGTTTCCTCCGAAGGCAAATGTTGTATCTGTTAGCCGCTGTCTGTTATTTATGATCTTGAAGGCGTCGTTCATTTTTTTCTCTTTTGGCCAACCTGTCTGCCACCATGCCTTTGGACTAACAGTTAGAAGATATTCACCATCTTGGTTTACATAGTAACCAGCGACGCCTCCAATTAGTTTGCCACTTGCACTTTTCCTGACCGATTCTTGAATTTTGGCAAAGTATTTTTGATCATTGACAACAACGTCATCGTCTAGAAAAATGAGATAGTTCGACTTGAGAATCTGAGCAATTACTAAACCTATATTACGTATATTTGAGTAGCCATAGAAACTCAGAAGACTAGCTAAATTCTGATCTTTAGAGCTTATTTGTTTGAGCGTAGACGCAGAAAATGGTTTGATCTCGAAGTAGTCTTTGTATTTGTTTAGAATTCCATTTACTCTTTCCTTCGCTTTTTCTTCTAATGTTTGATGGGTTGTTGCAGCTATTACGGTTATTTTTGTTGACTCTGCTGGTAGATCTGTATTTTTTAAGCTGTCTAGGAGTCTCGGTAAAGTGCTGGACGATTCGATAGGTGTAGGGTGGTCATATACAGCGTCTGGGATTTGATGTTGAATTGCTGTTTTGGTCGAAGTCCAATAAGTAGGAATAATAACGGAGAATCGCACGAAAACTGCCTCAAAACATAAGACATCAGCACTATAGCAGCGGTATTAGCTTTTTGAGTACAATTGATTCCCAATCATATTTCTCTACCACCTGATCGAAATTGTTATCAACAGTATTCTCTAACATCATACGATATATCCTGAAAGCAATATCCATAGGCGGATTATTTAAGTCAAACATGTAGCCTTCAATGTCTTCTCTTATAAGCTCTTGAAATGGGGGGATTCTTGAACAAAAGATTAGTTTCCTAGCTGCTCCAGCTTCTATCACAGGAAGCCCGAAGCCCTCTTCTTTACTTGGAATAAAAACAAGATCCGCTATGTTATAAACGTCCGCCACACTCCATTTCATTACCTTGTTATTAGAAAATTCTCTTTTGAAGCTCACTAGATCGTGGCAAAACGTTACAAACTCTTCCAACCTTTGCATTTTTATAATGCTTCTAAGCTTTGACTCATAAGCCACTGACTCAGGGTCATTGCCGGGAGGACCGGTAATGAGAAGCTTAATCTTTTTCTTTCCAGAGATGTGAACCAACTCGTGAACTACATTAAGCGCTAGTTCAATGTTCTTTCGAGGCAACACTCTGACAGGTGTAATTATGATGAAATCATCGAATGAAAGCCCCAACCTTCCCATCAACTGCTTAGTGGTTTCGTCTATTTTTAAATACTCCTCCACACTAACACCATTAGGAACCACTTTTATTCTGCGAATTTTGTAAGGTTCTTTCAAAGCATCAAACTGTTTCGCTCTAAAGGATGTGGGTGTCACAAAAGTTATCCTTTTATTCTTATGGTGGAGTAATGTCAGCGGGAACTTGCTAAAAGAGTCTTTCCATTCTTCTCTTACAAAAATTGTATCGTGTAACCAAAAAATGAAGCGCTTTTTCAAGTCGTCTGTGAGTTCATTGATTGCAGCTGTGGCTGCAAAATTGAATGGCATAGAAGGAATGTTATGGATGATGCAAGAATTGATATCTGAAAAAAGTGGCTTCAGCTCTTGTTTTAAGTCATCTTTTAGTTTTTCAAATTCCTCAGTTTTTTTGTGTTTTTCAAGTATCTCCTTTTGTACAGTTTGAACTCGAGGATTTTCTGGTGAGAGTAGCGGAATTTCACATTCCTCCAAGTTCTTATAATTCAGTCCTCCTCCCTGGCCAAAAATTAGACGAATGTCATATCCTTGTCTAGTTAGAAACCTCGAATGATAATCGATTACAACTTCTACTCCTGCAATCTTTCTCGGTGGCGCGGTATAATGTACAATTCCTACTTTAGACATTTTAACAGTCTCCTGAAGTAGTCTAGGATTTTAGCCTTTTAAATGTGAATAACACTAAAAAATATTTAATATACAATGTGTAAATCCTTGCTACAATTGGCTATAAAGGCGTTTTATTATGGAAAAAAAAGCAAGTTCTGCTTTATCACCTCAGGCGTGTAGGCATCTGAAAAAACTGAAGAATGCAGAGATCCTTGTGGGGATTCCGTCTTACAACAACGCTCATACAATCAACTATGTTGTATATCAAGCTGCAAAGGGACTCGAAGCATATTTTCCAAATCTGAAATCAGCGATTTTTATTTCTGATGGAAATTCAACTGATGGAACTCTGGAGTCAGTAAAGGCTATGCGCTTTCCCTTTCAAGTAAGCGTAATTCCAACAACATATGTGGGGGTTTCAGGGAAAGGATCAGCTGTAAAAGCCATTTTCGAGGCCGCAAGATTTCTTGAAGCCAAAGCAGTAGCCCTTGTAGATTCCGATTTACGCAGCATAACCGCCGAGTGGATTGAACTGCTAATTTCACCTACGCTGAGCGGAACCGCACTTGTGACACCTTTTTACGTTAGACACAAATATGATGGCACAATTACTAACTTCCTGTGCTATCCAATTACTTCTTCTCTCTATGGTAAAAAAATTAGACAACCTATAGGAGGAGACTTTGGGCTTTCGATAAGTCTTGTCAACGAGCTCTTAAAATCACCTCTATTGCAAATGAACTGTGTTCAACGTTTTGGCATAGACATATTCGAGACACACACCGCGTTGGCTAAAAACTTCGATGTAAAACAGGCATTTCTAGGAAAGAAAGTTCACGAAGCAAAAGACCCATCCAAACATTTGGCGTCCATGTTTAGACAAGTGGCAGCATCATTATTCACTTGTACCGAACAATACGAAAAAGTCTGGAGGAAAATCCATGACTGTCGGGAGGTAGAAATCGTTGGCGAAAAGATTTACTCAGGAGAACCGGAAACAATTCGCGTTGACTTAAAGGGTCTTATGAGTGCCTATAAAGAAGGTTTCGACGAAAATAAACGAATTTATCGAGCAATCTTGAGTAAGGAATTGTTCAAGGATGTTGAAGTGCTAAGAAAATTGAAAGATATTGAGATTACTTTTTCTGTAGAAACTTGGGCGAAAATAGTATACATTTTTTGTGCCTGTTTCAAAAATGAAAAGAGTTTTGAAAGGGAAAACTTGTTAGATGCTTTCAGGGTGCTTTGGATTGGAAAAGTTGCCGCTTTCGTAAAAGAAACATTGGAACTAGATACTATGAAAGCAGAGAACAAGATAGAAGAAGAAGTCAGGATTTTTGAAAGACTAAAGCCGTACTTATTGGACATCTTCCAATAGACAGAACCTGCTCATTTTTCGTGTGTGCGAAAATAACCTCAGAAGCGTTGGAACAGTTCGCAGAAGATGTGGTTAGGAAAATAATACTCATAGCAAAAAACAGGAAAAAAGTTAAAAACGAAAAGGGAAACACTGTATATCACCATTTTAGGTGAAACACCAAAAGAAGTCGTCGCGCAAAGTGCAAAACTTGGTGTCAAGATTTCTGGTGTAGCTAATAGAGCTTTTAAATTGGTGATAAGATTGAGGCAGAAGGCGTTGAGGGAAGGTCATGAAGATTAGTGGCAGAACAATAGTGATAGAAACAGCTGAAAGCGACTTAGTTTATATTTCTAACTTGCTTTTCTTGTCGAATCTAGTTACTCAGAAAAAGCCAGAACAAAACGCATCTGAAGAAAATACCCAGTGAATGCCATGGATTTAATCGTTGTAATTTTGATATTAGTTTATCTTCTTACTCTGCTTCTCGCAGCAACTAGGGCTGTAACTATGTCTGTGGCAGCCCTTATAGGTGCCTTGGCTACCGCATGGTTTGGACTGCAATATGGCGTTTTTACCTACGACCAAGCCTTAAGTTTTGTGGATTTCAAGCTTCTAGCCCTCATAATAGGAACCATGATAGTCGTAGAGGTTGCGAAAAGAGGAGGGATTTTTCGGTTCGGTGCTTTATATGCCATCAAATTATCTCAGGGAAATCCAATATTATTGTTTTTTGCTGTCTGCATCAGCGCTGCAGCAGCTTCAATGTTTCTAGGCGACCCTACGGCTATGTTGCTTGTAGCAGCTGCTACAGCCACTATAACTAGGTTTTTGAAATATGATCCTATGCCCTATTTTATTTCGGCTGCAATTATGATAAACTTGGGGGGCACGAGTACTTTGATTGGTTCAATAAGCAACATGATCATTGGAGTACAAGCAGGAATTAGTTTTACAGACTTCATAAGCTATTTAGCGCTTTGCGAGATTGCCCTATGGGGATTAACTATTCTTGCATTATATTTAATCTTTAGAACTAGGTTGGGTTCGAAAAAAGATGTACCTTCTTATCATCCTTGGGAAAGCGTTGAAAACAAGAAGTTCTTTTTTCTTTCAATCTCGGTTCTTGCTTTGCTGATGCTTCTTTTCTTAACGGCAGAAAACCTTGGAGTGGGGCCAGAAGCTATAGCGTTAGGCTGCGCAATTGTTGCCCTTGTGCTTAGTAACATTAATCCTTCAAAAATCTTCAGAGAATTAGATTGGGAGACAGTGTTCTTCATTTCAGGTTTCATGTTTATAGTAAAAGGATTGGAGCAAACTGGGTTTTTCAGTAGTCTCTCTACGCAGCTTTTTCAGATGACTGGAGGAGATGTTTTGAGTTCAACTTTGATGACTCTTTGGGCAAGTGGAATTGCTAGCGCCATAGTCAGTAACACTGCAGTAGCCCTCACTTTCACGCCTATTATAGGCGGTTTGGGGGTCAAATCAGCGCCCTTGTGGTCGGCTCTTGTCTTAGGAACTAACCTAGGAGGAGCCACTACCCCATTAAGCGGCTCTGTTCCTATCTTGGCAATAGGCATGCTTAAACGCGAAGGCCTTGACATGAACTTCGCAGAGTTTACAAAAGTGGGAGTAATAAGTTCTTTAATACAACTGGGGTTCTCTAGTCTCTATCTTGTCCTGAGATTTGGACTATTACCTTGACAGTCAGCCGACTTCGCACAGTGCACAGAAAAGATAAAAGTTTAGAAAACCATAAGAATAATGTGCGAATATTTGATACAGCAATGTGTGTCTTGCTGGAGAAGTTCTTTAGAAAAATGCCCACTCGGAGCGCATAATGTAGTTTTTGCGGTTGGTCTATTTGATGGCATATCAGAGTTTAAACCCTCATTTAATGCGTATATCGGAACACTTAAGAAGTGTGTTTCCAATGAAAAGGTTCGAAACAACTGGTGTAACATTGTGTCAGAAAAAGAACAAACTAAAGGCGAAGAACCTGCTGAAGTTGAAAACAAAGAAGAATCAAAAGAAGAAGACGTTGAAACCGGAAAAACAACTTCCAAAGTAAGCAAAGAACAAAATATAGTCTACATTGGAAATAAGCCTCCAATGAATTATGTCATGGCGGTCATCACAGCCTTCAACATGCGCGATACGGATAACGTCGTACTGAAAGCACGCGGTCGCGCTATAAGCACAGCTGTTGACGTTGCCGAAATCACTCGGAATCGGTTTTTCAAAGACGCCAAAGTGCATTCGATTGCAATTGGCACTGAAGAAATCACACCGAGAGAGGGCGGAAACCCGAGAAACGTTTCAACAATGGAAATTAATCTCCATAAATAGTTGAAACCCATACAAATCCGCCCATCTTGCCCCATTTTTATGCAAACGCCTGATTGATCAAATATTTGTACGCATGATGCACACAATGGGAACCAGATCTTTCGGAAGCGCAAGTGACCCCTATAAAATATTTTTTATGGTATGGGGTGCGTCTGTGGCGGGCGGGGTGGGATTTGAACCCACGACCACAGGCTTAGGGGGCCTGCGCCCTATCCGTACTAGGCATCGGTAGAAAGCCCATTAACTCTCTCTACCCGCCCCTTAACCCGCCCACGTTCTCATTAAAGTCTTTAAATGTTATAACCATAACGCTCCAAAGAATGCTAGCCGGCCGCTAAAAATCGCAGAATATTTAGATCGATAGGCAACTTTGAGCTAAGTTTTAAATCTTGAAACCCACCTAATAGTAAGGCTAGAAATGCTAATGGAGAAAAAGTGTGTTGAGTGAACCTAAAACCTCCCGAATCTTGAGAAGCCTTCCCAGAGATAAGGCCTTTTACTTCTTCACCTCAATAGGAAATTATACCGGAGAAAGCGCTGCTTCTTTGGAAGAGTTTGTTAAGAAAATCCTAGAAATAAACGTCAAATCCTTAGAGTTCCATCTTTACCGAGGCGATTATGAAAAATGGATTGCTGGAACATTAGAGGACAACGCTTTAGCTGACAAAATTAAACGACTCAAGGAATTGAAACCCATTGGAATTGACCTCCGAGACCGCCTTTACCTAATCGTTTCAAAGCATTACGAAAACCTCAAGAAACCACGTTCAACTTCTGCGGTGTCTACTTTCACAAAACCAAAATCCACTACAATAACATTCAGTAGACCAGAATCAAAAGAAACTGTGGAGACTCAAGTCGAAGAATAAGTGACTCTTTCGCTTAAGCCCTCTATCTTGGTCAGTTTCCAATTAGGTGCGATGATTAAAGGCAAAATACAGAACGGTTCCCCTATCAAGCCCGTCAATGTTTGGTTCTTTCTCTTTGGGATTGTGTAATACTTGGTCTTTTCATCTTTCGGATAATAATCCAAAGTTGCATTGTTTAGATGAGGCTTTCGATTTATCTCATCTACAGCACCCTGAATATTGTAGGGATTTTCTGCAAGCAAAAATTGGAGCAATTGTACAGTTGAAGCATCTGCATCAGAGTCGACAACATCGCTCGTAAGCCACCCAAAAACAACTCTAGCGCCTTTGTCAATCAACGCCTGTGCCATACTAGGTTCTCTCAAACTCTCACACCCCATCAAAACAACCACACAATTGCTATCAAATCGCCCTTTCATACTCCATTTCACAAAAGTAGGACCAATTGCAAGATATTTTTGACCGGTGTATCGAAACTCGGCAATACTAATTTGATCCCCGTAACCAGAATATTGCCATTCCTTTTCTCCGTTATATAGTTCTGAGGTGAATAAATCCACGTAATTTGTTTTGTTTCTTACTGCAGAGTGAGCTCTCAATATTATTACTTTACTCCCCTTTAAAGGAAGCTCTCTATAGAAGTCAATGGTTACAATCGTCCCAGGATAATATTTCACATCAAACCCTGAAGTGTTAAGGAGTGAAGTTATTGTGTCATTGAAATGACAATTGAATAAATCCTCTTCTATGATCAATTGGTCTATGATGGCGGCTGTCCAGCTTTCTGTGAATGGCATGAAGAATATGTAGTAGACAACCAATACTGCCAAAAGAATAATAGTAACCAGAGCAACACCATACAACAGTTTTCGATTTAAACCCTTTTCAACAGCCCTACGTTTTTGCCTTCTTGCCATTGACGTCACAAACTAATTGAAGACACTACATTTCATATGCGTCTGGAGGTTCTTTAACCTCTCGCTAATGCATGCAAATTTCAGTTTTGGCTCAGTTTTTTCAACTGGTTTTGGTACATTTCGACTACTTCTTCATTTGTTGTCGCATCTTCGGGAGACTTGTCAAGTCGATAGTTGCCAGTGAATCGGGGAAATCTTATAGCTAAGCCGCTTCCTTTGCGAATGGAATCCATGGCACTGGTGTGAATTGGGCTTAAGGTAATCTCAGCGCCGAGAACCTCAATAACAATTGCTGGTTCAAACCAAACATCTGCTTCAAGCATCGATTCCACCCTTGGATGTTTGTGAGAAAGCTTGTGTTTCTTCATCATTTTGGGCAGCTTTTCCAAATCTTCGTCAGTAAAGCCTGTTCCGCATTTTGTTATTGTTTCAAAAACATCTTTGCCAGGGTTATAGGTGGCTAGAAGTATGGCTCCGTATGTTCCTGCGCGTTTTCCTCTCCCATGGAAAGCTCCTACAACCACTAGGTCTACAGTGTCGGTCATTTCGCTCTTGTATTCCCGTTTATATTTTATCCACATCCATCCCCTTGCACCTGCTTGATAGACTGAATCTTTACCTACTGACTTGCACATGATTCCTTCGCAACCGGCTTCTATGGCCTTTTCAAAAAACTGCTCAATACCTTCCACATGATTTACAATTTGAGACTCTGAAGTTCTCACACAATCGCCCTTTATGGCTATTTGCTCAAGTTTTTTCCGTCTTGTCAAAAAGGGTTCTAATGTGTAGTCTTTTTCGTCGGCGTATAAAACGTCAAACATGAAAAGGGAAACGGGATATTCTTCCATTGCTTCTTTGACACCATATTTTCGTCTGCGGTGCATTAATTCTTGGAAAGGCTTCATCTCGCCAGTATCTAAATCTACGGCGACACATTCAGCTTCGATGATGGCATTTTTGGCTCTCAAATTTTCTTTGATGAGTTCTACGGCGTCGGGATATTGATCTGTGATGTTTTCTAGACGTCGGGAAAACAAGGTAACATGATCGCCTTGTTTGTGAGCTTGAATCCGTTCTCCATCGTACTTGAATTCTGCCATGCATCTGCCAGCTAGCTTTTCTAAGATTTCTTCAGGTGAACCTAGTCGTTCTGCAAGCATTGGTCGTATAGGGTTTCCAAGCGATACTTCGAACTTTTCAATGCCCTTTAACCCTTTTTCTGCAACTGTTTTGGCTACTTTTCCAAGGTCGGAAGAAATGTTGTAGCCTCTCTCGAGAGAGTCTCTTGCCTCTTTTCCTCCTCCGTAGGCGATTGCCAAAGCGTCTAAAACAGTCATGTCCGCGATTCCTAATCTCAGGCTTCCTGTTACGATTCTTATGATGTATCTTGCTTCTTTTGGTGTGGCGCTTATTAAAAGTCCAGAAAGAAGGCTCAACTTTTTTTCCATTGAACCAGCGCCTGAGGCTTTAGCCATTCTGTCAAGTACGTCGTAGACTTTTTCAACAGTTAATGGTTCACCTTTGAATAGTGTCGCTTGAGCCCTCTTTAAAAGGAATTTTTGAGCAGTTTCGCCTATGTCTCCTGTTTTGGCGAGGTCTTCCACGATTTCCTTTTCGCTTTTTCCTGTTGCTTTTGTAACTGTTTGGATAGCGAGTTTTTCGGCTATGCCTGTTTGTATGTCAACAAAGTCAGGATACAGTTTTCCTTGTGTAAGATAAACTACTTTGTCTATAGCGTCTTTTGAGGTAAGTTTAAGAAGTTCCACCAAGTAGTCGGTCATCTCAAGTCTCTTGGTCGTAGCCTCAATTTTCTCATAGCAATTGGCTATCAGAGAAAACCTCAAACATCTTCCTCGCGTTGACTTAAGGCAAAGTGAACTATTAAAATCAAACTATTAAGGTGTGATGCGTCTGTGAGCTTGTCTGTTTTGAAATGTTTCTTGATGAATAATGTCGGTTATTGGCCTTCTTCTTCGTAATGTCGGCTTCTCAGAGGGGTATCCAATTGGAATTATGGCTACTGGTCTAACCTGGTCAGGAGTCTTTAGAGTTTCACTTACCATTTCTTCTCGGAAAGCTCCAATCCAGCAAGTGCCAAGTCTCATGGCATATGCCGCTAGCAACATGTTTTGTGTAGCCGCTGCGGTGTCTTGTATGCAATAAAGGTTCACTCCACGGCTTCCATAACCTCGACCTGAACGAGCTTCGTTTGCACAAACCACTATTACAACTGGGGCTTCTTCAATGAAGGTTTGATTCAAAGCGGCAATGGATAGCTGGCGCTTTATCTGTGGGTCTCTTATTATGACGAATTCCCACGGTTGAAGGTTGCCAGCTGAAGGTGCATGTCTAGCAGCGTCAATGAGCTTTTCGACCTGTTCTTCAGAAACCGTCTTTTTTTCAAAAGCACGGATGCTTCTTCTGTCTTTTATTGCTTCAAACACATCCATAATCTTCTTGCCTCTCGGTGTCAACAACATTCTCAACGCGTATAAGCTTCATATTATTTCCTTATCAAAGTTGATGAGTGTGTTATATAAGATGGAAGATATTTTATTGTTTAAATATCATGAGAATGTTAAGGTGAAACTTGATGGAAAAGATTCCGGCAACACGGCTTCTGTACTATGATGATGTTTATCTGCGTGAGTTCAAAGCCAAGGTTCTTCAAATCGACAAAAAAGATAGGCTAGTTGGCATAATTCTTGACAATACAGCTTTCTACCCGACTGGTGGGGGGCAACCTTCAGATAGGGGTATAATTAAAGGAGAAAAGGGAAAAGGTGATGTTTTAGATGTTCAATGGAACAAAGGGAGACTTTTACATCTGGCAGATAACATGGTTGGTGAGATTGAGCAGGATGAGATAATTAATGGGGTTGTCGACTGGAATCGTCGGTATTTATTGATGAAAAATCACACAGCAGCTCATATAATGGCGGAAGCCGTGAGGCGCGTTCTCAAAAGCCCTGTGGAAATTGTAGGTTCAGGGCTTGATGTTGATAAGGTGCGTCTAGATTTGGCTCTAGAAGAGTCCCTACGTCCCTTGTTTGAAAAAATTGAAGACATTGCTAATAATATTGTTAGAGAAAATAGGCCTGTTGAAGTAAAAATCATGAACCGCGAAGACGCGGAAAAATACGTTGAAAAATTCCATGAAAGTTTGAAAACTCTTCCATCAAAAGTTTCGCAAGTGAGAATTGTTGAAGTCAAGGATATACATGCGTGTGCTTGCGGTGGAACACACGTGAAGAGCACCAGCGAAATAGGTGCCATAAAAATTTTGGGGCGTTCTTCAAAGGGTAAAGGCGTAGAACGTTTGGAGTTCAAAGCGCAAAATCCTTAAGTTTGAATACGCTTTCCTTTCATGGATGATGAACAAGAGAGTTATATGAGCACTGCTGTGATAGAACTCTCGACGGGCGATCTGACAAAACTCCTTATCTTTTTATGTGCTGAGAAAAAACTGTTAATAAGGATGACTAGAATATTTCCAGAGTGCAGGCAAGGTTGCTTGTAGAGTCGAATTGGCATTACAGATGTTAAGAAGGAATAAGCTATGTCTAAAACACCTATCGAAATCTCAGAGTTGCGTAAAACTGCTGATGGTGACACCGTGAAAGAGTTAGCTGACTTCCTGGAAGAAAGGCTGAAAGGTGTGGAAGTCGACATGACTGGCAGTGAAATAATCTTAAACTACGAAAAAGAAAAGCCGTTTTCTAGGTCTCATCTGCGAACTCTTCTGCGCAAGTTTTTACACAAAATGGAATTGAAAGATTTTCGGGTGATTGCGGGAAGAGAAAACGCTTTTGTTATTAAAGAGAAGAAGCTTCGTGTCGAAGAATAGCTTCTGTCCACTCTCTTTTGAGCTATTTTCCTGCAGCTATGGAGAAAATCCCCGCTAGCACCAGAGCCGCGCCTAGAACAAAAATTGGTGCTGGAAATTCAGAAAAAATTGCGATTCCTAAAATTGTTGCGCCTAGAGGTTCAAGAAGGGCCATTGTGGCGGTTTCAAAGGATTTTAGGTTGGACAATGAGGAAAAATACAAGGTGTGGGCGGTGGCTGTTGGTAGTATGCCGATTCCTAGGAGAGGTAGAAGCATTTCTAGGTTGTTTGCAGCTTCAAAGGGGGTTCTCGTTAGGGCTGCTGTTATCCCTACTGTTAAGGCGGCTGTTAAGTATATCAAGAGCATGGTTGGCAACAAAGGAAGTCGACTCCGTTTCTCTCTGCCATAGTTGAGATAGAAACCTTCTGCTACTGCCGCCAAAGTGGCTTCCAAATTCCCTACTAAGTTAGTTGTCTCTCCCCTCCCCGCGTCTCCATAAGCTATGAAACCTGCCCCAATAAACGACAAAATCATGCCAGTTAGAGCCAGTTTTGACGGTTTTATGTGATAAAGAAATGTAGATATCATCATGGAGAAAATTGGTGTTGTGTTCACAAGTATTGTCGCGTTTAAGATTGTTGTGTCCTTTACCGCAGAGACGAAAAGGATGAAATGAGCGCCCAATAGTGTTCCCAGTACGAGAAAATGATTTAAGTTGTTTCGAATCAAGTTTGTGCTTGGCTTCTTCTTGAGTGCAACTATGATTAGGGTTAAAGCCGTAGATGCTATTATCAAACGCCAAAGGGCGATTGAAAAAGCGTTCATGTCGGTTAGGAGGCGGATGAATATAGCTGCTGTGCCAAAAAGTATGCCCGCTGTAATGCCTTCTAACAACGCGGGTTGTCTACTCTTTATAGCCATAAGAGAACGCCATTCTCATTTTTCAGCAACAACTCTACTCACTGCAGCTTCTTTTTCCAACCTTATCACATGTTCTGCTTTCTCTGCAAAAGCTTCGTTGTGAGTAACTGCAATTATCTGCTCTATAGCTTTAAGACGGGCAATGGCTTCGGCTAAACGGTCTACTGAACGATCTTCTCTACCAAGGCTTTCGGTTGGCTCGTCTAGCAAGAGCATCTGGAGACCATGTCCTGTTCGCGCTTGCATAATGAGTTGACCTAAGGCAAATCTGTAAGCAAAAGCTAGAAGAGTGCGTTCTCCACCGGAAAGGTAAGAGACTTCTCGTTCGTAGCCTTCTTGGCTTTTGATGGAAGGTGTGTAAGTTTCGTCAATACGAGCAAATAATGTGGTGCCTTCTTCCCCTACCAAGTTATCTAAAACCTGTTGGACAACCCGCTCTAAGATTCGGACAAACTCTGTGCGCAACTTAGGCTGTATACTCCTATAAGCGTCACGAATACTGTCAACTGTTTCCAAGAGTTTCTCTATCTTTTTCACCCTTTCCATCTTTTGCTGAGCTCGGTCAAGGCGTTCACGAAAATCTTCAATCCTTAAAGATGCATCTTTTCTGTGGCTTTCACTAGATTCCATTTTTGCCTTGATGGCATGATATTGATTAATGGCACTTTCGTGAAGTTTCCGCGTGCTTTCCAGCTCCGACATATCGAATTTCGTAATTTCTTCGCGGATTTCTTCAAGTTGTGCTCGTAGCGTCTTCTCTTGTAATCGTTGTTCTTCAAACTCTGTCTCAAGTTTCTCCTTGGACTCCTTCTCTTCAATAACTCGCATTCTCATGTTTTCTATTCTCGGGGTATGTGATTGAAAGTCTGAAACCGTTCTGTTTACTGTGTTTCTTAGTTTTTCCAGCTCGTGAAGATTTCTTTGTAATTCTGTAAGCCTTCTCTCTCTTTCCACATTTTCTTCTTCCATATGTTTCAAAATGTGACCTTTGTAATCTTCAGATAGAGGCTGTAAACAGAGAGGGCATTTGCTTTCCGCTGCAAGGTTGGATGCTCGTTGTTTGGAGGTTAAGCTCTCCTTTCTTGCTGCTTCTTGTTCGGCTCTTATGCCTGTCATCTGCTCATCAAAGGAAATCAGCTGCTGCTTCATTTCCTCTATAGTCAAATCTGGAGCCAAACCAATTCCTTTCAACTGTCGTCTCTGCGAGTCTAGTTGGGTTTCAAGGTTATCCAAGCGCTGTTCAAATTCACCAATACTGGTTGTTTTGCTTTGAATCTCGTTTGCAAGTCTTGCACACATGTCTTCTATATTTGCGACTTTTGCTCGGAACTCAGCCTCCTTTTTCAATAATTCTTCTGTTTGTTTCCTTAATTGTTCTAAGCTCTGTAGTTTAGCAGATGCGGCTTGTAACGCCGTTTCCGCCTCTTGAAACCTCTTATTTAAGTCTAAGATTTCGTTTTCAAGAACCGTAAATTCTTCAACAGCCCCATGGTAGTCTGCTTCAAGCTTTTCTATTCCAACAACATCAAAATCCTTCTCATAAGCCTTCTTTTCACCCTCATATTCCCTTTGAACCCCACGAACGTTGTTCCACGCAACTTCATAGTCACTTAATCCAAACAACTGGTCTAACCGTCTTTGCCGCTCTCTAGGAGTAATATCTAATAATTCTTTAAGATGCTCTTGCCTAACCCATACAACTTCACGAAAAATTTCCTTATCCAACCCTGTTATAGTTCTCAACTGTTCCTCCACAGCTTCATTTTTCATACTGGCGATTAGTTCGTCTTCCTCATAAAAATTCAAATTTTCCACATCTTGACCTATCCCCTTTCCATGTCTCTTCAGCCCTCTTTCAATGCGGTAAACTTTTCCATTCAACAGAAACTCAACTGTTACCTTTGCCGAGTCTTCTCCCTCGCGTAAAAGATAGTGATAGCTTCTAGTCAAAGGATCACCAAAAAGAGCAAAATCGATGGCGTAAAGTATGCTAGACTTGCCAGTGCCTAAGCCCCCAACAAGACAGTTAAACCCTCTCTCGACATCTATTCTAGAGTTCTTATGGGAGCGAACGTTTTCCAAAGTTATTGTTTTAATTCGCACTCAGGTATTTCTCCAATCTCTCTTTTACTTTTTCCTCATCTTTCTGAGCTAGGGGTTCGATGAGGTTTACAGAAAGCCTTGCAATTCTTTCAGCTTCTTCTCTTGGATAACGCTCGGAAAATATCTGGAGAAAATACTCAAAAGCCTTGGTTTTCAAGTCCTTAAGTTCACCTTCAAATATTGAGCGAACAACCTCTTCTGGTACTTCTGTCTCCCTTAACCGAAGGATCGGATGGACTAAAAGCGCCTTTTCAGCAGCATTTCTAATCTTAGCTATGTCGATTTCGCTTCGATTGGCTTCGGCAGGCAAGACTCCTCGTAAAACGGGAACAAGAATTACACCTTCTTCATCGTTTTCTTTAATTTGGCGAACAACAGACTCACTAATCTTCACCGGGGTCTTACCGCTATAATCGTTCTCCAAAATAACAAAACGACGAGGGCTTTCCAGTTTTATTTGTTGAAAATCAACTTTCCCCTTCTCACTTACGTCCAAATAATAGAAACCCTTCTTAAGCCTTGCGTCATCATAGTAAACAGTTTCTATGGAGCCACTGTAGGCTAAAACACCGGTCTTGAAGCTTCCTGTTGAGGGCTTGTGGATATGCCCGCCAGCATAATAGTTAAAACCTTCCGGCAACAATTCGGGCGGCGCTTCGGCTTCCATCTGGGGCGGCTTGACCCTCGGCAAATCTAAGGCCATGTGGAAAACAAATATATTAAACAACTCAGGATCAGGTGACGGCTTATTTTTTTCATAGAAAATCGGCAGTTGTTCTTCCGTTTTTCGCCTAGTCCTATAATTTGGGACGCCGTAAACGTAGCATTTCTCGTTTTTCCAACAAGCTCCTTCATGACGAGGCAAATAATACAACAATCCCGCTGCGTCTAAGGGATTAAGAATAGTGCTTGTGATCACGTTCGGTGCAGCATCGTGAGATCCATCGACAACCAAAACTGGAATATTCGCATCTCGAAGCTGGCTGAAGTTTTTAATTGCAGCCTCTAATGTGACGTTGCTAGGCCTTGCATGATGGAAAAGGTCTCCGGCGATTATCATAAAGTCCGGTTTCAACTCTATAGTCTTGTCAACAACTTCTTTGAAAGCTCTAGTGAAGTCTTTACGTCGCACTTCGAGATTATATTGGGTATAACCCAAGTGGATGTCCGCTACATGAACGAAACTTAGAGGCTTCAGCTTCAGTCTCCTCCTCCCTTTGCTTTTAGTAACGTTTTCTCTTTTAAGTGTGAGAGGAAAGTGAAAATATTTTCCTTGTACAACCGTTATGTTTTACCGTGTCTTACCAAATACTTAAATTTCTTCTAAGCAACTTTAAATTCAAGTCTAGCGAGAATAATCGAGGGAAAATTGTATGGTACAACGTCTATTCAGGAGAAAGAAGAAAGAAGAAAAATTGGAGGAGCAAGGTCAAAAAGTGGAAAGGACAAAGTTGGAGCAAATTTGCGGCAACAACAAAGAGGTATGTGAAGCTTTATGGCACACAATGTTTTATGACCCGACAAAGATTAAAACAACAATGGAGGAAGCTGCTAAAACAGCAGCGAACTTTGAAAAAAATGGGGAGAGTAGGCGGGCAAGAGTGTATTATCATATTGCTGGTGGACTAGCCCTGTGGAAAGGAGACGCATCGAAGGTGAAGCAGTATTTTGGCAAATGTGAAAAGTTGGCCCCTGATATGGATTATGGATTGATTACTAAGATTCCTGAAAAAGCAGTAGAGAAGGCGCAGGAGTTTTATAAGGAGTTTCTGAAGCAGAATTGAAGTTTTTCAGTAATTAGGTTTATTAGTTTTTGTTTCTGCTTCTTTTTATTGCCGGGGTGGCCGAACGGTTCAGGCGGCAGCCTGCAGAGCTGCTCTATGTGGGTTCAATTCCCATCCCCGGCTTCCAAAGTAAGTCTCTTACAAACGCCATAGATAGCTCTCTATGAGAAAACCAGAGCAAATAGGATAAACAGAGGTAAAAATATTACAATAGCGGGCACACTGGCGCTTCGAAATGATAAATTTTCTGAGGTTTGAAGGGCAAAGGTTGACAGCAAGAGAGGCCACAAGACTAATGTGAAGATAAAGCCTAAAGTCAAGAAAACCAAGTTTAGTGCAAGCGAGTTTTTAATTGGATAGAATACTGCCTCAAAAAAGTCAACGATAATTGTTATTACAGAAGGTAAAAATGCGAAGCCTAAAAGAGATGCTGCATCGGAGTAACCACCGTTCCCTCCAAGTCGTTTTCCTGCGACATGAACTGACACAGATACAACCAACCAGAGAAGAATCATAGCAGGAACAATTAACACAGTTTTAGAAACAAGCTCCAATGATTCACCTAAGATGAGAGGAATAAACAGCCAACGTACAGGAACAAAATCAGTCGCAGATAGGGCAACGGTTCGAACAATCCATGCAAGAGAAACTAAAGTGACAGTGACTAAAGAAAATAGGATTGACCGACGATGACAAATTTCTTCGGATGTACTTCGCGGATGAAAGAGCGTCCCACGGAGGAATTGGATGAAATTTCTCCAAGAGAAAGCACTTAGACGCCCACTTAAGTAAAGATCGATGAAAATCATGAAAAAGTAGGGTATGGACAAATATTCTAAGGCGACCACTGGACAGGCTAAGAAAAGCGGCTTCAGAATTGCGTCATTAAGAGGTTGAAAAGCTGTGTCATTTAGTATGGTTATGAGGAGAAGCATGAGTCCAAAGGTTACGCTGAAGCCGAATTGAATTATGAAGCTTTTCTTTTTTAGAAAAACTGCGGGAATCTGCGAACCGCCTAAGAAACTCACGATGGCAAGACCGTAAATGAAAACTATTATTTGCTGTATGTTGTCGTCTGAAGGCACGAATCCCGAAAGATCAATAATGCTTTCTGCAGCACTGGTGAGAAGGATGGAATAGCATACAAGCAGCACCCAGGCAACTGCAATGCATAAGTATCTTTTTGAAGACTGCAAAGCGATATCAATTCTCCCTTTTGGAGAAGAAATGAAATAAATGTCTTTAGCCGCTTAGCGACATGTCAACTGTCAATTGGCCTGAGAGTCCTAGATTTTTCCTTGTGCTTGAATTTTTCGAAGAGCACCCAAATAGGCAAATGCTCCTACAATGGCGAAAGGAACGCTTGTGAGAAGAATTCGCAAGAGAAGGTCTAATTCTATAGGTATACCTAAAAAGGTGTATTGGCGAAGGGCTTCAGCTGCCAAGCTTAAGGGGTTCGAAGTAACTATAGGAAGTATGAAAGAGGGCAAATAATTCTGAATCTTGTCGAGGGGGTAGTATACTGTGCTTAGAGTTAGGAGGGATACTTGGACGATATTTTGGAAGGCAAAGAAAAATTCTCCATGTGTCGAGGCAATTGCCGAAAGTGTTGCGGCGATGCCTGCGAGTCCCATAGCCAAAACGAAAAGAAATGGTAGCAACATCAAAGCACTCAAAATCGCACTTGCTTGAAGTACAATCATTGCAATCGTCAGAAGTGAGCTTGCATACACTAGAGCAGCTGCGCCTCCAGCAAGCAAGTATGCTATGACAAGACCTTGAGTGCTTACTGGGAGAGATAGTTCGTATTGGATAACGCCTTCCCGAAGAGCTAACCAGATTCGTCTGCCAGTATCCAAAGACGCGGCAAAGAGTCCCATGACAACGACTGCGGGAACGAAATAGTTGAAGTATTCAAAGGTCATCATATTCCCATAAACAAGCGCCACCACAAGCATGTCTGAGAGGTTGAGGCTAAGAAGTATGGCCATGAGCCATTTTGTCCGGAAAAAATAGGAGAAGTCATTGCGGGCTATGGCGAGAATGACGCGGATTTCGCTCATGCGCTTTTGACCCCTTCTACAAGTCTTTGAGCAAGGAATATACCTAAGCCTAAAGTGCTGACTGCTAAGCCTGCTAGCACTGCCACTGCATAATAGGGATTTAGAAGAATGGTTGGATCAAATCCTAAGATGAAACGGACTAAATCTGAGCCATATGTGAGTGGGCTGAAGGCTGCCGCTGAGGCGTATTGTGAGGGCAATACTATGAAGGGGTATAATACTGTACTGAATCGGATTATGACAGCGCTCAAGCCTGTGACCATGGCGGTGTAGAGGTCGGAGGATTTGAAGGCGATAAATGATAACCCCAGCATCAGACCTGCTACGCCAAAACCTAGGAAGAACAGTGCTAATATACATGCTACAACGGAGACCCATGTTAGATTGCCTATAATTAGCAAGGTAACTATCAATGGAACTGAAAGCATTAAAGCAAGCTCTGTTGCCCCCTGTAACGCAATTGTTAAGAATAGCTTTGATCGTGAAATTGGAAGACTGAGCAAATAGGGCAGTCGCCCTTCATGAGCGTGTTCAACAAAGTGGCGACCTGTGTGGGATGCCATGTCAAAAGTTATCATAATAACTAAGCCTACCGCATAGAACTGTTTGTAGTCGCCTATTACGGGGTTTGTGACCAGTTGAGAAATTATCGCACCGTATATACCAACTTGGACTAGGAAGACGACCCATTCCATGACTATCCACACTGGTGGACTGAGCTCTGGTTTTAGGTCGAACCAAACGAGGCGAATTACGTTTCTCATTTGTTGTTCTCTCTCAAGGTTCGACCTGTGAAGTGGAGGAAAACATCGTCTAAGGATGGTTCAGTTATTCTGATTGAATGGATTCGCGCCTTGTTTTGATAGCAAATTTCTGTCATTTTCGGTACCCATGACTCTGCCATGGATACATAGGCTTTGAATCTATTCTCTCTTGCATTAGTTATTTTCACAGTCCCATCTATTTGATTGAGAGCTTCCTCCAAAGTTTTGGGTTCGGATGTGTCTATTTCGAGTTCGACTATGTCGCCGCCTGTAATGCTATCTTTCAGCTTCCTGACCGAATCGCAAACGACAAATTTTCCAAGGTCTAGCACAGTTACACGGTCAGCTAGGTATTCGGCTTCGCGAACCTCGTTTGTAGCGACTAAAATAGTTGATCCTTCTTCTCGAAGTTTAAGGATTTGTTCCCAGATTTGCCTCTTTCCACGGAGGTCCACTTGACTAGTAGGTTCATCCAGTATGGCAAATTTTGGACGCTGAACCAGGACTTTAGAGACCTCCAACCGTTTTGCCTGCCCACCTGAGAGATGCATGAAAAGCTTATTTCTAGCATCCCAAAGCTCCAAGTCTTTGAAAAAGGTTTCAATCAAAGAATCAGCTTTTGCTTTCGGAACACCGCAAACGCTCGCATGAAAGCGTAAGATGTCTGCAGGTTTGTGACGCCAGAAGCCTCTTGCGTCCTGAAACGCTATTCCCAGTAATCTGCGTACTTGTGTAGGTTGGGCAGCTACATCTAACCCCATCACTTTTGCGTTTCCTGAGGTTGGTTTAAGCACTGTGGCGAGAATGAGGAGAAGAGTTGTTTTTCCTGAGCCGTTGGGTCCGAGGAGCACCATGATTTCGTTTTCGTCGATGGTGAAGTCTAGGTTTTCAAGGGCATACGTTTTGCCATATCGCTTTGTTAGATTCTCGGTTTCAACGGCGTACATTTATATCTTCCAACATCAAGGCTGTTTTGAAAGGCTAAAACCGTAGTGTGAATCTGGAAAATAAATGTAGTGGTTTCTAGACTATTCGTTTGTGTATGGTTTCGCGTGCATTCGTTAAAATGTTAGGATTCGTGAGTCAAAGCTTAAGTAAATTTCTCTCCAGATTTATATTGTGCTATCAATGCATCTTCATCCGAGGAAATCCTCCAAAGTGAGAAAAACCTTCTTATCAATTATGAAGGTTTTTTCCATTGCAGGATTGACTACGTTCCTCTTGATGATAATTGCCACTACCGATGGAGTCGGTTACGAGGTATCAAGCGATTTGATATCTAGAACCTATCTCGAAGAGAGCGACCCCGTACGTGCACAGTGGGCGGTTCTGTATGTTGTTGAGCTCAATCTCTCATGTAACCAATTTCTGTATCCTATTAGTTATGTGACCGAAACGGGGCAAATTTCAGGTACTTTTAAGATAGTTTATTATCCTCGTATGTTGGTCCAAAACGCTCCCTTCATTCCTTCGTCGGCAGATATAGAGAAACAAATTGCCGGAAAATTGGCATTTCTAGAGATGCATAAGAATCTTCCATATTTTTTCATTGTCGGTTTGATTATTGGGTATGCAGTGGCGAAAACAGCACTGATTATACGGAGAAAAGTAGTGGACACCTATCTTCTGGATAGGCCAGAGATGAGATAGACTAGCACAAGTTCCTTTTTATAGAAGGTCTTGCTCAAGATATTTAAATGAAAATTCTTTGATTACACCTTCGTCTGTAACCATTAAGAAGCTTTGAATGTCCTCTAAATATTTTGCCCAATCGCTTCGAAATTGGCTGAGTTTTTGAGCATAATCTCTGTAGCTTCTATGTAAAGACATTATCACTCCTGTCATGCCTAATCCTTGTCCACGGCTAGCGAAGAATACGTTGGGAAACTGTGCTGCATATTCTTGCAGTTTTTGAAATAGTTCTTCAGTGACGACTTCTGGGTGCATCTTAACAAAGGTTACAACTAGTAATTCACAGCCTAATTTTTTCCAATCGGGGATGATTGTATAACTTCTGATTAAGCCCTCTTGTTCAAGTTTTCTGCGATTTCTAGTTATGGTTGGTTGTGAAACTCCGAGCTTCTTGGCTAGTTTTCTGTCGCTTTGTTTGGAGTCTTTCAGTAATTCTATTAATAAGTTGTTAAACAGTTTTTTTCGCATAATTGAGGATATATAAGGCTGTTGGATATACATTTTTTGGTTAAAAGAGCGTTGACCCGTTGTTGCAGAAGCTTAGAAATCCAAGTTTAGTTGTTGGAATACGAAACTGCAATTGCATCAACGTTTGTGACGGTGATAGTATCACCTATAACGGTGTCTATTCACTATGGTGATTTGAGTTTAGTATTTGCGACAACTAGACCCAGACTGTTGCAGCGTCTGACGATTTCTTTCAAAAAAGTCTCTAAAAGTTGTAGTTAAGTCGTATTTTTCCACTTCATTTAAAGGAACCCATTGCGCATGGAGCGCATCGCTTCCAGCATGGAGGTTGCCTCCTTTCAAGCGCGCAAAAAAGTCAAGAATAACGAAGTGATAACGCCATCTCCCTTTTTCATCTGACACTAGATTATCCACAACATCGATTAAGTTATGGACTTCTACGTCAAGGCTTGTCTCTTCTTTTACTTCTCGAACTATGGTGTTGTGCACCTTTTCACCAAGTTCAACTAACCCACCTGGAATACTCCACTTATTTCTTCCTGGTTCAGAACCCCTCTTAACCAAGAGAATTTTACCATTGCACATGATGACTGCCCCAACTCCTATAATGGGCTTAGTTGGATATTTACGTTTCAAACAAATCCTATCCTAACAGTGCGTTTTAGTCTTCAGTTGTAGTTCTTATTTTAGAGGAGGGAACTAAATATGGTGGGCCCGAAGGGATTTGAACCCTTGACCAACAGGTTTCTCTTCCATGTGATTATGAGCCTGTCGCTCTAACCGTGCTGAGCTACGGGCCCTCTTTTCTATGTGTAGTGTGGTAGCAAAATTAAGGTTTTCCAGTTTCTATTTTGTGGTACTATCACCTGGACTCAAAGTAGCTAATTCTTATATGAAGAGAGTGAAGAAAAAGGCCAGTGTATTACATGTAGTGCATAGGTTTAAAATAGTATCTTGGCCATTGCGGCCACTCGTCTGTCGCCTGTTCCGTATCGAAATCAACAGTTAAATCCATTCCCACCTTGACCTTGTCTAAGGCAATGCCTTTTATTGTTCCCGGCAATTGTGCGCCTTCTTCTAACTCGACTATTCCAACTGCATAAGGTGTCAACGCTTGGAATTGTTTAGGAGAAACATGAATGATGGTGTAGGTTAGCAGTTTTCCATTTTTTGGGAGTTCTTTCCATGATAAGTCTTTTGAGAAGCACTCGGGGCACATGGGTTTGGGGGGCACTAGTAGTTCGCCACATTTGTTGCATTTGGCGCCCATGAGTTTTCTCTCTTTTATGAAATTGTAGAAACTTTCAATTGTAAAGGGCCTCGGTTCTTCTACCATCTTTTCATCCTCTCCTGTATATGTTTACTACGCCTGTTGCACCTAGCCCTCCAACGTTGTGGGTTAAGCCTATTTTTGCTCCATCGACTTGTCTTTTTCCTGCTTGTCCCGTTAGCTGTAGATATATTTCATAGGCTTGAGCTGTGCCTGTTGCACCTACCGGATGTCCCTTTGATTTCAATCCTCCGCTAGTACATACGGCTACTTTGCCGCCAATTTGACTCTGCCCATTCTCTATGAAACGTCCGCCTTTTCCAAGTTCGCAAAAGCCGAGGTCTTCATAAGCCACAATTTCTGCGATAGTGAAGCAGTCATGCACTTCCGCCACGTCTATGTCAGATGGGGCGACTCCAGCCATTTTGTATGCTTCCTGCCCTGCAAGCTTGCCAACTTTGAGAGTTGTGAACTCTTTTCTTTCGTATAGTCCAATAGTGTCGCTTGCTTGCCCCGAACCAATTATGTGCACCGGAGTGTCGGTGAATTTTTTGGCAAGTTCTGGTTTGGTTAAGATTATGCAGCTAGCCCCGTCGGTTATTAATGAGCAGTCATAAAGTTTGAGGGGCCATGCGATTACCCGTGAAGACATAGCCTTTTCTAGTGATATTTCTTTTTGCATGTGGGCTTTAGGGTTCATAGCACCGTGGTGGTGATTTTTTACTGCGACAAGAGCCATCTGCTCCTCTGTTGTGCCATACTTGTACATATGCGCCGTGGCGACCATGGCGAAGAGTCCAGGGAAAGTTAACCCGTTCCACTGTTCAAAAGGAAAGTCGCATGCCATGGCAAGGTATTCTGTAACGTCGGCAGTTGCTCTGTGAGTCATTTTCTCAACGCCGCCAACCATGACAACATCTGCAAAGCCTGACAGAACGGCAAAGATTCCGCAGCGTATAGCAGTGGCAGATGAGCCGCAGGCTCCTTCCGTTCTAAAGGCTTGAGTAGGCAGCAAGCCTACCCAGTCAAGGGCAGTGGGTCCGGTGTGACCTTGATGTTCAAAGGATTCACCCATCATACCTATGAAGGCTGCTTTGATGTCTTTTTTGGGGTCGAGGTTGGGGCATCTTTCGAAGGCTTCGCTTGCCGCTTCTGCAAAGAGCTCTCTGCCGTACAGTCCTTCTCGTTTCCCAAATTTTGACATGCCTGCAGACACTATAGAAACCAACGGTTTTCTAGTCAAATATTTCGTCTCCAATTGAGTAAACATTTGATTTTGAGAGCCAATAGTATAGTTTAAACAAATATATAAACCGCATTTTCTAGCAAATTAACGGAGCAAAAAAAGGAAGAAGAGAGATGTTTTTGTTTGCTATACGAACTTGCCGAAGTTTGAAGCTATCATTACTATGTCTTTCATAGACACCCTGTTGTCGCGGTCTACATCAGCTTCAGGATTCCATCTTGGATGACCAGGAAATGAACCAAAAGCCAAGGCAGCTATGCCTATGTCTTTAATGTCTATTTTTCCATCACCGGTTAAGTCGCCTATCCGTTCTGCATAAATTGTTATTATCTGCCACGTTGTGTCTGAAAATCCTTCATCGTCAGCTACACTTAAAGTCACATTGAAGTCTCCCGCAGAAGTGTAAATATGCGTTATCGTCGGAATTGATACTGAAGTGATGTTTCCATCTCCAAAGTCCCAACTATAGTTTCCTATAGCTCCGCCGTTCGGTGTTGAGCCAGAGGCATCGAATGTCACGGTTTCATTAACTAATGGTGACATAGGTGAATAGGTAAACGAGGCAGTCGGTGGCTTTGGAACAGGTCCCAGATACTCGTAATTGCCACTGGTTTTGGTTACTGGGATTTCGTCTAGTGTGTCGTAGTCTAGCAGGAACGTGTCTGCGTTGTTTACGTCTAGGTCGCAGGAGACGCTTCCTGTTGTTGGTGCGTAGATTATTTCGAACTCTATGATGGCTAGTTTGCGATCGCCTGTGGCCGGTGTTCCAACAAGCAACGTGTCAGCGATCAGAACACCTTCAAAGACTCCGTTGAAATTGTTGTCGCGAAAGGCTGGAACCGGCTGCACTGTCGCCTGTCCGTAGAAGACATAGTCCACGTCCCAGGTGGGAAGCCAAGCATCAGTAACGTTGAGCAAAGTGTCGTCAACGTTCAAGAGAACTTGAAAGGCAAAGATTGCCGGGACGTCGTAACCCCACACAGTAGCATTGAAACGTGCTCCGACAGAGGTTGTGTTGGTGTAGAATATGAAGTTGCTGTCACTTGTTGCAGGGTTTATAACAACGATTTGTGTCCCGTCAATGGCAGATACTGCAGATAAAGGGATGTATATTATGCTTAGGATTAGAAACACTTGTAGGAATGAAAATATGGAATGCTTTCTCACTTTTCTCCCTTCTTAAGCAACCTTAATAGTAAATTTAGCGTAAATTTAAACATTCTGGAAAAAACGTCTAACAGTCATAAACTTTGTTAGGCGCTTGAACCAAAATTCACCGAGACATAAGCAATGTCCTTTATATCGACAGCGCCATTTCTTATTATGTCAAATTTTGGATCCCAGCCCGGAGAACCTTCAACACAACCGTACTTTCTGGCAACAGCCGCTATATCTCTAATGTCAATCTTGAGATCAGAATTTATGTCTCCTGGCATAATTAGATTATTTTCGATGTCTCTAGTTTCAATAAAAACTGCACTTACATCTTGGATAACTAGTTTATCAGAGGAGGTTACTGTATTGTTGATGTAAGTTGCTGGAAAATCCGCTAATATATCATATAAACTATTGTTAATGAATTGGTTGTCTTTTACGATCACGTTTGAGATGGAATAGGACCCATAATATCTTGCAATTCCTATGCATCCTTCAATTATCCTATTTTGGTCTAATACGACGTTATCTGTTCCATTATCACCTATTTGGGTGCCCAAGTAAAGTCCGTAATCAACAGTATTTTTGATTATATTTCCTCGTATGATTAGGTTTGAAACGCATCTCGTTGCAATACCATATTGACAGTTTGCCACAGTATTGTTTGCAACTAGACCGTTAGATGAAAAGGCGATGGCTATTTTCCCATTATCTAATCCATTCATCATCGTATTGTTTAGAATGGCAAAATTGCGAATTGCTCTCTTAGTTGGACTGCCAAAAATGAGAATTGGAGCGTGGTCACAATTTAAAAAAGCGTTTTCTGCAATGGTGAAGTTTTCTGAAATCCCGTCTAAAGATATGCCTACTTGGATGGTATTTCTTTTAATGTTCTGAAAAGTGTTGCCTTGCGAAACGAAAGACCTACTGTCGACTATCTTGACGCCGCAGCCATCATTGATTTCTCTTCCATCAAAAGTCAAATTCAATACTGCAAAATTCGAAGCATTGCTAAATGCTATGAAAGGTTCCGTTGTGTTATGTGGGCGTTGTATTGTCCCGTTCACACCTAGAATTGTTGTGTTAGACTTTGCAATCAATCCTGAGGCGGTCCATAAGCCTGAAATTAGAACGGTGGCGCCTTCTGGCGGCACATCATCTAGCGCTGCTTGTAAACGTTCAGTGTCATTAAAGCCAACATACTCACTGGCATTAATTAGTAGAGCTTCTTTTTTCCATAAGGGTGTTTGAGAAAAGCCACTCATACTAGTAGTATTTTGACCTTTAACCGAAGTGGATAAACCAGTAACAGTAAGTGATAAAGATAGAATAAACAGAAGGGCTACTGTCTTCTTTTTCATGCTTCTCTACTGTTTAATTAGGACACTGTGTTATTTGTTTTCTGGAGAAAGGTTCTATATAACTATAAGAATCTGCGGCGCTAGACATAATTGTTTGCTATACTGTTTCACCGTAGTGGCTTGCTACGATAGCAACGTCTTTGATGTCAACTTTGCCATCTCCGTTGACGTCTGCAACAGGATTCCAGTTGGGATCTCCTAGTTGTGATCCGTAGGCTTTTGAAACAATGGCAATATCTTTGATGTCAACTTTTCCGTCTCCGTTTAGATCGCCTACTAGAGTTGAAACTGTTATTGTTCCTGTTAGATTAGAGGTTGCTCCATTAATATCCACAACAGTCAGTGTAACCGTGTAGGTTCCTTCTTCAGAATATACGTGATCCACGAGAACTCCTGTACCGTTGGTGCCATCACCAAAATCCCAAAGATAACTTACAATAGCAGGGTGCATCGAACCGTTCCAACCTGGCATTGAGCTGGATGCATCAAAGGTAACAGTCGTGTTTGGTTGAGGTACTGATGGTGACCACGTGAAGCTTGCTGTGGGACCAGAAATTGGCAAAATAATAACTACTGTTGATTTTGTGTCACTTAGGCCAACAGTATTTGTTACGGTGAGGACGACTGTAAAATTTCCACTCACACCATAAGCATGCATTATTGTAGGTGCTACTACAGAAGTGACATTGCCATCACCAAAATCCCATCGATAATCTGCTATGCTTCCCGTGCCTGGAGTAGATGCAGAAGCATTGAAGGTAACAGCCTCAAAAACGTAAGGCGAGGGTGGTGAATAAGTGTAGTCTGCTTGAGGACTCGGTGCACTAGAAACATCTATTGTTTTAGATAGGGAATCAGATAATCCTTCACTGTCAGTGACAGTTAAAGCTACAGTGTAGTTCCCAGCTGCAGTGAAAACGTGAGAAATCGTTGGAGAACCAACAGTTGTGATATTTCCATCACCGAAATTCCATGTGTAGCTGGTGATTGCCCCCCCATTCGGTGTAGACGCAGAAGCGTCAAAGCTTATGCTTTCATAAGCCTGCGGGGATTGCGGTGACCAACTGAAATTTGCATGTGGCGGAGCCGCGATTGATAGCATCTTCGATTCTGTGTCGTACAATCCCTCATCGTCTAATACTGTAAGGGTTACATTGAATTGTCCGTACGAGGTGAATTGATGAGTTATGATGCGATATGCGAATAATAGTGGAGTTGGAGGCGTGCCGTCGCCAAAATTCCAACTGTATCCTACTATGGTGCCGCCGTTAGCTTTAGAGCTGGAAGCATCAAAATTCACGGTTTCATCAACTGATGGCAGTGCTGGTTGCCAAGTGAAGTTAGCCGTAGGAGGTGAACCGACTACTGTTATTATATGTGATTCTTCATCGGACAATCCTTCACTATTAATAACTGTCAAAGTCACCGTGTAATTCTTGGCTTTAGAATATGCATGGGTTATGATCGGTGTGGTTACCGTTGTAGTGTGGCCATCGCCAAAGTTCCACAAATAACTCGCTATGAACCCGCTATTTGGTAATGATGTTGAAGCATTAAAT
>SMTZ1_10000873_pt1 | contig 38400 bp, 37 predicted proteins | sample DeeMarSWOR136_30_FD_25667 | JGI IMG/M metagenome (IMG submission 25667)
TGGTTACTCAACCAGTCTATTCCGATATTGCTCACGGATTCAGAAGGACAGCTCGAAACATACTCTTCAGTCAATGCTAACACACATTTCGAGATTCTCCTCAGCATCGACCAAGATGTTTCTCTAGGTCCCCATACAGTTACAATTGAGATCGAAGACACGTCATTTCAGCTTACAGAGTCCTCCAGTTTCGAGTTGTATGTATACGGCAAAATCAATACTCAAGTCGAAATGGCTGTAGCGTATTATGCAGAAGAAATCAGCATGGCTCTCAATATCACAGATGACAACAGTCAACCTGTATCTATGACCAACCTCAGTCTGTGGGTTGATAATCTGACGGCTCCCGCAGTCTATGTCGAGAATGTAGACACCCTATCTCCCGTTAATTTCCTTCTACCAAGTTGGATTTCTCCTGGCCCACATGAAATGGTAGTTGATGTAGAGAGTCTTTGGTGTGGAAGGGCCAACGTATCAATGTCAGTGGTCGTCTGGATGCGCACCAGCATTCTCGTCGTTGTAGTAGATGACTATGAACTACCAGAGATGTTAGGAGTCAACCAACTTCCGTCAAGTCTTCAGACAGAACCAGCGGTTCTTTCAATGATTTCCGCTGGTTCAATCATTCGACCCCCTCCAATCTTGGTCAACGATACAACATCCACTGAACTACCTACAGCCCGCGAAACCTCCCGAAACAGCTGGCCCAGACTTAGTTCAGGTACCAACAAAGATTCGACTGACCGCGCGAACTCTGCTAGTTCGGCATCAGGGAAGGGCCAGAGCGTTCTCAACCTGAGGGACCTGACACTCACTGAACTGTTTGTCATGACTTCCTCAACAGACCTGGACGTACATCCATACGAAACAATTCCCCATTCTGCAGAATTCGGCCCAGACAACACCACATCAGTAAGCAGTTCTCGTTCATTCTGAACCTTCCCAGTGATTCTGCGGATCAAATTATTGTGAGTTTCAGGATCAGCAGTCCTTCTGAAACCCAGTTCGTCATGAGTGGACCCAGTGACTAGCAAGTCATGTCCATCACCGAACCGGGGCATTATTGACATTCCGTTGTCGGTTCCACCATAAGGTGGCTCCCCGCTTCTAGCGAAGCGACGTTTCAGTCTGGCATCGCGGTCAAAGTCTATCATAACCCTTTCACGGGAGTGTGCCACGATTTCATCTGACAACAATATCACTGGATGTCTGAGCTTCTCTGAAAGAAAGAATGCACGCAATGTTAGTTCATAGGTTTCTTGTGCAGAGTAAGGTGCCAGCACTATGCTCTCGTGATCTCCATGAGTCCCCCATCCCGCCTGCATGAAATCCCCCTGAGCTGCTTTCGTGGCCTGCCCAGTGCTAGGACCCGCCCTTTGTACATTAACAATTACACAGGGGGTTTCAGTCATTATTGCATACCCGATGTTCTCCTGCATTAGACTGAAGCCTGGCCCCGACGTAGCAGTCATTGAGAGCGCTCCTCCCCAAGAAGCACCGATGACCGCAGAGATGGCTCCTATCTCATCTTCCATCTGTAGATAGGTTCCTCCAACCTGCGGAAGTCGAGAAGCCATAATCTCTGCAATCTCTGAGGCTGGTGTTATTGGATAACCAGCGAAAAATGTGCAACCTGCCGCAATTGCAGCTTCTGCACACGCCTGATTTCCCTGCCAGAAGTCTACTCTTGTGTCTTCAGGGGACATCTCTAAGCATCTCTCTAGGGAATGCGCGGTGTCCCAAGTTCAAGATAAGCATTGACATTAGACACCACCCAACTGCCATTTTGCATAGGAGAGTAACGATACTCTTTTATCAAGACATCTGAGTGAGGTGTCCGGCGACTGTAGTCTAGCTTGGTTAGGACGGAAGCCTCCCAAGCTTCCAACCCGGGTTCAAATCCCGGCAGTCGCACCACGTTCTCAGTGAAACTTAAGGCTGAAGCCACGCTATAATTCACTGGCGAGTGATGACTAACATGACCCCAATGAGTCCAATAGGACGATGATATGGATCTTGAGTTAAGAACTCGCCACAATTACTTTCGGCAACCTCCCCTGTCATTGTACTTTTAATCGAACACTCCACACAACTCTTTTAAGGCTTGTAGACCCAGCTACCCTCGGGCTGTGATGACTCGTGACTCATGACTACATTGAAGATGAACTGAGTCGGCAAAGTGTATTCAAGTCTGAACAGCTACTGTCCATAGACTATGTACCGTCACGTCTCCTGGTCGTACGAGTCAGAAGTTCATAATCGAGGGCCCTGTTGGGACTGGTAAGACAGCTGTCACTAAGCGCTTTGCGGAGCAGATGATTCAAGCTGCTGAGCGGCGTGGCATAAGACTACATAAGCTCCACATTAATTGCCGTGTAAGTAAGAGCGCATATCTAGTCTACCTTAGGATACTCAGGGAGTTCAAGCCAAGGTTTCCTCGTAGAGGGCACTCACCAGAAGAACTTCTTCAGATGATCGTTGAAGTCCTAGACGAAGAAGATCGCTATCTCTTGCTGATGCTTGATGAGCTTGACTACTTTATCCGCCAACGGGGCGCCGACATACTGTATGATCTCACTAGACTCATGGATGACAGACTGAACGTCCCACAACGTCTCTCAATGATTGGCATTGGACGAAAGGTCCCCTTGAGCGAAGACATACTGGACTCGAGTACGCTTAGCACACTTCAGCGCAACATACTTCGTTTCGAGCAATACAGCTCCGAGGCGCTCTACGACATTCTAAAAGAAAGGTCAGATGTGGCATTCAGAGAGAACACAGTTATGGATGAAACACTTCAGCTGATTTGCGATATCGCTTCAGACCGGGGGGACGCTCGTTACGCAATTGAGCTTCTTTGGAGGGCAGGAAAACAAGCTGACAGTACAGATTCCGGAAAGGTGATTCCAGATTACGCAAGGAAGGCCAAGGCCGACTGAAGGAGAATCGAGGCGCCTACATCACCATGGGTGAACTGGAGGAGATGTACCAATCCGTATGCGAGGAGTACAATGAGGAACCGAGAGCTCACACCCAAGTCTGGGAATGGGTTCAGGACTTGAATTCTCATGGATTGATCGACACAAAACGGTCAGGGGTCGGGCAGAGAGGCCAAACGACACTCATAGGCCTGTCAGATGTGCCTGCGGAACTGCTGGAGCACTACTTATTGGAGCTACTTGGAAAATAGGGGGTTTCTGACAATTACCGGCGACTCTGCTAACGCGTCGCGTGTATCCATTGAGGAGATATTCTCGTCAAGAGGCAGAATCAAGATTCTGAAAGAGCTAGCCACCTCCAGCGAGCTAAACATATCAGAACTCTGTAGGAGAGTTTCCTTGAACCACAGCTCAACCAAATCGCATCTCGAGGTACTGATTGAAGCAGGTCTCGTTGAAGAGAAGATGTTTGGAAGAATCAAAATCTATCGGTATCGTATTGAAGACCATCGGGCACGGGCACTTAGAAACCTGTTCGGCCTATGGCAGTCATAATGGAGAGACCGGTCCTTTGACTTCCTATGTTGCCCGCGTGTGCTATCTCGGAGGGCGATACCATGGATCACAATATCAGCCAGGACTTGACACCATACAGAGTGAACTGATTGAGGCCGTGAGCAAATGGAGCGGGGATTCCCATTCAACTCAGACAGTTCAACTCGCGGGAAGGACAGATAGGGGCGTCCATAGCATAGGTCAGATTGTCCAGATTGTAACTGAGAGGCCTCTGGACATAGACCGAATCAACAGGCACCTCCCATGGGATATCACACTCTGGGCATACGCGCCAGCCCCAAGAGACTTTCGACCACGATTCGACGCTCTTATGCGTCATTACAGATACTACTTCGACGTTCCCTCCTCTAGCTTCAATCTATCACCCATGCGCTACTCATTGCAGCTCATGGAAGGATCTCACAACTTTCACCAACTTGCGAAACCAGATGGAAACCGACCAACTACCTCAACAATCCTCAACGCATGCCTGATTGAACACAATGGAGCACTCGTGTTGGATCTATTCGGAACCAATTTCCTGTGGAAGTTTGTGCGAAAGACAGTGTCCTTGCTACAGGAGATTGGAGAAGGGAAATCGAGCCCTTCTCTCATAACTGACATACTTTCGGGACAGAGTGTGATTCCTAGTGGGATTAGACCAGCGCCGTCTGAGAACCTCGTCCTTGTGGAAACAGTCGTTTCCCTTCGAATGAAACCCAGCAGATTCGCCATAAAGAGAATCCACAAGCATATTGGTGATCATCTGAAATTCCTCGATAGATTCAAGCTGACGCTTACGGCCGTCGCCAACGACTACCTCTCTAATCTAAGAGACTTCCCTTGACACCGAGCCAACTGGAGAAGGTCTTTCTGAATCTCGGACTGCGCTTGACAATCTCGGTCATAGCGTTCCCATAGGTTTGAATCGCCCTATCCCTTGAAACCCCTGCAACTGCTGATAGGGCCGCGAGAAGGTCCTTCTTCTTATCGCGTTTCCTCTTACCCTGCCACAACAACAGCGGCCAAGTTGGTCGAGAGTACTGAACATTTCGGAAGGGCGTATCTGTTCGGCTTGTGGCAATCCCAGCAGACAAGAAGTCATAGACATATGCAAGGAGCTTCCAGTTCTGCCCTCTCATGATTCTTCCCAACGATAAGTCTGCCAAGGATAGGAACTCAAATCCAAGATCCAACTCCTTTGGGGTCAATAAATGGAGTTGAACGTTTTCTTCAAGCCACAACAACAGTTCTCTGTGATCAACATCCAGTTCAGAAATAACTTGTCTGGCTGCACCAGAGTCTGTTGTCATGAAAAGGCGACGAAAGACCTCTTCCACATCGCGTCGAATGTCTCTAGATGCCAGTATCTCTTCAGGTAGATGTTCTCCTACCAAGACAGTTTCGAGGTCTGAGATTGCTGCACGAAGATCACCACCAGACTGTTCCACAATCTCCTCCATTTTATCTTCAGATAACTCAGCTCCCTGAATGGCTACGATCTTTCTTAACACATCCATCATATGCTTGGGCTCAATGGAAGAAAAAGTGAATATCTTACACTTCTTGATCAAGCTGCCTAGACGCGGACTATGAGGGTCGTTTGCGGTCATCACAATTGGATGACCTGTTTCATCTATAATCTTCAGAATCGCATTGACTCCCCCTCGGTCACTCGTCCCCGACAGACCATCGACCTCATCCAAGAGGATAATTCGTAGGCGCCCATCTAATGTCTGTTGAGTTGCCGCTTTCCATACATGATCCTCTATGGCGCCCTTGTTTCGTTTGTCACTGGAGTTGAATTCCACGAGCTCGAGATTGTAGTCCCGAGAGAGAGCACCGATGGACGCGGTCTTTCCAACACCGGGCGGACCTATCAACAATACTGCCTTGACACTAGGTGTTCCTGTAATCCAAGACTCTATCCAATCTTTGAGCCCCTTGACTGATGCGGTGTTCCCGACTATATCCTTGATAGATTCGGGCCTATACCTCTCAGGCCAAGGAAGCTTCTCATTTCTCATGGCTGATCTTGCTCCAGTCCGATATGGGCCAGAAGTGCGGATATCTGAATCTCACCACTAGCTCCTTCTCCTATTCGGAATTCAGCCTCAGCAGTCTTCTCCAGAATCGCCATCTTTTGTGACTCTGGAATCTCCATTCGCAGCACCTCTCTGTGCATCTGTCTAGCCAAGTCTACCGGAGAAACTCCTTGCTGATAGACCAAGCTCCTGAGGTTCTCAAGTGACGCTTCATAATCTCCCTCGCTAGCAAGGTCCAACATGTTTCTGATAGCCTTTGGATTGGCTTTCCCTGCTATGGCGTAAACGACTGTTTCGGTGACTTTCTCTCCCGCCGAAGAAGCCGCTTGAAGGAGATTGATTGCAGACCTCATATCGCCCTCTGCAAGATACAAGATAGCATCCTTTCCGGTTGCATCAAGAGCCACCTTCTCTTTCTCAGCAATGAACCCGACCCTTTCCCCAACTGCATCGTTGCTCAGACGGGGAAACCTGAATATTGCACACCTTGATTGGATTGGAGGAATGATTCTACTGGAATAGTTGCAGATCAGAATCATTCTACAGGACGCTGCATATGACTCCATTGTACGCCTGAGGGCGTGCTGCGCATCGGATGTGAGATGATCCGCCTCGTCCAGTACCAGAATCTTGAATGGGGCATCCCCGGCTGGCACAGTTCTAGCAAAGGTCTTGATTTGATTTCTAACTACGTCAATACCTCTCTCATCACTTGCATTCAGTTCCATGAAGTTTCGGCCGAATGTATCTCCAAATAGATCTCTTGCCAACGCCATCGCGGCAGTGGTCTTGCTCGTGCCTGGCGGTCCTGCAAAGAGGCAATGAGGGACATTGTTAGTTTCCACAAACTTTGTCAAGCTCTCAATGATAGACTCCTGTCCAACGATTCCGCTCAGGGTGGGAGGACGATACTTCTCGGTCCAGAGTTCCATGCTCATTCTAGTTTCCGTCCCTTCTCGTGTATCTTGAGTCTGCATTCTCAGTTGATGAATGCCACGTTTCTTGTAACCCTAATAGATTCTCCGGAGCATTCGCATATGAAATAACTCAGAAATGAGCGCCTATTCCTGTATTCAAAGAACCCTCGTCAAGGAGTCCTTGGATCTAAACGGTAACAACTCTCGGACAAAGAACAAGGCCTTTATGGTTTCCTGCCCGTCCGAAAGAAGACTGTGGGAACTATGATAGCTCGAGAGAGTTCTGAAGAAGTAAGAGCCCGATTTAGGATGCTTTTCCTGAACGAGCTTCGACCATGTGTCTTCCGAGAGGATGTTCCGGAAGTCAATGTTGGTGACAAGAGGATAGGTCCCTTCAAGGCCGGAACAACCGAGAATCTACCAAACTGGGCAATAGAGATTCTAATGGCACACGCATTGGTGGATTTGGATCCGAAGAAAGCATACGATTCGCTCACAGAAATTCAGGAACGGTACGACGCTCAACGCAGAAACCCACACATACTGAAGGAACTTCCTAGCGCATTCTACTCTGGATTGAGTCGAAGACTGCAACTGATACAACGCGACAAAACTTCTCTAGACCCTGAAATACGCGACGCGATTAAGCACCGCCAACGGTTTGTAGAGATGCTGTCTCAGATGCGACTGACAAGTATAATACAGGTTGCTAGGTCTGGTGCTGATCAGGATAAGCGCCGAAGGATGAGTCATGAAGAAAGGTGGTTGTGTGATGAACTCGAAATACTATTGTCTTCTTGGCGCGAAATAGTTACAGAATAGGCTGTAGGGAACTGTGATTGGTGGACAGAATGCTTTGGTCCACGTGAAGCCATCATATACTCTGGCAGAGTTAAAAAGGCATACTCGTAAGAAACGAGGACGGGTTTTAATATCCGGCCCGACAAAGACACTGTGAGAGCCCGACTGACACTCAAGCTTCATTCGGAATCGCTCAACCACGAATCTTGCAGACTAGATTTGGAGTGTTCAAAAACATCATGACAACTGAAAGAGGGTCTCCAGAGGAACTCTTCGAAGAGTTCTTGCGAACCTATAAGGACAGACACAATGAGCTGCTCTATTGGAAGAGTCTACAGAGGATTTCTACCGAGGAAACCTCTCTCCGGGTGAATTTTGGGGACCTAACCAGATTCGAACCAGTCTTTATGCAGCTTGTCACCGAGGATCCCGAATCATTCTTTGAAATGGCAGACCGAGTTCTGCGGTCAGTATTGCGGACATTGAAGAGAGAGCTAGTGGAGGATATTGAAGAGGAGCTCAGAGTCCGTCTTGTCAACTTCGCCGAAGAAGAAATGCATAGAGATATGCGAGTGAAGTTGAGGTACATACGGTCCAAACACATAGGACGCCTAATCCGCGTCGACGGTATAATGATGCGTGCCAGCGAAGTCAAGCCGCTGCTAGTAAATGCAACATTTCAGTGCAGAGTGTGTATGACCGAAATACCTCAGGAACAGGAGGAGGGAAGATACACTGAACCCGCACAGTGCCTCACTTGTGGTAAGAAGACTCCAATGAAACTGCTACTTGAACAGTCTAGGTTCATAGACTGGCAAAAGGTCAGAATACAGGAGCGTCCTGAGGAGCTGCCTGCAGGACAGATGCCTCGGTCAGTGGACGTAGTACTCATGGGTGATATTGTGGACATATCTCGCCCAGGTGACATGGTAAAGATTACTGGACTCCTCAAGACGACTCCTGATTTCACGCGACGCGGAGGAAGACTGGCCACGTTCAGAGTATTCATCGAGGCTAACTCAGTGGAGATTGCTGAGAAAGAATACGAGCTGCAAGAGCTCTCTCCAGAGGACAGAGAGAGGATTGACGAGTTGTCCAAAGACCCCTTCGTTCATAAGAGAATCTTCCGGTCCATTGCCCCATCAATTCAAGGCTACGATTTGGTGAAGGAGTCAATAGCTCTGCTGCTTTTTGGAGGGGGCGATAGACCACTTCCCGGTGGTACTCAGATGAGAGGCCGCTCGAATATTCTCATGATTGGCGATCCTGGAACAGGTAAGAGCCAGATTCTGAAGTTCGTTGCAGGTCTTGCGTCAAGGGGTCTCTATACTTCAGGAAAGGGTACTACTGCGGCGGGACTCACGGCAGCGGTTGTTCACGAAACGGACACAGGAGCCATGACCCTTGAAGCGGGAGCACTGGTCCTGGCAGATCAGGGCATCGCATGCATTGATGAGTTCGACAAGATGGATCCGAATGACCGCACAGCTATTCATGAAGCCATGGAACAACATACTGTGAGCATAGCTAAGGCTGGCATTGTGGCAACACTGAATGCACGAACCTCAATTCTCGCAGCTGCGAATCCGATTCTCGGCCGATACAACATCAATGAGTCTTTGCAGAACAACACCAGGTTGCCTGTCACGATACTGTCAAGGTTTGATCTAGTCTGGATAATGATTGATACTGTTGATGAAACTGGCAGATTTCATACTAAGAATGGTTCAGGAAAAACAGACTCCCACAGAGGATGAAATTCCGCCGATTGGTTCTGAGCTCCTTAAGAAGTACATAAGCCATGCCATTAGCCTGGAGCTTCGTCCGACACTCAGTGTTGAGGCGGCCGAAGAAATAGAGAACTATTATGTTGAAACCCGGGCAAACGCACCGGCCGGTACCATCCCAATCACAGCACGTCAATTGGAATCTCTAGTTCGTTTGGCAGAAGCAAGAGCAACTGCGCATGGTTGCGACTGACCCGATTTCAGGTATTGTGGATTGGGACAGCGCCTACTCAGCTATGGGGGCCAGACAGCGAAATCTATCCGAGGTAGTTCGAAGAGCAGTTCGTGAAATGGAAGACGAGGGCATGACTACAATAGACGAAGGAGAACTAGTTCAGAGAGTCACTACAGCCACTTCTCAAGCACGCGAGAGTATTGAAGAGGTAATCAGCAAACTTGTGGATCAAGGAGTTCTGTATAGACCCCGTGACGGAAAGATTCGTCGCGCTTAGAGCTGAACTCCCACCAGTAGCAACAATGGAGTTGAATACAACGCAGCTCGAGGACCTTCCAATCAACCAGAAAATCATCAGGTTACTTCAGGATGTGGGTATCTCGAGCCTATTTCCACCTCAAGTGGAGGCCTTCAACACTGGCGTGCTTGATGGGAAGAACTTGGTTCTTGCGGTTCCTACGAGCGCAGGTAAGACTCTCGTAGCAGAGGTCTGCATGCTAAAGACCGTACTTGCGGGCCGGGGCAAGGCGCTCTATCTCGTTCCGCTGAGGTCCCTTGCGAGAGAAAAATACTCGGACTTCAAGAAGTATGAAGGACTTGGAATGACAGCAGCCATGTCAGTTGGGGACTATGACTCACCGGGGACGCGATTGAGAGAGGCTGATATCGTAGTACTGACCACCGAGAGAGCTGACTCATTGGTGAGACACAAGGCTGAATGGCTGAGCGATGTCGGTATCATCGTGGTCGATGAGGTACACTTGATAAATGACCACAAGCGCGGACCAACACTTGAGATGGTCGTTGCAAAGATGAGGCAGATTCTTCCAAACGTCCAGATTGTCGCTCTGAGTGCCACAATCTCCAACGCAAACGAGATCTCTGAATGGCTCGATGCCGAGCTTGTAAAGAGCACATGGCGGCCGGTGCCCCTGAGGGAAGGTGTGTTCCTCGACAGTCAGATAGCCTTCAGTGACAACAGCAAGCCAAGAACGATTGTAAGAAAGAGGCACGAGGCGGTCATAGATGCCATTTGCGACATTCTAGACGAGGGAGGGCAGGTTCTTGTATTCGTTTCAAGTCGACGATCCACTGTCGCAGTGGCAAAGAGGGTTGCACAATCCGTAAGGTCCTATCTCAAGAAGGAAGCTCAAGAGGTATTGGCAGATGCTGCAAGGAAGGTGGTTTCTAAGCCCTCAGTTCCAGACTCATCAAGGATACTTGCACGTCTAATCTCATCCGGAGTTGCATTTCATCACGCCGGTCTTGATAATACAGAACGGGCACTTGTTGAAGATCATTTCAAGGACAATCTACTCAAGGTAATCGTCGCCACACCCACTCTGGCAGCTGGAGTGAATCTTCCGGCCAGGAGAGTGATAGTTCGTGACTACCGCAGATACGAGGCAGGTAGAGGCAACTACCCGATTCCTGTTCTCGAGTACAAGCAAATGGCTGGCAGAGCCGGACGCCCCAAGTATGACAAGTATGGGGAGGCAGTGTTGATTGCCAAGTCCGATGAAGAGTACGACTTTCTCATGGACGAGTACCTTCTGTCCGAACCAGAGAGAATCACTTCGAAGCTTGCATCTCCATCAGCACTACGCTCACACATCTTGTCATCCATAGCAACCGACATGACGCGTAATCGAGAGGAGGTTGACCATCTAATATCCGAAACGCTGTTCTCATCTCAGTTTGATAGCCATGACATTGACCACCACGTTTCCTCGGCACTTATGTTCCTAGAAGAAGGAACTCTAATCCAAAGTGACAGTTCAGATACCTATTCTGCCACCCCGCTGGGTCATAGAACCTCAAGGCTTTATATCGAACCACAGACAGCAATACTGTTTCGAGATGCACTCTCCAAGGCAGAGTCACTCTCGGTGTTAGGCGTCTTTCATCTTGTGTGTCATTCCCCCGATCAACCAATAGCCTATCTGACACGAGGAGACCTTGAAGAGTACGAAATCCTGGTTGAGGACAACCAAGACATCTTTCTCATCGACCTGCCTGAATGGAACGACTTGGACGACCATGCCAGATTCCTCGCCGAGGTTAAGACTGCCAGACTTCTTGAAGACTGGATATCCGAAATGCGTGAGAAGGACATCACTGATAGGTTCAATGTTGGCATGGGTGATGTTCACCGATATGTGCGGACTGCAGAGTGGCTAGTATATTCTGCATCGGAGATTGCCAGAGTAATAGGCGTTGGCCAACACATACCAACTCTACACAGTCTCAGATCCAGACTTCAGTATGGAGTGAAGCCCGAACTACTTGAGCTTGTCAGATTGAGAGGCGTCGGACGTATCCGCGGCAGGATGCTTTACAATCATGGTCTGAAGGGTCTTGCCGATTTATATCAGACCCCTATTGAGAAGATAGGAGCTGTTCCGGCCATTGGAACAGCACTTGCAGAGTCAATCAAGCGGCAGCTTGGTGTTGATGTCAAGTCGGGCCAGAAGAGCAGTATCGAGGTTGATGACGAAGAGTTCTCGTTCTCGATACAGACACTTCTCGAAGACTTCGAGCCGGAAGACGACTAGAAGTGTATCCCTTTCAAGTTACTCTTGACTCTACGAATCAGCGACTCTGTGTATTCAGTGCAGGTCTGACTCTCTGTGTGAGCATCACCATACTCCGTGACCTTCGAACCGGAGAGCTCCTCCACAATGTTCTGTGATCCCTTACCCACAATCTCGAGCTCATAGCCCCCCTCCAAGAAGAAAGCCAATCTCCCTTTGGAGTGCTTGTTGGCTATCCCCTTGAGTCGAGAGTTCATCATCGCAATGCCCGAAGTTGTCAGTCCAAGCACCGTCAGAGGGTCACTGAAGTGCCCATCGAATCCTGTTGAAACAAGCACGAACTCTGGCTGAAACGAATCACTTACCTGCTCGACAATCTCGGAAAACGCCATCTCGTAGGAGGTATCGCCGGCTCCAGGATACATTGCAAGATTGACATTGTATCCCTTACCATCTCCAGAACCTATCTCATCCGGGAAGCCTGACCCTGGAAAGAGAGTCCTTCCATCTTGGTGGAGTCCAACATATAGCACGTTATTGCTAGAGTAGAAGGCATTCTGGGTTCCGTTTCCGTGATGTGCGTCATAGTCTACAATCAGCACTCTCTCTAGCCCGTGCTGCTGAATCAAATGCAATGCAGCAACAGCTATGTTGTTGATGAAACAGAATCCAAAGGCCCTCTGGTATTCAGCATGATGTCCCGGAGGGCGGCACAAGACATACGCATTCTCAGATTGACTCGCCATAATCCTATCCATAGCCATGTTACCTGCACCGGCGGCCAGAATCGCCGCATCATACGTGTATCTGTTCACCGAAGTGTCTAGTGTGAAATGCCCTCCACCGCTCTTAGAGCTCTCTCGCACCTTCTCAAGGTAGTCCCTGTCGTGTAGAGGATAGACCGAGGACAAGTCAGCAGGTTCTGGCTTAACCAACGCCACCTTGGATGTTTGCAGAAGATTCGTTCGTTCGATGTAGCTCATGGCCGTGGTCAGGCGTTCTGGCCGTTCTGGATGCCCCGGTGACATAACGTGCTTAGTGAACATCTCATGATAGAGCAAATCTGTAGTCATTGTGATTACTCTCTGCACACCTGATGTTTGGTTTCTTGCGGCGCCATTTGCTTTGAATGCTTGCAGATAAGTGTAGACTATGAATTACACGTTCCTATCCAACGTTAGAACACGTGTTCTAAGAGCTCCATGCAACAACGTTTATCTTAGTGTCAGACAACGAAACGATAACACGGGTCGGTAGTCTAGCTTGGTATGATTCTTGCTTGGGGCGACTAAGGACCTAGGACCTCAAGTCACAGAATGCAAGAGATCGGGAGTTCAAGTGTGCACAGAAATACTCTGTGCATTGAAAATCTCCCCCGGCCCACCACCAGAATTCCCACTAGTTCTACAGAGAATCAGCCACCTCAGGTTAGATGCCTTAGAGAATGGAGGAGAGTTCCGGTGTCAACAAGGGACACCACTCAAACCCCATGACACCGGACTCATCACAAGTCTGTCCTGCCAAACCCTAATAAGCACCACAAAAGCAATGGTTCTGATCGATTGGCTATCTGCTCCTCACTTCCCACATAGTCTCATAGATTGGTCCTGCTTGAGTCAGAGTGCTCCGAGTTAGCCTGAAACAATCCACAGACATTGTGCCTACTGACTCAGCGGCCATGCCATCAAGATTCCCGAAAACCCGTTCACGGTCTCTGACAGATCGCACTCGAGCTATCGTTACATGCGCATGAAACCTCCTGTCAGATGGATAACCTAAGTTCCCCAGCAGGTCGTCTATCGAGAGTTTGAGTTTCACGAGTCTCTCTGCGTTCTGAGTGACACCAACCCAGATAACGTTGGGTCGCCGTTTGCTGGGAAATGCTCCTACCCCCTCGATGCTGATTGTGAACGGGCTGAACTCGACCTTCTCAAGCGCATGTCGGATTTGTACTATCTTGCTAAGTGGGGTGTCCCCGAAGAATCGAAGCGTGAAATGGAGGCTGTCTGGTTCAACAATCTTCATCTTTGCAGCTTGCCTGTCCAGCTTCTGCTGGATATGCGCAATCCTTGAGATTAGTGCGTTATCTTCGATGTCTACACTCAGAAATGCTCTGATTGCCTCAGACATGACTTCACCTCGTACTCCATAACGCTTGGCATGATGCATAGATATATCGTATGACTCTGCTTAACCACAAGGATTAAGCACAATGTAGGAGTCTGGGCATTCGCGTCTTGGAGTCTACGAAGATGAAGCTTCTAGTACTGACCGGAATGCCTGGTTCCGGAAAGAGTTCCGTGGCCGATGTCTTCCGCAGGGCCGAAGTTCCAGTAATCATTATGGGGGACGTGATTCGTGCAGAGGTCGAAGAACGCGGCTTGGAGCCCAATCCCGCAAACACTAAGGACGTGATGCTAGAGCTTCGCGAACGTGATGGGCTTGGAGCAGTAGCGAAACGCTGCATAGAGAGTCTGAAGGCCTCTAGTTCCGATTTCTTGGTGATTGAAGGATGTAGAAGCCTCGAGGAAGTAGAGGTCTTTGATAAACACGCCGAAACACTATGGACTGTGTGCATACATTCCTCTCCCAAGACGCGATTCTCAAGACTGAAGGACCGTGGTCGAGAAGATGACCCCAAGGATTGGAGTGTCTTCAGGGAACGCGATTTGCGAGAGATATCCGTTGGTCTTGGAGCCGTAATAGCACTGAGTGATATTGTAGTCATCAATGAAGGAACCCTTGAAAAACTGGAGAAAGAGGCTGAACGGCTTGTGCAGAGGTTCATCTGAGATGCACATAGTGGCCAGTACAATCATTCATCCTACTGAAGATGCAGAACGAGTGGGGGCCGCTCTAGGAAATCTCTTTCTTCCAACCTCCCTGCCGGCAGAAACAGAAGGGCATCAGATTAGAATCACTTCTACGAATAGAGATTCCCTTGATTATGTCAGAAGCAAGATTCATTCAGTTCGGATAATCGATGCTGTTCGTTCACGGTTGCTATCTAACTGGGACGGCGAAGAAACGACTCTGTGCTTTGACAAGCAGGCCGCGTATCACGGGAAGCTAAGACTGGTCGATGATAGACAAGAAGAGCCTCCCTTGGGGCCTCTCGAGCTTACGTTAGGATTCGCGTCTGAAGAAGAGTTCGAAGCCTTCCTTGCTTGGTTCGCACCGCCCACGAAGGACGGTCGTGTCATAAACCGCTAGAACTGAACCGTTGAAACCTCTCGAGTGAGACCACTGTGTACACGAACTTCTAGGCGATTTGCGATCTCAAATCCGAGCTCAAGGACCATTTCACTCACGTTCATGTCACTGCTTCCACAGATACACATTCTCCCACCGATTCGAATCATGTCTGGCACAAACTCCAAGAATGCCCTGACTAGGTTCACTGCTCTCGCTCCGCGAGTTGAGCTTGTTCTACCATATGGTGGGTCTGTGACAATACAGTCGAGTCGTTGTCTACCAACAGGAGATGCGCTTGCGTCAGCTTGGATGAGAGTGGTGTCGCTATCAGGCATAGCAGCAAGATTGATTCGCGCTCCCATGATAAGCCGCCAGTTGAGATCTATTCCAACGGCCTTGGCACCCAGTGCCACAACCTCGCAAAGAATTCCACCACCTCCACAGAATGGATCAAGTACTAAGCTGCCGGGGTGGACCCCCGCAAGATTGCACATTGCTCTGGCTAGTTGGGAATTCATCATTGATGGATGAAAGAAGGTCTTCCTCCCTGGTTCTCTCAAACTCAGCTCCTTACGCAGTAATGACTCTCTTGATTCACACAAGATGGTTCCGGATGAAGTCAGAATAACAACCAGCTTGACATCGGGGTTGTCCAGTGACACTCTTGCTCCGGTTGTTCTACGAGTCCGAGTGCCCAGGAGTACTGTCAACTCATCCCTAACATCAACCTCTCTGTTTCCTGTCAGTGATTTACTTCGTACACAGAATGAACTCTGAGGACCTATGCGGTTCATAAGGATGTCATCACTTATCCAATCCAATGTTCTGCCAGAGGATGGGTCCTTGGCGAGTATGATTCCCGCTTCTTTGATCATGGCTGCTCTATCAAGCAAGAAGGTCGTGGGATCGCTGTCCATTTCAATCAGAGCCAATGGCCCGGTCCAAGACACAATAGCATTCTCATCTAGAACTCGGATGAGTAAATCGAGTTCTGCCTTTGCCAGCTCGATGTTCTCACCTGAAGCAAATACAAAATACCCTACCAACCGCAAAGCCCCACTCAAACAATGATATTGTCACCACCCAAGAAGGTACGTTGTAATTCTCCATACAAGGTTTCTACTCCCGTCATCTGCTTGGCTGATACCGGCACAACAGCCCCACTCGTATCTATTTCATTCAGCATTCTCAAAATTGATTCAGAGTATTCCCTGAGAAGGCCCTCGGACGTGCCATCTAGTGCCTCTTCCAAAAGATATGGGTCGTTTGACCAAGATAGAATCTCTTCGACCTGCTCATCCATTAGGATATCCGACTTACTAAGTACGTTTAGTTGAGGAAGACCAAAACGGATGCTTATCGAGATTCCGAGCAGCATCGACGAGAGATACCCTGTTGGAGTGCGGGCGATATTGGAGTCAAGTAGATAGAGGGAAACTGCTGGATCTTGCCCCCTCAGGCCAGATACCATCATTGGACCAGAGTTGCGGTAGGCGAAGAGCTCCATCTGCCCAGGACAATCTACGAGAACGTAGTCCCGCTCTAACTCGAAGATCTCATCTCGCAGGTCACTCGAATGACTCACGGCCATATCCAATGAGGCCACCAACGCTCCATTCGGGCCTAGGTTGAATCTCCTCATCACCTCTCCATAGTTAACATATTCACGGATATCAACGTCGCTGGTGTACGGCGGATCATCAACACCTGGATCAAGATTCACCACTGTTACGCTTATCTCATCGGCAACCAACCATCTCTCAAGAGTAGAGGTGAGAAGCGACTTGCCGGAACCTGCTGTGCCAACTAAGAATACGTAGTACATGGTCTCTGACCGAACTCACATCATGTCAATCCCTCTTTGAGTGCTTCGGTGTACTTACAGTTGACATGATGCATGCGAAGACCCATTCATCTAATCACCACCCAAAGGCTCTCCTCTGTCACTTCTGCGTAAGTCTTATCAGCGATGCCCACGGGATTTCAATTATGGAGCAGAATGAGGCACTCGAAAAACTAGCAGAGGCTATGGCCGGTGAGATATGCCTCGCAGAGAACGATCCCGGAGCAATCATGAAGCGCTGGCGGGAGCGTTTCCAAATCTCACAGAAGCATCTGGCGAAGCATCTAGGAGTGTCTCCGTCCGTGATAAGTGACTATGAGAGTGGTAGAAGAAAGTCACCAAGGGTGGACACCATCAGGAGGTTTGTGGAAGGTCTGATAGAGATGGATGCAGTCAACGGCGGCAGAGTTGCGTCAGCTCTAGAAAAGCTGGTAGCCCCCGAGATTGCGTCCGACGCCATACTTGACATCCGGGACTTCGGATTTGCAGTACCAGCACGTCATCTGACTGACCAACTGGAATGCACGATACTTACACACAACGACCTACTGGACCGTCCTATCTACGGGTATACTGCACTTGACAGTGTGAAGGCTATAGTGAGCCTAACACCACAGCAGCTACTTCGTCTGTATGGTGGGACTACTCAGAGGGCCGCCATTCTGACAAATGTCAAGACAGGAAAGACTCCGATGGTTGCCATAAAGACCAGCCAGATTGGAACATCGACTGCAATGAAACCAGCAGTTGTGGTACTCCAAGGTGTAGAGGAGCTTGAGCCTCTAGCCGTTCGGATTGCAGACAGCATCCATCTGCCACTCTGCATTTCAAATCTGAGCTCAGATGACCTCATCCGGGAGGTTAGATCATTTAATCCGCAGATGTGAGTTCTTAGAGGAGATATCAATGGATTTTGTCATGGAGGTCAACGACCCTATCCACGGTTTCATTGGATTGACGGAAATCGAGGCGAAAGTAGTCAATTCCGCACCATATCAGCGTCTAAGAAGAATCAAGCAGCTATCTGGGGGTCACTTCGTGTACCCTACTGCAGAGCACACTAGATTCGGACACTGTATTGGCGCTTTACATCTCGCAGGTCTTATGGGCAGACGCTTACTAAGACAAATGAAGCTGGGCGACGACGCTCTTCAAGAGGTAAGGATCGCGGCTCTCTTGCATGATGTGGGTCATGGACCATTCAGCCACGTCTTCGAAGAATCCCTCATAGAACGAAGAGGATGGAATCATGAAGACGTCACTGAGTGGATCATTCGCGAGAGCGAGATAGGCGATCTACTTGAAGATGGTGGAATATCAAAGAACAGAATTGCTAACTTGGTCCGTGGACGGCGTAAGAAGAAGACGGACAAGGCAGTCAGTTCAATCGTTGCTGGACAAGTAGATGCTGACAAGATGGACTATCTCATTCGTGATTCTTTCTACTGCGGAGTGAACTATGGGCTTGTGGACATTCACCGTCTGATTAACAGTCTAGAGGTATCCGATGACCTAACGCTCGAGTTCGATTTGGCTGCCCGCGGCGCACTTGAGGCCTTTCTAGTTGCCAGGTATGAGATGTTTCTGAATGTGTACTATCACAAGACAGTACGAAGCGTTGAAGTCATGCTCATCAAACTGATGAATGCTGCAGACCGTGTGTTGGGACTAACAAGCTTCTCGACTCCCGAGGAGTTCTTGGCTCTGGATGATATGTCACTCATATCTCGAATCAGAAGAATCGACCCCTCAGAATCGGAGTCTGCCCAAGAGGCCGTTACTATGGTGAATATGCTAGACTCTCGCATTCTTTACAAGTCCGTTTTCGAGAAAGTACTGCATACAGAGGACCGTTTTGTTTCTAGGATTCTAACCAAGCGCAAGGTCAGAGAGAGCATCCAAGAGGAGATAGCTGCAAGCGCAGGAATCCCTCCCGACGAGGTCATTGTGGATGTTCCTACACTCCCTTCTGTCCCTTACAACCCGCATCAGCTGAACCCAATGGAGATTAAGATATTTGAGAGGTTCGAAGGCAAGAAGATACCTCACAATCTGTCAGAATATTCGAATATTGCAGAGATGATGAAGGTGTATCTCGACGTCATCAGAGTATACACATTCGATCGTCACAGAACCGAGGTCGGTCTTGCGGCGAGGAAGATCTTCGAAGAGCTACCTGACGCCGCTTTAATACACATGTGATATTGCAGTCGGAGCCCAGTGTGGAGGTTATATAGTATGGTCAGAAGCTCTACTTTGGACCATCAGCCAGGTCCGGAGCCGGATTATTGACCGACGAGCTGACTGAAACACTGCAAAACATCAAGGTGATTACAGGCGTTGAGAACGTAGTCCTAATCCAGAAGGATGGACTTCCAGTTGCGAGTGCAGGAGTGTGGTTTAGCAAAGAAGAGGTGTTTGCAGTTGCATCATCGACCTGCGCGATATATGGAGTTGCTAGACTCATCCATGGTGAGTTCAAGTATCTACTGATGGAGTCCGAAACGTCTAAGGTCTTTTTGGCCTCTCTTCCAAACGATCGGGACTACTTTCTCACAATAACAACGGCACCTAGAGTGAATCTGGCTGCCCTCTTCATAGAGATGAAAGACAGCCTCTCCCGCATGGCATTCCTCCTACGTCAGCACGTCGATGGTAGGCTGCCCCCTCTGCGTTCCTACAGCACAGACGAAACAAGCCAGGTATTAAGGGGCTTCTCTGTGTCTGAGGGGCAGAGTTGTTCCTATTCCACCTCAAGGTCAATCATCTCTCTCGATCGCTCACAGGCCCTGGCACTAAGGGCATTACTGAGACAGATTCATGACAGCATCCCTGACATCAACTCAGTATTCCTTTCTCTAAGTGGAGGAATCCGAGTTTCTCTTGAAGGGTTCACAAACGATAGGCTTGCCGCGATGTCGTTTGCTCTTCATGATGCGTCCGAACGGGTCGTTAGAACCCTCAGGAACAGCTCTCTCCAAACCGTTCTCTGTGAGGCAGGAAGCACTCGACATTTCACATATGCAGTCCCTAACGGCGTATTCAGTATGTGGGTGAACCGAGATGGCCAGAAACTTGGAATGATGAGAATACTACTGAGACACTACATCGATGAGATCAAGAGAGTCCTACTTGCCACAGAAGGAATGAAGCCTGCCGTACCTGATGATCTGAAAGAACTGCTTCTGGCAGGAGGGACCGAAAATGGAATCGTAATGGCGAGGCGAGAACCATGACTTATTCGGTAATGCATATGATTGAATTGATGGGAGATGACTTTCCACTTCTGTTGAACTCGGTACTAAATCGAATCCCCCTTCTTGTCACAGGCCAAGACGTTGAGTTGGTGGATGACATTTCTGAGAGTCTTACGATGCTCTGTCCTCATCACCATAAGCTAGTCTTCTGGCGTGATTTCACATCTGAGAGCGAGCTGCTCTCTGTATGGGAGGAGGAGAAGCACAATCACGAGGTTAGTAGGACAGTGGTATGTGGTCTTTCGTCCAATCTCAGATTAGCCATCGAACGCATAACGCGTTTCACGAGCTGGATTCTGGCAATACCAATCGGGGCCAGTGTACTCGGTATTCAAGTTGATGAGGAGCTTATGCAGACAGTCATTCATCGTGTGCTTCAACACACTCAGAACTGTGGGATACTCAGAGTCACTTCGCCGTCATCGATCAGCTTCTCTCTTGTAGAGCCCTGTGTCAGTAGCCTTGAGGTAGAGAAGAAGATTGTGAGCAAGATCCTCACAAGGAAACGACAATCATTGGAGAGAATTCGAAGACTCCTCAGAAAATCACTCCGGGGTCTACATGTTTCCAAACACATCATGAATGCGATCCTGAAACTGGATGACGAGTCTGAGAAGCTGACTCACGATGTGTTTGATGAGGAGGTGAGCAACTACGTTCATGCGGCCAGAAGGGCCGTCACACTTCTCTCAAGGATACGTCTGGCGCGCGAACTGGGGGCCTCCACGACGCTTACTGAACGCAATCTCTACGAAGCCATTGGTTGGGAAGGCGGAAATATGTCTGACTTGATTCGGTTCATCCGGGCTGAATGGCACGAGGACTTCTCCGACTGTGTGAAATCAGGCACTCTGTCTGGACTCGGAGCGTGGGTTGACAGCATGTGGGGAGCCTGAGAAGGAGGAAGAAGGGGTGATTATTGACTACGGCACAAGGACAGTTGGTCTTAAGATAGTGTTCTTTGGACCCGCAATGAGTGGGAAGACTACAGCAATTAGGTGGCTCTTCATGAGCCTAGATTATGCAGACAAGCTCACGTCTATCGAGAACACCGTCGGCAGAACGATGTTCTGCGACTTTGGCACAATCCCATTTCCCATCGGGAACACTTGGACAATCAATGCACATGTCTGGTCTGCGACAGGTCAAGACTTCTATAGGTCGACTAGGGAGGTTGTACTGGTTGGTGCTGACGGAGTCATTTTCATGGTTGATTCTCAAGAACATCTGCTTGATGAGAATCTGGCCAGCTGGAATGAGCTAATGACCTTGGTCGCAGAAGAAGAGAGGCCCCTCCCAGTCGTGGTCTGTCTCAACAAACAGGATCTTCCTGGGACTTTTCAAGAAGAGCATATGAGGTCGCACCTGAAGCTACCCTACTCCGTACCCATCTTCAAGAGTATTGCCAAAGAAGGTTTCAATATACTTGAGGCCTTTCAACATCTCTTCCGAGATGCAATGCGTGCCAGTGTCCTTGCCCAGCCTATCTCATGAATGATAAACTCAACCTCAAGAAACCCTATTCTCAACGAACGATTTATACGAGCCTCATGCAACTGCCGCTAAAGCCTTAGATTCCATTGAGGAGCAATTGGTAATCTACGTGCCAATACGAGGAGTCATACTTGAACTCAATACACAGTGAAACGCGTTTCATCTTTGTCACGGGAGGGGTACTGTCCGGAATCGGGAAGGGCGTCACGACGGCTTCAATTGCCAAGTTAATGCAGTTTCGTGGCTACCACGTTTCCATCATCAAGATTGATCCCTACCTCAACATCGACCCAGGAACTCTAAATCCTATCGAACATGGTGAGGTCTTTGTCACGGACCAGACTTGGATATTCAAGCCCGCTGAAGGATTTGAGTTCAAGATATCTGAGATTGACTTGGACTTTGGAACATATGAGCGATTCACGGGGATGGAGGTCCATCCATCTCAGAATATCACCTCTGGCCAGATTTACACATCAGTGATTCTAGGCGAACGAAAGGGAAGCTTCCTCGGTCGTACCGTCCAAATCATTCCTCATATCACTGACAGAATCAAGAAGCGGATATGGGATGTTGTAGAGGAGCAACAGCCCGACGTAATGCTAATTGAGATTGGAGGAACGGTCGGCGATATCGAAGCAATGCCCTTTCTCGAAGCGGTCAGACAGATGATACGTGAGGTGGGGAGAGAGAGGGCGGCACTTGTTCATGTCACCCTTGTTCCGTACCTGCAATCGGTTGGTGAGTTCAAGACGAAACCTACACAACACAGTGTCAGGACCTTACAGGGACTCGGTCTGCAGCCCTATGTCATGATCTGCAGGGCTGAAGAGGAACTCTCGGATTCCGCAAGACAGAAGATTGCTCTCTTTTGCAACGTACCTGAAGAACGTGTGATATCGAATCCTGATATTCCAGTCATCTATCGGTTACCTCTGTCATTCGAGGAGCAGAGTCTCGGAAACACACTCACGAAGCATCTAGGACTGGAAGAGCGAACCCCTGAAACGAAAGAGTGGCTTAAGATGGTCAACTCATTCGAAACTCTCTCAGAAACTGTTGTAATTGCAATGCCAGGCAAGTACACAACGCTTAGTGACTCCTACAAGAGTATCAATGAAGCTCTCTCTCACGCTGGGGCCGCTTGTGGAGCAGAGGTTGAGATAAAGTGGATTCGAACTGAGGAACGCTGCGATAGAGAGAGTATACAGGAGGAATTGGGGGATGTAGACGGCGTTCTTCTGACACCCGGATTCGGCGAACGTGGTGTCGAAGGCATGATCTGTGCTGCTGCAATGACATTCGACATGAAGATTCCTATGCTTGGAATATGCTACGGTGCCCAGCTTGGCACAGTTGCATTTGCTCGAAACGTTATGGGCTGGGACGGAGCTCACACCACGGAGGTTGATGCTGACAGCCTATATCCTGTTGTGGACCTGATGGATGGACAGAAGTTGACTACTGACAAGGGTGGAACTATGCGTCTCGGTGGTCATGAGGTCAAACTCGTTGAGGGAACACGACTTCACGCTATCTATGGAGAGAATCAAGTCAGAGAGCGGTTCAGGCATAGATTCCACTTGATTGACCGCTACGTTGGAAAGATGAAGGAACAGGGACTGATCATCTCAGCATATGACTCGACGGGCGATATCATCAATGCAATTGAGCTAGTTGACCATCCTTTCTGGATTGGGGTCCAATTTCATCCCGAGTTCAAGTCACGTCCTGATGTCCCACACCCACTCTACTTGGGCCTTATTAGAGCAGCTCTCGAATACAAGAAACTGAGAGGGAAGAAGTAGTGGACCGGAACCTCGACTCGATGATTGCTATTCTAGTTGAGGAGATAGAGAAGATTGAGAGCACAAGAAGGAGATTCGGAACCGCCTTCAACAAGATAAAGGGAGATCTGAATCTCGGGAAGTTTCCTGCCCTCGTACCAGATGCGGTAGAAACCAAATTCTCAAAGAAGATTGAACCAACTGGACTGTCGGGTCTGAAGATTGCCGGGATAGACGGGGGGCTAGTAAGAAGACGTTTCAGGTCCATGGACTTGTTGTTGACACGTGGAATTGCTGTCGTCTTTCACTTCGGATCCGAAGAGGGGCCGCGTGTTGACTTTTTCCCGAGGGCATTTCCGGAGCCAACAATCAAGCCGGTCATGCTGACCCTTTCAGGGCCCGAATTGGACCAACTGGCATCACTGGAACGAATTGAAGCGGAGCTCAGAGTGGCCCTGTCTGTTCTAGATGAGGTTCATGTCGACGTTATCCTTGTAGACGGATCGCTGTTCCACCATCCAAGAGACCGTCCTCAGATTGGTTCTCTAGCCTATGAGAAATTCCAAGAAGTGACTGCACTATACAGACTACTCTATAATCGAACCATGAAGAAGAATGTAGTCTTGGCTGGCATTGTTAAGGACAGTCGTTCAACCCGCCTGGTAAACACGTTGGGCGATATTCTTCCACATGTCATGAGGAACCCCTCCGTTTTCGAGATGCTGCAGGGTGTTGACTATCGCTGGCTTCTCAAGATCTCTAGAGATTGCGATCTGCTTGACACATTCCTAGAAGAGGGTGAACGAACCTATGCATTCAGGTACTCGTCAGAACTTCCACAGGACTCGAATACCTCTTCGGATGACATGTCTTCGTGGGCATCCTCAATCTGGGTTACCTACCTGAAGACGGCACGGGACGACCTGCCACTTAGAATAGAGGTTCTCGTTGACGAAGACAACGGAATAGCACAACTCGACAGAGCCCTCTCTGTGATACTTCCTCTATCTTGGCAGCATCCAGAGTATGGTGTTCCATCTCCAATCCTAGAGGCCGATGCCCGGGCAAGAATCAGTAACAACGAAACGCAGATGGTCATCGATAGACTGATGGCATTGTCGGGTCTGACCTACGCCACACTAGAGAGAAGACGTTCCAGAAATCCATTTGGAGGATAGTAGATTGACTGAAAACAAGCCCTATGCTAAGATTGGAACCGTCATCTGCGAACATGACTCGCCCAACGTCATGAACTTCTCCTTTGTAGTCGAAGGCGATGATCAGGATCTTGTTGTTCGAAGAGGTGAGTTTGTTATTGTTGATACCAAGGATGGAACAGTCATAGCAAGAGTTCAGAACCTTGTCAGAGTGAACCGCTACTATCAGCATGCTGAGGCTGTGAGAGAATACCAATCACGCGGTGAGCCTTTGCGTTCGATATTTCCCACGGACCGATGGCAGTACACCGTTGCAAAGGTGCAAGTGTTAGGACTCTGGTTTGAGAATAGAACTCTACGGCCGTATTTCGCCGTTTCTCCGGGGGCACAAGTCCGAAGAGTGAAAGATGACATTCTTGCAGCCTTCTTGAAACTCGATCCTGAGGAAGGACTCAGACTTGGTAAGCTTGCTCATCACGAGCTGGAGTTCAGTCCATCGATTGATCGACTGCTCTCCAAACACCTCGCAATCCTGGCCATGAGTGGCGCCGGCAAGTCCTATTTCGTATCAGTGTTACTGGAGGAGATGTTGGCACGCAGAAAGGAACAGGGAAGATTGGCAACAATCGTGGTTGACGTGCATGGAGAGTACACGTATCTCAAGGACCTGACTCCGAGTGCACTAGACATGCAGGATGGACACATTGATGTAGAGCATGTTCGTGCATCCCATATTCAAATCCCTGTGAAGTCTCTAGCAGCAGAGGCGATAGGCGCACTTGTTGCTGATATGAGCCCAGTTCAAGTGAGAGATTTGAGAAGAGTAGTCGCTGAAATGCGCAATCAGAAACAGAACGGCTACACACTCAATGACATCATTGACTACGTTCGAAGTGATGAAACCATTAGTAAGAACACGCGAGAGGCACTTGTTGGCTGGCTCATCAACTTGGAAGACACGGGCCTGTTTGGCCGAGAGGCTTTGCCAGATATAGCGAACACGGTGAGATCAGGGAAACTCACGCTAATCGATCTGAGCGACTTCATAAGTCTCAAGAAGAAGCAGATTGTTGTATCTCATCTGGTAAGCGAACTCCTCCGTCTGCGTCGTCGAGGGACAATACCCCCGTTCCTACTGGTCCTTGAAGAGGCTCACCAGTTTTGTCCTGAGAGTCGCCATGAACTTGCTCTTCCGAAGAGTCGTATTGAAACAATCGCTAGGGAGGGACGCAAGTTCTTTGCACTGCTCTGCTTGGTATCCCAAAGGCCCGTGAAGCTATCCACCACAGTTCTGAGCCAGTGTAGCAATCAAGCCATTCTACGGGCCACTAACCCTTACGATCTTGAGCATATCGGCCGCAGCAGTGAGGGCATTGATCGAGAAGCCCTAGATACAATAACTACCCTAGAGGTGGGCGAGGCACTCTTTGTTGGAGAAACAGTTTCGGTTCCTACCTTCGTAAGGGTACGTAAGAGGCACTTCGAGCCCACTGGTACCATTCAAGACCTATCGCAGGCCATGAAGAAGGCGGACAAGTAGCTCATCGACCCCCATCTAGGATATGAAACCTCTCCCAATAACAGTCAAAAAGAAAGAGCACTAGCTACCTCCTGTAATCAAACCGAAGAATTCGAGGGTTCGAGTCGATGTCGGAAGAGAACCTGGCAGAAATCAAGAAACTCATTGACAGTATGCAGTCAGGACTAGTGGAGCTTTTCGATCAGCTCCGCGAGCTGAGACGTCTTCTGGGCTCGACCGACGAATCTCCTACATCTGACTCGCTCACATCCTCCTCACTGTTCTCCGAGATTTCGCCATCTACGCCAACCGAAGCCACAGCAGGGGATATAGACACAACTGATGATGAGCCCTTAACAGACTCTGGAAGTTCAATTGTAGTAGATGAAACAGTATCTCTTGTTCTTGATCCCATTACAAATGAACTCCAATCAAGCGATGCACCAGCTGACGTCATTGCTGGATATGTTCAGGCAGCAAAGGACTTCCTGATAAAGGAGGAATCCTCCAACAACAAGGTAGCCCATGACATGGACGTCGTTTTGAAGTTCCTCCATGCAAGAGGAACGAAAGGGATTCGTCCCAAGGAACGCGATAACATTCTCAAGAGAATCAAGAGATGGAAAGTTCACCTCTCCGCTCATGCTGAAAGCTGATCCTTCTGAGAGCAGACCTTTTGTCCTCTATCCAATCACGAAAAGCCATCCGGTATCCCGGATGAAACCAAAAAATAGCCTACTACTCCAGATCGATGATGATTCTCTTGACTTTGGTCCAAGAGATCTTCTTCAGACCATGCTGTCCTGGCTCGTAGCGGCAGTCCAACAGTTTCGCTTCATGCAGAATCTTGATTTGAGCGCTGGCATTCGCCTCTGTTCCACCGAGGTGTCTTGCCACTCGAGTAACATCCTTCTCTTCTTGAAGAAGGAGCTGCAGAATCTTTAGTCTAGTCCCAGAAGAAAGTGCGCGTCCGATCTTTAGTATAGTGTCATTGTCGCTGATTTGTAGTGTTTCTGACAGTTCTAACACCTCGTATGAGTATCAACTGTTGCTCAAGCAAGTCTTTATTATACTTGTTGTTTGGGAATGTCTCTCTGCCTAGTACACCTCTGTAGAGATGTGAATCCTTATAGCCAAAACACCGAACTCGCATCTGAGTGCTGAGCCCATGGGCGATGACCACGAGTTCATAGTCGGCTTTGACATCCTGCCAAGTCAAAGCCCTAGGTCGAAGAGAAGTCCAAAGTTTGCATGCGTCACCATGCACGGGGGAGTAGTACTTGGTGAACATCCTGAGATCTCCCGCGGAGCACTTCTCAAGATTGTAAGGGAAATTCGGCCAAAGTGGCTCTGTACTGACAACATATTCGAGATAGTTCCCGACAGCAAATCCCTATTTCGGCTCGTAGACCGAATACCCTCGGAAACTCGAGTTGTACAGGTTACTGGTATACCGCCACGCCAGGTGTCTCTGAAAAGACTTGCAAAGAAACATGGACTACACGCACGTGGAAGACTTGGACCTCTTGAGTCTGCAAAGATTGCGGCCAAGCTGGTATCATTAGGCGTCGGACACAGCCTCGAGTGCTTTGGCGAGCAGACAGAGATCAAGATCACACGTGGTAGGAAACCAGGACGCGGCGGTCAGAGTGCCAATCGCTTCAGACGGAAGGTACACTCTCAGATTCAGCAGATGACACGTTTCATCGAGGATCAAGTCAAGGCTTCGGATATTGAATACGAAATGGATATTCGAAAGTCCGACTTTGGGTACGCTAGTGCTCGGATTATTGCTTATGCTCCCCTACCTGCAATCCGCGGGCTTGTAGAGCCGAAACGTGGTGGAGACTTCAATGTTATAGTATCCCCTGTCAGGAAGACAGTCGAGTTTCTACCCTTGGAGCCCAAACCCGTGCCAAGCTCGCCTCGCCCCAGATACTTCATCCTAGGGATAGATCCTGGGTCTACTGCTGCAATCTGTCTGCTGACCCTTGAAGGAAGAATCCACCTTCTGAACAGTGGCAAATCTTTGACTAGGACCGACATAATAAGACAGGTCTATGAGAATGGAGTTCCAGTAGTGATTGCCACTGATGTACGCCCCGTTCCCCATTTTGTGAAGAAGATAGCAAGCACCGTGAATGCAGAACTCTTTGTACCAAAGAGGGAGATCTCTGTTGCCGACAAGCAAGAGCTCGCTAGAGAGTTCTCTGAAGGGACACGAATCAAGAACGCCCATGAGCGCGATGCTCTGACGGCTGCGGTATATGCGTTCAGAAGCATACAATCAAAGCTACAACAGATAGACAAGAAGATACGCGAGGAGCAGATTCCAGTTGACAGAAACCAGCTAAAAGCTCTGGTGATCAAGGGAATGCCCGTAAAGGAGGCCATAAATAGTCTGCTTCATGAGGAGTCGGAAGAAGCCGATTTAGTCCCAGAACCTGCACCAACTGAAGAACCCCTCACCCAAGAACGATATGATGCCCTACTCGGAAGGTATAGAGATGCTCAGGCCGAGAATGCGTTACTTCAAGAGAAGATCGAGGACTTGACCCGCTTTGTAGAGTTCCTACAGTTCAGAGAGAGCGAGATGCTTGACAGTCTGGAGATTGTGAGAAGTAAGAATTACTGGAAGGTCAGACGAGACCGTGAAGTGGCAAAGAAGGAGAAGGAGCTGAGTCATGTAAGACGCGAAACTCAGAAACTTCAGAAAGACCTAGAAGCTCTAAGGAAGCGGCTTGAGCTTCTGAGAGGAGTCAAACGCCTTGAGATTCGAGGTGACATGCTTGCCGTGAAGCTAATTCCACACTTCACAAGGGAGAGTATCGAAGAGTACATTCAGAAGGTAGGCCTCAAGGCAGGTGACATTGTGCTCTTTGAAGACGCAAGCGGAGGCGGTCCGCAGACGGCGGGACTGCTGGTGGAGAAGGAGATCCGCGCAGTCATTGTTGACACACCCCTTTCACACCTCTCTGAGGAAGAACTGACTCAGGCTACAATACCTGTGATAAATGCCAAGAAGGTGGAACTACAGAGGATTGATGAGTTCGCCTTCATAAGTCGAAAGAAGTTCGAGCAGCAGCTACAGAGATTCATCAAAGAGGTTCGTGAACGGGCCCGTCGAAAGGGCGAAGACGAGCTTGTTGAGCTTGTTGAGCGCTACCGTCGGGAGATAGAACGGTGAGCCAGAAAGGGACCTCGAAACTGTCAGAGTGCCGTCACGAGGGAATTTGAATCCAGAGTATGTTGTTCCCACGCAAGAGAAGTTGACCATACTTGGCTTTGGTCTCATCATTCTCCAGCTCTTCCGCGTCAGTAAGTGTAAGGTTCATGTACATGTCACATCTCGTCAAACGACCACGGAAGGTTCTCTGGTCCTTTAGCTTGATTGAGATGACATCGTTGAGAACCGCTTCTAGGGCTTTAATGGGCATATTCTGCGACAAGAGCCTCGCCTCAACTCAGGGCCAGTTGTGTGCATTATAAAGTCTTTGCTGAAATTGAAGCAGAATTCTTGACGCGTCAACGTTAAGTGTGGACCAGGTTCCTAATCACACGGAAACGGGTCAAAATGCCTCTGATTTGTCTGGGTCTTGAAGGGACTGCCCACTCCTTTGGTGTTGGTATTGTATCTAGTGACGGATCCATACTATCCAACGTCTGGGACATGTTCTCGCCACCCTCGGGTGGAATCCATCCACGTGAAGCTAGCCGTCATCATTCTGACGTAGGACCTACAGTAATTCGAAGCGCATTGGAGAGAGCAGCCATCAGTCCCCAAGAAATCGACCTGATAGCTTTCTCCAGAGGCCCCGGACTTGGTCCTTGTCTGAGAACTACAGCAACAATAGCACGCACATTATCTCTCAGGCTATCTGTTCCTCTGGTCGGAGTAAACCACTGCATTGCTCACATAGAGATTGGGAGTCTTGAGTCTGCCTTTCAAGACCCCGTTACCGTGTATGTTTCTGGAGGGAATACTCAGATTATCGCCTATGCTGGGAAGCGTTACCGCACTTTCGGTGAAACACTAGACATCGCCGTAGGGAATATGCTTGATACCTTTGGCCGAGCAGTAGGCATGCGTTTCCCAGCAGGTGCTGAGATTGAACGGAAAGCAAAGGAAGCATCCAGTTACCATCAGCTTCCTTACTCCGTGAAAGGAATGGACCTAAGCTACTCGGGGATGTTGACTGCAGCCAGAAAACTGTACTCTGAAGGAACACCTCTCTCCGAGATTTGCTTTAGTCTTCAGGAAACCGCTTTCGGAATGCTTGCCGAGATTGCTGAGCGGGCCATTGCACACACTAAGAAGAGAGAACTTCTTCTGACTGGAGGGGTCGCCCGTAACGACCGACTCACGGACATTCTCAAAGGAGTAGCCGGTAGGCATGATGCCCTGTTTCATAGGGTGTCCCCATCGCTTGCTGGCGACCAGGGTGCAATGATTGCTTGGACGGGAGTGGTACAATATGGAGCCGGGGACACACTCAAGGTCTCTGACTCTCATGTCTTGCCGAAATGGCGTACTGATGAACAGGACGTAGTCTGGAGGGAAGTTGATGACTGAGCAGCTTACTCTTGGTGCTGAGTCCATAATCTTCAGACTTGAACAATGGGGTCGAGAATTCATTCTCAAGCATCGCCCCCCAAAGCCGTACCTACTGAAGAAGATTGATGATCTATTGAGACTGTCCAGAACAAGTAGAGAATGCAAGATGTTGACCGTGGCACGGAGCCTAGGTGTTCCTACACCATCAGTACTGTGGATTGACAGGAAACAACACACACTTGTCATGGACCTAATCGATGGAAAGCAGCTGAAACAACTCGTGGGCGTGGTCTCTGAGGGCGAGTTGCGCGAGCTATGTGAGGAGTTTGGGCGACTAATCGGCCTTCTACATAAGGGCGGAGTTGTTCATGGAGACCCGACCACTAGCAACGTGATAGTTGACAAACAGTCCAAACTATGGTTGATTGACTTTGGACTGGCTGAGATGAACGCCACCGTAGAAATGAAGGGGGTGGACATCCACCTGATGCGTCGGGCTTTCGAGACTACTCACTGGGACCACGAAGAAATCATCTTGGAATCTGCGTTAGTCGGCTATAGACGGACGATGAGGGAGGAGGCTGAGGAAGTCTTGTCAAGGGCGAGTGAGATTCGTACCCGTGGTCGCTACCATTGATTATGTGATGTAGAAGAACGCGACAGAAGACAATCTTTATATCGACAACCATTTGCGATGGGGCAGACCCGGTGTTTTGGGACTATTACACCTTAGAGGTATTCTCAATGGCCAGAATGCACACTAGACGAAAGGGCCAGTCTGGAAGCAGACGACCTTCCACTCTACGCGTACCTGAATGGATGGACAAGGAAAAGAACGCTGAGTGGGTGGAGACAAAGGTGGTTGAACTTGCGAAGGCCGGCAACTCGCCATCAATGATAGGAATGATTCTCCGAGACCAGTATGGTGTGCCATTGGTGAAGGTCCTTACAGGAAAGAACATAATGACCCTCATCAAAGAGCATGCTCTTGAGCGACAAGTCCCAGAAGACCTACGCAATATGATTGCAAAAGCAGTCAGAATAAGACGACACCTCGAGGAAAACAAGAAGGACTTTGTGTCAAAACGAGGACTTCAGCTTGTGGAGAGCAAAATCCACAGACTATCCAAGTACTACAGAAGGAAGCACGTCTTACCGTCAGATTGGAAGTACAGTCCTGACCAAGCAGCTGTTCTCTTGAGGTAGCTTTATCATCAAGGGCATGACTTAGACCCCCAAGATGAGTGGAAAAAGGGGAAAGGCTGCTAGTTTCAAGACCATCACGAAGCAACAGGATAGTCTGACCATAGACCCACGGAAGCATTTCCTTGTAGCTAGTTCTACTCTACCTGAGGCAACTATGTCGGCCTCGTTAATCTGCAGATCGATCTTGAGGTCAGATGGGCTTTTCCAATTGACCTTCTTAGAACCTGTCATGACCGTTGAGGAGGTCAACGCTCTTCGAAAGACACACTCTAAATCCACAGTAATCTTGATTGGCATCGACTTGGCAGGAAAGAAGCGTGTGAAAAAGGGGACTGGTTATCCAATCCTTGTCGGCGGCACTCATGACTCTAGTCAGGCTGAATCACTAAGAATCGGTGATGAACACACAATCTCAGCAGCGGCCTATGTCATTGCCAAGGAGAACCTGAATGCCACTTCCCAAGAACTGCAGTTGGCAGCCGCAGCAACACTGGTTGGCAACTTCTCATGGAGCAAGGGGTTTGATGTCCTAGCCCAGTTGAAGGGTGCTGCAAAGTCTCTTGTTTCATCAGCACAGAAAGAGAAACTCATAGAGGAGCATAGAGGCTACAGAATATTCGGAGCGAACTTCACGCCTCTCAACGAGGTCCTTGAATACAGTATCCGTCCATACTTGCAGGGCTTGAGCGGCAGGCATGAGAATTGTGAGCGAACCTTGGAAGAGGCTGATGTCCCGTTCTCGAAGCTTCGAATGCCCATAAGTTCACTCACAAACGAAGAGGCGAAGAGACTCAATGGCATTCTCCTTCCCAATCTTGACTCGAACACAACTCACTACATCCTGGGCCAAGACTTCTCACTTGCTCAAGAACGGAAGGAAAGCCCAATGCGACTGGTCTCTGGAATAAGGTCCATATCTGAGATTGCCTTGACTCTCCAGGAGATCGGCACTTCTTCCGCCATATACATGGGTGACCGCGCACAACAGCTACAGAGCTTCTTGAACTCCTACCTGACCTACTCAAGAGAACTTATCCGGGCCTTTCAAGGACTCCGTATGTCACTAGAGAATGAGATCCCAGAGATAAGAGACTCCCTGGCCATTATTCAGACCAGCGAAGGTAAGAGAAAGATGCTGGGAGACCTCGGCCGTATCATACTGGAAACAGACCTTGTATTAGCCGACATGGTGATGATATTCACAGAGGGCGAGGGGATAAGTGTCACCTGGAGGCCCGGCGTAGTTCATCTACAGAGTCTACTTCGCATCATGAAGACAAAGGGAATTAACGCTACTACTGTTTCCACAAATTCAATCCTGACTGATGATACATCTAAGGAAACACGAAACAATCTCCAAGAAACCCTTCTTGAGCTATGATGAGGCGGTGCAAGATGCTTGTTCGAATAGAGCTTCAACTTCAATCTCAAAAGGATGCGGCAGAAGTAGCACAGGCAATATCTCCAGATAACCTTCCCCTGCCGAATGGTCTTGCAGTCAATACAGATCACAATAGAAGCATGCTGTCCATCCAAATCAGTTGTTCTAGGGAGCTGAAGAGTCTTGGAGCAACCATTGAAGACATAATGAGTGCAATTGATCTCTCTCTGAGAACAATTCAGGTCGTCGACTAGACAGAAAGAAGGGCCATATGGGCCTCTTAGCTCGAGGACTTACTCTGGCTGCCACTCTGGAGCATCAAGTCATCGTAAATGGCATCAGCTTTTGCCCGCGCTTGATCTGCCATCTTTTTCGTTATGAACCCCCTCTGAACGGCCCGTTTCAACAAGTGCTGGTCGATGACACGAATCTCTTCGTTTTGCTCTGATGGTGTCTTTATCACGTCAATCTCCAGGTCAATGTACCGGATGCGGCCTGGGCCGCTACCATCCTCAGGATAGAGCTCCACACCCGTATTGACATTTATGTAAGTGCCCTTGAGCTGACCGTCCACAGAATAGTAACTTGTGACAAGCGTCATGGACCCTGGAACCACCTGCGTCAGAGCATAATCACCCTCGCCTCGGGGAACCTCAATATCCCCAGGATAGTCCTGCACTATCTTGAGTTTGCGATTAGTATGGCGAAACTGTCTTCGAATCACTAGGCCCTTAGGAGTAATCTCCACAACTCTCCCCTTAGTGAGAAGTATTGACCGTCCGTCCAGTTTCACATGCTCAATGTTGATTGGGTCATCAACCTGTGGCATGTCCAGACCAACCACCTTCTCAATCTTTGACGTCATATACGCCCTCTCTTCAGGACGGTCCTCAATCACCATCTCTGCTAGATCCACCAGGGGCGTATATCCAGCACTCTTGAAGAAGTGATGTTTGTCGATAGTAGGTTTGATCTTCGCCCTAGTCTTGTCCAAGACTTCCTTGACCTCTGATGGGAACTCAATGTCAGCATTGCTAGTCCCTTCAAACAGGAGCCCTGCCCCATCCAAATCATTGTACTTCGAGTAGACTCGTTGTGCCATATCCAATAGATCATCAATCTCGTTGCGCAGCTCTTCTTCCGTGAGTCGATGGGCTGCAGTGCGCCATAGAATACCCCAGTTCTCAGTGTGTTCACGAATCTTTCGACCGAGATTCAAAAGGCCATCCCTTGTATCAACGTCCTTTATCTTCGTACTAAGTCGTACGACTGGTTCGGGCAGCAGAACAGCAGCACGTCCTGGTATTGTTATGCTTGAAGAGAGAACTGGTGCTTTGCGTCCGTAGTCGTGGGCGCGAATCTGAACCATTAGGTCATCCCCGCGTTTCAAGCCCCTGTCTGGAAGTAGTCCTGAGATCACTCCTAGGTCGACTCTGTTCTGCCCCGTCCTTTCATCCCTACCCAGCACATATCCCTTGTAAATCGAGCTCTTTGCAACTCTTGGCGTGCGGGTTATAACCCATCCGAGTCTTCTGCGTAAGACTTCGGTCAGTCGGTTCAGGATTGACTCATATGCAATTGCCACAATGCCCTGCAAATCACTTCGGTCCCAAATGTCCACATCGGGAATCTCGTTTCTGAATGGCAACCCGAACCGTCTTGCCACTTCAGGAGTGGGCTGAACCATTTCGAAGTGATTTTGCAGTAGAATCTGTGTCAATGACTGCGAGTATATTCCTCTTATCCGCGCTTTTATCATCGGCAAACACTGGCCCCAGGCAAAGCCTTCGATTCTCCACCACGATTGTCCAAGACTGACGTGAATTCGAAACGTCCTGTTCAGGCGTCACGTATTGGCTCCAAGTAGCTCAATACGCGCCAGATTCTCGTTCGAGCGTAATTTGGACAATTCGGGTCCTGATTTGGCTCATCCAGGATTGCTATGGCATTCTGCGCCCTTGCAGCAGGCGAATCATCCTCGCTTTCAAGGGCGGCAATGGCTTCGTTGGCGGCTCGTCTGATGTTGCGGGGAACCGAGTTGTTTTCAGATATCTGCTTCAAAAGCTGCTTGCTAAAATTCATGCTCTCTTGTGCTTCGGGGTCCATTAGGACTCACCTCTGAATTGTCTCTACGCACAGATGGTGTGCGAAATACAATTGTGAGAGCATGCCACTTACCATATCAAGATTTTGGCATAGCAATGAGTCCAGGACGCCTTGGGATGTCTTATATCAGACTGCGTTTCTCACTCATCTGTGGCCATTATGACTGACGAGAGTGAGAATTCCATAAAGAAGATGGCTGAGCTTCTGCGCCGTGGAGCGACAATGTTGGCTCAGTCTTGTCCACAATGCGGTTCACCTTTACTGAAGGTGGAAGATGACATCTACTGTGCAACATGTGACAGAAGGGTAGTCATTGTAGAGTCGGATCGTGAGGCCGAAGCCGAGGCAGTCAAGGTCCTAATCCCGAAACTCAGAGAAACACTGATCAGAAAACTCTCAACGCTGACCAACGTGCTTGAATCTGAGGACAATCCTGAGGAATTGACCAAGCTCGCTAATCTTATGGTGCTACTTCTGCAGGCGCTGGACAGACTAGAAACCATCTCGGATTGAGTGTGCTGCCTATTCCTTCTTGGTACCTCTTCGAAGCCGGGCTCTTCGAGCCTTTACTTCCTCTGGCCCCTTCAGGACCTTGCTCTTCCTAATCTCACACTCTCGGACTGGGATGATCTTCTTGACCTCTTCGTGAACCTCTGAGGCCAAATCTCCAAGAAGTACCTTCTGAACCAGTTCATCAAAGACATGTTTGTTCGCATGAGCTCTGATTATGCGTTCAATGGTCTTTCGCACTGCATGCTCCTGACTTGTCTTTGACCGAGTTGTGGTGAAGACAATGACTGAGATGCGCATGAGGAAGTCGTCCTTTGTCAGAATTGGGCCAATCCAGTCTATCCTCGAAGTGCCTCTTCTGACAAGACCTCTAAGGTAGTCCGAGCTCCATTCATGTCCATGAAAGACCGTCTGGGCCTGCTGTCCCGTGACTTCCAGTATCTTGAATCGGATCTTCACATGAATCTGGTCAAAGTCCCCAGTTAGATCATAGAGCGTTGGCTGTACTGTACGACCAATCAGCAGTTCAGGGCTGCCGGCTGGCGTGGTGCCCATTTCCTTACTATCGAAGTACTCCGGTGCAAGTACCTGATACCAAGTCTTCTCACGCCACTTGTCTCGGGTCCTTGCCGCTGCCTGTCTACTTCTTGAGGACATCTGACCATCACGCTCATGATGTAACTACTAGTGAATCCAAAGAATCACGACGGTTGACGGTCTAGGCCGTGAACCGCGCCGACTATCAATGAGTCGGTTAAAAAGATTGTGACATGCACAGCATCTCTGGCTAGCACAACCGTTGATTGTTAGTTGGACGAACTTAGACATTGAGTCTAAGCAGTCCACCCACCAACGGCAGTGGGTTTCATAGGTTGTTTGACATGCATAATGTTCCGCGCAGCATTCACATCAGCATGAAAGTATTCATCACACTTTTCACAGTAGAAGTACTCACCACCTCTCCTCTCAGAGGTAGACATTTCATCCTCCACACGAACCCCCCGCTCTCCACAGACATGACAGGTTTGAGAAGTCCACGCCGGTTTGACCAGCCAGACACCTCCGTCACGATGACCTAGGGCCTCCCGCCTGTAGCGCACTCCCTCAATCATCATCCCCCATAGATTGGTGGAGAGGTTCCAGCTGTGTCTTCTCATCCCTCCCGCCCCCTGGAAGGAACGGAGGTCTTCGAAGTAGATGGTCTTTACGCCATGATGCTCACATAACCACACAGTTTCAGCGGCGACCTGATGGGAGATTTCTTTGTCTAAGCGACGGACCTTTCTCCATACTGACTCCAGTTCTCTCTCTTTCTTCAGGATGATAGCTGGAGGCTGCTGCCTAGCATGTTTCTTCTCCCAGTTGTTACGCTTCAGTGCCACTTGCGACATCAAGACTCTGGTCTGTTGTCTGAGTCGCTCTCTCTTTTCGTACAACTCTTGTCTTCCAATCAATCTCTCCTCGTAAGCATCATCGCCGTTCTTCACCGATACCACCATTGAGTGTCGCAGTCCCCTGTCAACGCCAGCCCTTCTCTTTCGAGCTACAGAAGATGTGAGAGTATCCTTCAACATCTCATCACTTGGAGGTACAAAAGGAATTGATAGTGTTACTTGCTTTCCAACAACCTTGATGAGCGGAGGAGCTGAACGTCGCGACTTCTTCAAGGCGTTAATTGCAGTCTTCAAGTCATCTATTTGAACTCTATTCTTCTCAGGTTGTACTCGTTCTCTTGCGAGCTCACGAGTGAACTGTTGGAGCTTTATTGTGTTCTTGAGTTGCTCACCCATGTCCTCAAAGCGAGCAGCTCGATAGTCAAGTTGGAACGCTCGCTGAATGTGACCTTTTGCTCTTGCCTGTTGCGCTTTTCTCCTTGCTCTTTTTGCTTTTCGAGGAAACCAGTTTAGAAATCGCAGTCGCACAGTCTGACTCTTGTATGGTGAATCTGTGTCCAACTCATGTCCTAGTATTCCAGGGGGCGTCTTGATGTAGAGGATAATCTCATCCTCTCGTTCTGGGTCTGGCTTGAACCAGTATCCCTGTCCAGTCGCGTTCTCAGTGGAGGCCGAAAAGTCAAGCGTGTTTCTTCGGAATGTTGGAGTGGTGAAGGGGAATCCCTCCTTCTTCCACTTTCTGACTTGGTTAATGATCAGCGTCTGAGTCTGTAGTCTTTCGGGGGAAGTCGTTTCTAGTAGCTCACGTGTGCTTCTTCTTCTCTCACCTTCTTCTAATGGATAGGCCTCGCGTACTTTGGTCCTTAGTACACTCCTCACCTGCCGACAGGCTGAGAGTGCATAATGATATGACCCATTAGATTTCCTCTCAATGGTTTCCTTCACTCTTCGAACGAGATCCGAAGGAATTCTTCTATTGGCCATCAGACGTAGGAGTTGTGCATCATCAGAAACAAGGAGGTCCAGCAGCGAATTGACCAGTATCCGGCGAGTATAGTGTGCATAGACTATTCGGGCTGCAGTTTCGAGAGCGTTGCGGTGTAATCGCTCATACACCAACTCCCCGAATTCATTATCAGGTTTCCATTTGAAACATCGCTCCTTTCGAAGAACGAGATATGCCATACCTCTTGACTGTTCAAGCATTTCTCCTAAGCTGACAGCGTAGGATGTATCAGAG
>SMTZ1_10004615_pt1 | contig 38386 bp, 28 predicted proteins | sample DeeMarSWOR136_30_FD_25667 | JGI IMG/M metagenome (IMG submission 25667)
CAGACCCGCAACCCAAATTCCCACGAAGCTTGTTGGACGCCCCCATCATGTCAATAGGGGCAACGTGCAGGCCCAGGAGATATAGGGCGTTTGACAGACTGTCTTCTGGGGCTGCGCAGCGACAGATATTAGGGACAGGGGGCCGTTCCAAAGGCATGAGAGGTATGGTTGCGGGCTGGACGACCACCTCCCGACAGCCCAGGGAAAACCCAATTTTGACCACCCCCTTTTTGGCAATTATGAAGAGAATTCCTGGGACACGACACTGGGTGTCTATTATCTGATCCAGTTTGCTTCTATGCCTCGGAGCGCACTGTCTTTTGCCGTTCGCGATAGGCCTTGATCCAGCGCATGCTGTCCTCATCCCTGCCCATGACCAGGTCAGCGGCCAGTATGGCGGTCATCATTTCCGTCACAAGCGGGTTGGTGATGGGACAGGTGAGACCGGCCTCAATAGCCATGACCATGAAAGCCGAATTGACGTAGGGACGGTCCGGCAGTCCAAAAGAGACGTTGCTGGCGCCCATGGTGATATTCACACCGAACTCCTGGACCACCAATGCCGTGGTCTCCAGCGTAATACGTCCCGCCTGGTTGTCGGTGCCTATGGTCAACACGAGCGGATCGATGACCACATCAGAGGGGTCAATACCCATTTTTCCGGCCCTGTCGATGATTTTCGCCGCTACAGCCAATCGCTTTTCAGGCGTCTCTGGAATGCCGTCCTCGTCCATGCAGAGCCCTACCACAGCCGCACCATGCTCCCTGACCAAGGGCAGCGTCTCCTTCAATGAGCGCTCTTCGCCGTTGACCGAATTGACCAGAGCTTTTCCCTCATAAATGGAAAGGGCTGCGGAAAGCGCCTTGGCATTGGACGTGTCAATGCACAAGGGTACATCCGTCACTCCCGTGACCACCCGAATAAGCTCCTGAAGCAGCGTTGCCTCATCGGCCTCCTCGATCCCAGCGTTTACATCCAGAACCGCTGCACCTGCAGCCACCTGGTTCACCGCATCCTGGCGCACAAGCTCAAAATTCCTTTCTACAAGGGCGTCATAAAGCTTTTTGCGCCCCGTTGGATTGATGCGTTCACCGATGATCGTGGTGGGTCGATCCTGCCCGATCTCTACGGCCTGGGCTTTTGATGAGATCTTGGTGATAAGCTTTTCTACCATAGGTCACCTCAACTGAGGAGATAGGGTTATGTCGTCTAAGGAAAAATGTTTTTCGGAAACTGATTTTTTGTGTGCGGATGGGGCCTCGCCCTCGAAGGCAACCCATCCAGGTTGGGGTAGGATCCTGGCTTGCGGCTCGACTTACTCTCTGCGCCTTCCCAGTCTCATGGACCAGTGGCCTATTGCAGATTTCACTCATTAAGGGAATAGGCGCTCATCGGTCTCCCTTAAAGAGTCCCGTCCCCTTTCATCAATGGGTAGGGATCACCGCTCACAGTTGCGGGGCAGCGATGGTCTTTCACCATCTTCACTACGAACGATATTCTTTTGCCAAATAAGTCGCTTACCACCTCCGGTCATCGCTTCTCCGCCATTGGACCATGATCCAGTGACTGGACCGATCATCGGCCCATGAAGGATTTGATATCCGGCATCATCCGTTTTACTTCCGCTGTGACCAGGTTCAGATGACCGCGCATCCATCGAGCCGCTTCCTCTTCCTCCCCTCTCACCACGCAGGAGACGATCTCCTCGGCTGTTGAAATGGCCTCATCCATCTGGAACAGCGCCTTGGGTCTAAACTTCTCATACTCCTCGTGGACCTTTCTTACGATCCACGACATCATTTCATGAATCATCCCGTTCCCGGAGGCCTTGGCAAGGGCCACGTGAAATTCAAAATCATACTCTGAAAACTTCTGCACATCCTGAACAGCCCCTTTCATCTTTGCTAGGGTATCTTTGATCCGGCGAACGTCGTCCGCATCTGCCCGCCGGGCAGCCAGCATGACCCCGTTGCATTCAAGAATCTCTCTGATCTCTATGAGATCGAAGATATTGGCCGCGGCTTGCAGGTCACCCAAGCTCATGGCAAAAGGCTGTGCTGGTTCGAAATCCTTTTTCAAGAAGGTGCCCTTCCCCTGGATGACCTCCAAACAGCCCATTCTGACCAAGGCCGAAGTCGCCTCCCGAAGCGTTGACCGGCCCACGCCGAACATTTTTGTCAGTTCCCGTTCTGGGGGCAGCCTGTCCCCGGGCTTCAGCTCCCCGGTCATGATGCTGTTCAAGATTTCATTCATCACGAGTTCAGGGGTTGAACTCCGTTTGACCATCCTGTAGTTCATGGAATAAGCCGATCTCCTGAGAGCAGGACGGGTTCGTGGCGTCTCCACTCCAACAAGCCGCATCACAATGATGCGATGAGAATAAACGAAGAGTTCTATGAGAATTGTGGTTGATAAATCCCTCTTAATGAATTAGGGTCGGCTTGTCAAGAATTTATCAGGTCATCAGACCAATTATTACAAATATGCTCATTTTCCCAGGAAAAAGAGACACCTGGCACCCTTCCCGAATGGCGGAAATAGCGTTTTTTTGGAGTACTCGAGAAATGGATCGAAGGGCTATCGGAATAATAGACTGATGGGGTCGATGCAGAGGAGTTCGGCAAAGCAAGAGTGTACTAATGCCAAATGCCAAAATCCAAATGTCCAATGAATGTCAAAATCCCAAATCCAAGGATACGATAACTCGCCTTTTGGTCATTTGACATTAGGATTTGATTTGGCATTTGAGCTTTGACATTTGACATTTTCAATCTTTGTCAGCCTTTCTTCTTTTCTTTGCCCCAGTACTCCTAGAAAGGTTATCAGCAAAGCCGTTGAGATTTGTCCCTGAACAGGGGGAGTTCTCGATGATAAAACCAATATCTTTTCCCCAGGAGGAATCCGATGAATGCAAAAGAGCGTGTCATGGCGGTTCTCAACCATCAGAAACCCGATCGGATGCCCTGTTTCGGGGCCAATTCCACCGTGACCTACGATCAAATGGACAAGGTAAAGGCCTTCTGGCCCGAAGGCCACGAAAAGGCTGAGGTGATGGCCAAACAGGCCATGGCCGCTCACACAGTGCTCGGTTTTGACGCCGTACGGGTGCCCTTCTCCCAGACCTTTGAAGCAGAGGCCCTGGGATGCAAGCTAAAGCCTGGAAAGAATGTGGACGGCAGTGAAGGCATCCCAGGGATTGAACCCCAACCCCCTTACACTCTCGATGACACACCTGTTTTCCCCGATGACTTTCTCTCTCGGGGTAAGATCCCGGAATTGCTCAAGGCGGTGCGGATTCTCAAAGAGGAAGTGGGGGAGAAGGTGCCCATTGTGGGCGGGATTGTGGGGCCCTTTAGTATTGCAGGGGCGCTCCTGGACATAGTCCCTTTACTCAGGGCCACCATCAAGGCCCCGGACAAGATTCGGCCTTTTCTGGAGGTGGCAGAAAAGGCCGGTACAGCCCTGGCCAACGCCCTTATCCAGGCCGGAGCCGACATCATTGCCTGTGAAGACATGACCGCCTCGCCCGAACTCATTGCACCCAACACCTATGTGGATTTTGAGCTCGAGTTTCAGCGCAGGCAGTTTGAAGCCATTTCAGCTCCTAAAATCCTCCATATTTGCGGCAACGTGGATTTCATTGTGGAATCCCTAGGACAGACAGGGGCCGACGTGCTCAGCCTGGAACCCAAGGCAAGCCCGAACCTTGCCCGAGAAAAATGCGGACCCAACATCATTCTGATGGGGGGTGTGGACACGGCGATCACCCTGTTTTGGAAGGACCCCGAGACAGTGAAGGCGGTCTGTGAGCAATCCATTGCGGACGGTATCCAGATCCTGGCCCCAGGCTGTGCCATATCCCCCGGCACACCGCTGGAAAACCTGCAGGCCATGGTGGAGGTGGCAAAGCTTCACTAGATCGTTCACAGGAATTAAAGCCTTATTGTACCAGCCCTTGAATGCCCCTCAATGCCGACCGGAAAGGAAACTTGGTCCTTTGGAGGCGCCCCCTTCCTCGAAACGGCTCAGGCGTAAGGGGTTGTCTTTGTTATCCATATTCCCGGCAATGAGGTCGGCCGTCCATTTCCCTGCTCCCGCTGAGAGCATCACCCCCGCCCAATACCCACAGTTGAGATGGAATCCGGACACAGTCCCCACCGGGCCGATCAACGGTTGTGCATCCGGTGTGTATACATATTGGCCGGCAGAGGTGTTCAGGTCGCTCGTTTTCAGGTTGGCAGCAATCTCGGTCCAGAAAGGCGTCAGTTCAGCAAGCTTGTCGATGCACATGGCGGCGAAGTCCCAATCCCCTAAGGGGTTGTCCATGGGTTCTGTGACCGGCTCATCCGGATCCAACCAGCCGCCGAATGCGCCGCCGGTCTCCGGTCGCCAATAGCTCTCGTTGTCCACATTGATGGACAGAGGGGCATCCTGGGGCACCAATGGCTGATTGGAGATGTATATTTTCTGGCGGCGAACAGGCTCGAGAGGCAGATCCAGACCCACCATTCGCCCGATTCTCCCGGCGAACGGGCCGGCCGCATTGACCACGTTTCTGGTTTGGATCGTCCCCCGGTCCGTTTCCACAGCGCTGACGCCTTTTTCGTCTGTAAGAATATTGGTGACACAGGTTCTGATCCAGAACTTCGCCTTCGATCCCTTCACATAACCCTGGGTCGCCTCGTGCGCTGAGAACCAGCCATCTTTCTGCCTGAAGGTGCCGGCAACAACCTTCGGAGAGGCCCATGGGAATCGCTTCATGACCTCTTCACCATCCAAAAACTCGCTGTCGGTGACGCCCAGCTTGTGGTACTGGTCAACCGCCTTTTTCATCTCGCCCACCTTGTCCGGATCTGCCGTAATAAAGAGGTAGCCCTGATGTTTGAGGCCGATGTCGTAGTCAGGAATGCCAATAACCTCGCCGAAACGCCCCCACACGTCAACCGACTGGATGGCCAAAGCAGCCATGCCCGGCTCAGTGAACTGCTTTCGAAAAGACTCAACGGAGGCTGCGCTGGTCAGGGTGGAAAGCCCATCGCGCATCTCAACGACAATGGTGTCCAGACCGGCTCGAGAGAGCCAAAACGCCGTCGCGACACCCACAATACCTCCCCCAATGACGACCACGTCCGCCGATAGGCCTTCGCCTTGGCTTGGAACGAAGATCTTTCTTGACATGAGACGAACCAATCAAGATGTAAAGAATCCGGGACCAGAGCACCTGCGCTCACGCGAGTTGACCAATACAAACGCACTTAACGGAGTGACTGAAAAATCTTTGATAACACTGGAGAAGATTTCTCCCTTCAGTTGAAATGATATAACGTGGACTTCCGCAACGAAGTACCAAATTTGACTATTTCCAATGCTGCCTCATTCGCTCAAGTTCTTTCACAACCTCCGGGGACAGCGCCACTGGTTCGTGCTCCATAACCTTGAGCGTTCTTTCCCGCAATCGCTCTTCGAAGCGTCTTCCTCCCTGCTCCAGCCACACCTCATAGACCGTACGATCGAACAAGTTCGAATACCACACATTCCTGAAATGCTTCAGTGTGTGCTCTTCCTCTACGAAGTGACCGCCGGGGCCGACTCTATCAATAACGTCGAGGGCCAGTGTTTCATCGGTGACCTGCACGCCATGCATGAATTGCCTCACCATGTCGAGCACTTCGTTCACCAGGACCATGAAGGTCGGCGAAACAAGCGAACCGTGGTCCAGTAACCCACAGTCGTGAATCAAGTTGGCTCCACTGAGAGCTGAAGCATAGCAGGAGTAAGTGGCTTCAGCAGCGGCTTGGGAGTCGGGCAACTTGGCGTCCGAGCAGCCCGCGGTTCCAAAAAAAGGGAGGTTATAGTATTGGGCCATTTGTGACATGGCCGTCGTCATCAAGGTCATCTCAGGCGCCCCATAAGAAAAAATCGTTGTCCGCATATCCATCACGGTTGTAAAAGCGCCGTATATAAAGGGGGCACCCTCCCGAATGAGCTGTACAAAGACCAGGCCGCTCAGGGATTCAGCACTCCCCTGCACAATGTTGCCTGCAAAAGTGGCCGGCCCGGTGCTTCCGGCCTGGGGCGCGCCAAAACAAATCTGAGGAATGCCCTTTTCTGCGCAGAAAATCATTTTTTCTACACTCTCGTCAGGATGGACGAGGGGCGAAATCGGATCTATCAAAAGCACGACCGTCGGTGCCGCGAGAAAACTGCTCTCATCCCCAACGATGAGAAGCACCATCTCATAGATATCCGTCAGGCTGTGAATATCATTGCAGCAAAAGACCAATGGTTTCTCCGAATGGGTCAAGGCCTCCCTGACCACCAAGCGATCTCCCAGCTCTGCAGGCACATCATCCGCCAGGCCGAAGGTCATTCCCCAGTCATAGTTGGGCAGGGCGTCCAAAATCGTTGCTGTTGTGCGGCAATCCTCGAGGGTGAATCGCCGGCGTGCTCCTGTGAATGGAACCAGATAATCCATACAGTCAATATTGGGCCCGAACCAGTTCCGATCCCCTTCTAGAACCACACAGCACTCGCCGTTGCGTCTTCCTAATGCCACACGGGGAGATGCTTTCCGCAAAGCATCCTCCACCATCCAGGCCGGAATCCGCACGCGATCTTTGTCCACCCGCGCGCCGGCTCCGGCCAATACCTCCAGCGCCTTCGGGTGGGACATTCGGACTCCCGTGCGCTCAAGCAAATCCAGCGTAGCCCCGTGTATTCGCTCAATCTGCCCCTGATTGAGCACATTCAATTTTGGCTTGAAATGAAGGTCAAGATCGTTCATTTTCTCAGCCTCCACCTGATTGTCTCAACAGGTCTGCACCCATGCCACATCCCTGATACCGCTGTCAAGATAAAGATTCCCTTGAGTGAGGACCGGGAACAGTGGAGGGGGGAGGGCTCACCCGTCCGTAACGCCATAGAAATGACCAGGCTGCGAGCCTCGGTACGAAAGAAAGGATACCATCACCACCAGGAAACCGGACTCATTGAATCTCAACGCTTCTTTATCATCAAGTGACTGCATTCATGCCCGGCCAAAAATCGAGGCATTCTGAAGCACTTTCGTAAAGCACCCCCCGCAGCCTCGCCGCGAGTTGCATTTCAATGTGTGGGGGCTTGAGATTCTCTGCAAAGCAAAAAAATCCGCTCCCCTAGGACCAGGTTTTCTATGATCCAATAAACATGAACTTGTAGGGTTTTTCCAAATGATCCGCCTGGACATTCTTAGAGCCGCCGGGTATTATCTATGGGCACTGGGGCCGTGAGATTAGAGGAGCAATGAGCGAGGATAACATGCCGTTCTACAGCAAGGAAAGATCAGGTTTTCTGAGAGATGAAGGGTTCGGCCTCATCCACGTCTATTATGGGCAAGGGGTCGGAAAAACCACCCGGACAGTAGGCCTGACCATAAGGGCCGCCGGCGAGGGACTGGAGGTCCACTTTGTTCAATTTATGAAGTCGGGATCCTCAGGAGAGGTTAAAATATTTGAGCAGATTCCTCGCATACATTACTGGTGCGCCGGCGAACACCCGTTCATCATGTCTAATGGGCCCGAAGCGGTTCACTACGAGCACGCGGCCAAGGGTTTTGCCTATGCGCAGGCCTCTATCGAAAAGCACCCCGATTTGATTGTGTGTGATGAGATATTGGACACCCTCATCTTCAACACCCTTCGCAAAGAGCAGATCATAGAACTTATCCGAAAATGCAAAGGAAGGATTGATTTGGTCATGACAGGAAGGTCCGTTCCTGAAGATATTCTTGCATTGGCGGACTATGCTACGGAGTTTGTCCAGGTAAAGCACCCCTACTATACGGGTGCAAAAGCGCGGAAGGGAATCGAATACTGAGTGCTTTGATTCATAAATTCGCTAATTGATGTGACTGCCGGAGCGCCCCTTAAAACACGCACTACTTCTCCGTGAGGGTTTCGACTCCCGTCCAGTCATCGGAAACGCCGTTCACCATGTAGTTGGCACACCGCTTGAGGTAGATCCTCGCAGCCATGTCTGAAGGGTTCTTCTCCAGCACCTGGTTGAAATGCACGCTGGCCTCAGAGAACTTTTTTCCATAGTAAAGCTGAAGGCCGCTCTCGAATTCCGGTTTGGTTTGCTCCTTCAGCTCCACGATCGTTGCTGGGTCTCCCTCGAATACCTCGTACACCGTGACCGCATCTTCTCTGCCCTTGACCCGAACCTTATCGATAAAACGGTGCCTGTAGGTTTCCGGTTCCTTCATCTGGGAAAGGGTCTCATCGCTCAGCGTGATGGAAGAGCCGTACATCTTGTTCAAACCCTCTATACGGGCAGCAAGGTTCACCGCATCGGCCACCACGGCACCCTGCATGCGATCTTCACTCCCAATGATCCCGAGCATCAGGTCGGCAAGGTGAAGTCCAACACCAATACCGATGGGGTCGAATCCGTCTCGTGCACGTTCCTCGTTGTACTCAGCAACAGCACGCTGCATGGAAACCCCTGCTTTTACGGCATCATCCGGTGTTCTAGGAAAAAGGGCCATCACGCCATCGCCATAGTATTGATCAATAAACCCGTGACATTCCTTGATCACAGGGCTCACCCTTCTCAGGTAGGCATTGATGAAATTGAAGGCTTCTTGAGGCGTCATCTTTTCCAACAGCGTGGTCCACCCTCGAATGTCCGCGAACATGACGACCATTTTCTGACTTAGCTGGTCCCCAAGATTGATCTCCAGAATGCTTTTCTTGTTCAGCAAATCAATGAATTCCCTCGGAACAAAACGCTCATACACGCGATTTAATGACGCCAGTTCAGCGGTTCGCTCTTTGACACGTTCTTCCAGGTGTTCGCTGTAGGCCTGGAGTTCCCTGTTTTTCTCTGCAAGGCTTTGCTTCAATCGATTGATGGTAAGGTGGGTATTGACACGGACAACCACTTCCTCGGGCTGAAACGGCTTGGATATGTAGTCAACAGCGCCCATGTTGAAGCCCTTCACCTTGTTCACCGTGTCATCGAGGGCGGAGAGAAAGATGACCGGTATATCCCGCGTATCGGGATCCGCCTTCAGCCGCTGGCAAACCTCGAATCCGTCCATACCCGGCATCATGATATCCAGGAGAATGATCTCCGGCGGCGGATCTGCAACCGCCATTTTCAAGGCCTTCTCCCCATTGATCGCCGCCACAATGGCATACCCATCCTTCAGCGTCCCCATCAGCACCTGGATATTCTCTGGCGTGTCATCCACGATGAGCAATTTCGGCTTTTTCGAACCTTCAACCATCCCTCATCCTCCCTAAAATGCTATCCTCAAGGCTTGTGCCATGGACTCCAGCGTCTTCAATGCCCCCTCCGTATCGAATCCTTCTACCTGTTTCTCAAGCCGTTTGAACTCCTTTTTCACGGATGAGTTACGAAGATGCTGTCCTAAAGCCTCGAGTCGATTCATGGCTTCCACGAGGTCTGATTCCAACAGCCGGGCCATTTCCTTCAGCAGCGGCTTCACGGCCTCTCTGTCAACAACAACCTCCTCTTCAGGCACGGCCTCCTTGCTTTTTCTGGTTTCTTGCTCCTCCAGAGCCTCTATTCCCTCCATCACCACCCGGAGCCGAGAATCGAACTCTGCTATCTTATCCTCCAAGGATTTTGTCTTTCCTTCCTTGATTGCCTTTTCCAAATCTGCTGAAGCACGGTACAGACCCTCTGCACCCAGGTTACCGGAGACCCCCTTTACGGTGTGTGCTAAGCGCGTAGCCGTCTCCGCATCCCCTGATTGAAGGGCAGACTCGATTCCTTCCACAGCACCGCTTTGGCTCTCCCTGAACTTGCGCAAAAGCTTCACATAGAGGGGCTTGTTCCCGCCCACCCTTGCGAGACCGTCTTCCAGGGTGATACCGGGCAGCTCCCTAGGAAAGGGCTCAGCCTCCCTCTCCTTCCTTAACCCCTCCGGAGCCACGCCTCTTTGCGCCTCCCGGCGACCAGGCTTGATCCACCTCACCAGCGTGGAAAAAAGTTCCTCCGGATCAATGGGCTTTGCCACGTGGTCGCTCATGCCGGCCTCCAGGCTCTTCTCCCGATCACCGGCCATGGCATGGGCGGTCATGGCTATGATCGGCAACTCCTTGACACCTTGTTGCTTCCGAATCTCTTGGGTCGCCTCGAACCCGCTCATTTCCGGCATCTGTATGTCCATGAGCACCGCATCATACACCTCTTCTTTCACCATCCGCACCGCCTCTTTTCCATTGTTGGCAATGCTCACTACAAAACCTGCTTGTTCCAAAATCTCTTTTGCTACTTGCTGATTGATCTCATTGTCCTCCGCCAGCAACAACCTCGCGCCCCGTATCCTGCTCAGCGCTTTGTCATCTGGACCCTTCTGCTTTGCCACGTCTTCTTGCTTCCGAAGGACCTTTCCAAAAGCCTCCATGATCGCATCGAACAGCACGGACTGGCTCACAGGCTTGATCAGAAAACCGTCCAACCCCACTTTCTCTGATTTGAGCATGAGCTCTTCACGACCATAGGCCGTCACAAGAATGATCTTGGGTTTTGTTGAGAGCCCGGGATGCGTTTTGATGCGCTCTGATGCCTTGATCCCGTCCATCCCGGGCATCTTCCAGTCCATCACCATCAGTGCATAGGGACGGCCTTGCGCTTCCTTCTCCAGCTCCGCTATCCCTTCTTCAGCAGAGGCTGTCACCGATACCTCAAAACTCATGCTCTCAAGCATGCTCTGCAATATTTCCCTGGAGGACGCATTGTCATCCACAACCAGGACCCGCATCCCCCTGAGATCCGGCAGGGGCTCCAATTGCTTTCTGGGTGCCTTGCTCGCCAAATCGAGTTTTGCCGTAAAGATAAACTCGCTCCCCTTCCCAGGTGCACTCTCAACCCAGATCTCCCCTTTCATCATGTTCACAAGGCGTTTGGAAATCGTCAGCCCAAGCCCGGTTCCCCCATATTTTCTCGTCGTTGACGTGTCCGCCTGGGAAAAGGCCTGGAAAAGCTTTGCCTTTTGCTCCTCCGTCATTCCAACACCCGTGTCGCGAACCGAGAACTGAAGCTTTATCCATGCGTCATCTTTCTCCACCACCTTGGTGGCAACCACGATTTCCCCTTTCTCCGTGAACTTCACCGCATTGTTGCATAGGTTGATCAAGACCTGCCCCAGCCTAAGTGGATCGCCCACGAGTGCCATGGGCACCTCTGGGGCTGTGTCCATCAAGAATTCCAACTTTTTATCCTGGGCTTTCACGCCCACGACTGTGGTCACGTTGTCCAAAACCTCTTCCAGACTGAAATCCACCGACTCCATCTGAAGTTTTCCCGCCTCAATCTTGGAAAAATCCAGAATATCGTTGATGATGCCCAAAAGCGCATGGGCAGAACGCCGGATCTTGATCAAGTAGTCTTCCTGCTTTGGGCTCAACTCCGTCTGAAGGGCCAGGTGGGTCATCCCGATTACCGCATTCATGGGAGTCCGAATCTCGTGGCTCATGTTGGCCAGAAAATCGCCTTTGGCCTTGTTGGCCTCATCGGCGGCCCTTCTTGCTTCGATCAGTTCCTCCTGCACCCTCTTCCGTTCCGTAATGTCCTCTTTCACGGCGACGAAGTGCGTGGTTTTTCCCTCCTCGTTTCGAATAGGGGATATGGATGCAGACTCCCAGAAAAGTTCTCCGTTCTTCTTTTTGTTGCACAACTCGCCGTACCAGGCTTCCCCGGCAAGGATGGTCTCCCAGAGCTCCTTGTAATACTCAGGGGGATGTAGACCTGACTTCAAAACCCTGGGATTCTTGCCCAGGGCTTCCTCTGCGCGGTATCCGGTCAACTCGGTGAATTTCGGGTTCACGTATTCAATCCTGCCTTTAACGTCCGTGATCACCACGGTGGTCGGACTCTGTTCTATGGCACGGGACAGTTTTTTGAACTCTATTTCCGCTCTTTTCGCCACGCTTACGTCTCGGAGAGTCTCGATGGCGCCCGTGGCTTTCCCCGAGGCATCGTAAAGCAAGCTGGCGGTTGCAGAGAGATACGTGCCGCCCTCCCCCAGGTTCGGATGAAAAGACTCTGAAAAAAGCTTATCCCCCTCTTTTCTCACTGAAAGATATGTCTTCTCATATTCCTCATCCCACATCCGAACCAGATCGACCAGATTCTATCCCCGTAAGCCTCTCAATGGCTTTGTTCCAGGCGACCACCTTGCTGTCATTGTCGATCACCCACGTGGGATCCGGCAAAAAGTCGATGATCTCGGCAAGACGTTTCTCAGAATTCCGTATTTTCTCTTCCGCCTCCTTACGCTCTGTAATATCGCTGAAGGTCACCACCGCGCCTACAAGTTCCCCATCCTTCCTGATCGGTGTGCTCGAGTATTGGACGGCAACACTGTTGCCGTCCTTCCGCCACAGGACTTCATCGTCCACATGGTTCACCGCGCCGTATTTGTATGATTTGAACATGGGACATTCCTCAGCAGGATAGGGTGAACCATCCGCATGGGAATGATGGATCAGTTCGTGCAGGCTCCGACCCAGAGACTCCTCACTCGAGTAACCGAGCATCTCCGTTGTTGCCGGGTTGACAAAGGTGATCTTGCCGTTCAGGTCAACCCCGACAATGCCTTCTGCTGCAAACTCGAGGATCATTCGGCTTCGTTCCTCAGCCTCGGTCAGCTGTTCCTGAGTGTTTTTCAGCTCTGCTGTCCGTTCTTCAACCAGTTCTTCGAGATGGTCTCGGTGCTTCTTCAACTCAGCTTCAGATTGCTTGAGTGATGCCTCAGCTCGCCCTACGGTGTCGATCATCTTGTTAAAAGACTGGGCAAGATGACCGATTTCGTCAGTCGAACGAATCTCAATAGGGTGGTCGAGTTCCCCGGTTCGAGCAATGAGCTCTGCACCGTCACTGAGCTTATTAAGGGGTTTAATGACGAATTTCTGCAAGCCCGCAAGGGTGAGGGCACTCAGAAGGGCTAGGGAGATAAGAAGGGCCAGCACAATTCTGTTGACAAACCTCCGGATTTCTCCGTCGATCTCGACAGTAGGAATCACGATTCCTGCTCTCCATTTCGACTTGGTCGAGGCTCGAAAAAACAAGTAGGCCTTCTCCGCACCTCCTGAAACGGTTGTGAATCCGAGGTTCTTTTGCAAAACGGCGCCGAGGTCCCCTTCGTATATTTCGGAGATACTCTTGAAAAGGTCCTCCTTGTTTGCACTCGCCATGACCGTCCCGTTCTCGTCAAGTAGAACCATATAGCCGTTTCGCCCTACCCTGACCGTTTCAATATATGTTGTGAGATCAGCCAGGGTGACGTCCATACCCAAAACACCATAGACTTGACCGCTCTCGTCGATGAGGGTCGTTACAATACCCACATTCACGTCCGGCGTTGTTACGGAGCGATACGGTGCTGTTCGCATGACCGATCCAGGATTCTTCATGGCAAGCTTGTACCAGGGCCTTTCCCGTGGGTCGTATTGGGTGGGTTTTGCCCTTTTATGGGAGCGCACGAAACTCCCGTTTTCACGGCCCATGTAAACGGAATTGACGTACCTGTGGGTTTTCCTGTAGTCGTTGAGGATATCGATAATTCTCTGCTCGAGTTCGCCGATGCTATACTGAAAAGTGTCTGCGTTCGCTTCGGTGAAGTTGGTGAACTCTTGGTCATTCTTGGATCTCACGAAATCGTTCAAGGCCAGACCTCCCAAATCCGCCTCGATGCCGTCAAAGAATGTGGTTAGGGCAAAATCCACAAGATCCAGTCGATGCTGAAAACCCTCATATACTGCGGCAAATTCCTCTTCCTTGAGCTTTGATGAAAAAAGCGTCGTCACCAGTAAAGCAAGGCAAAACCCAGTGACCACATAAAGCAGCAAAACCTTGTTTTTTAATTTGAGCTTCATCGCTCAACTCCCAAACTTTGGATTCATTTAATGCGCTCCACGCGTTTTCTGCATTCCGCCAAGATATCCACCTTGATGCAGTCGCCTCCACATTGGGCTGGTGTGTTTCCAAGGTCAATATTGCCTGCCGTTCCCTGGCAAACATAGTTCTGGGTCTCAAAGCGTTCCAGACCCCAGACTCTCAGATCCACCGTGTAACCGCCGAGAGGCACTTCAATACAGTATTTCCCCTCTTGATCGGCCTTGGTCTCAACAAGCGCTTGATCAGTGCCGTGACGCCACGCGTTGATCGTTGTATTTGCATACGGCACTTCTGTTGAATCAATGGGGCTCCGGTACCGAACGGTGCCCTGAATACAAGCCCTTTCAGAACCGGCCGGGCCCTCTACCGTTTGGTTCGGCGCACATCCAAAATAAAGGATCAGCAGACTGATAGCCACTGCCGCCCCTATATGACATAACCTATTCATAGCTCCTCCCCTATTTGACATACAAATGGAATACCCAAAAGTCGCCTAAGTGCTGGCATTGCCCTTCAGCCTCAGCACATGGTGCATTCGCCCTAGACAAACCCCTGCTATGGTGTACGGGGACAGGAAGGCTTTTCTGAAGTGACTGGCGGGAGGGCGCCGTCTTTTCATGACTTATCCATGGGGGAAACCGCAGCCCTGAGCGTGTCGAAGGGAATGGGTCGTAGGCAGAACTCCCCCGTGGATAAGTCGTCAGAAAAGACCAGCCCGCGAGCCTTGTAACGCAAGAGAAGTTTTCCTGTCCCGAACAAATCATCCAAGTGGCCTTCTCACCCCCGGTGTCCGATAAGAAATGTGGGACATGCTCAGTTCCATAAAGGGGAGCCAGGAGCCTGTCCGATAACCAAGACCTGATCTCCGTTCCCCCTTCGATACCTCAGGGCGAACGCGGAATGCGTTCTGTAACTGTTTGATTTTCCGTTCGTGGTGAGGTATCGAACCATGAACGGAATGGCTGATTGTCTGCTTCCAGCCGTCTCAATCCGAGTTATCGGACAGCCTCCCAGGAGGTATTTCTCGGAGCTTTTCAACTCAATTAGAGTATCACTTACAAAGACACAAAGTCTCAATTTTGCCATCCCGCAACACCTTGAATTCAATCTCCTCGAGCCCCGGAGTGCTCAACACTTTGTCTCGGATCATGCGCAGTTGATCGATGTCCGTTGTGATCCGCATGCCCTGGACATCGAGCACCACATCACCACCGATGAGGATGCCCCTCTCCTGTATTTTAATAGGGATCTTGCCGGCCCTTAGCCCTACACGATCAGCCGGTGAGTTCCTGGCCACGCGTTGAACCAAGAGCCCGGCCTCCTGAGGGATATTCAAGGCCTTCGCAAGCTCCCCTGCGACCAAGAAGACTTCCAGACCCGTCCAAAACGACTTCTGCTTGAGGAGCAACTCCTTGGCCACGTTTATGCTTGCCGCGAAACCGATCCCTTCAAATCCTCCGGATTGGCTTAAAATACTGCTGACAATGCCGACCACTTCCCCTCCCATGTTGAACATGGGGCCCCCTGAGTTTCCCTGATTTACGGCCGCATCGGTCTGAATAAACTCCAGGGGCACAAACTGATCGGACGTGTTCTCGGATTTCCTCATGCCGCTCACGTGCCCCACCGTCAGCGTGTGCGTTATGCCGTACGGAGCGCCCACCACAAAAACCTGATCCCCTACCTCTACGCGGTCTGAGTCGCCCAGCTTGGCTAAAACCACATTTGGAGGCAGACTGTCGAGCTGAAGCAAGGCCACGTCGGCAAGAGGAGACGATGAGACCACCCTTGCCGTAGCATAGGTCCCGTCCATAAAAGTCACCTTCACCGCATCAGCCAAATGGACAACGTGAGACGCCGTCATCACGAGACCGTCCTCAGAGAACACAAAACCTGATCCCAGGCCCCCTTTCGCGATTTTCTCGCCGGGACTTTCCTCGGAATATCCGCTCTCCACCACTTGTATCACCACCACCGATGGGCTGACCTGCTTGAACAGGCTGCTCACCGACCGAGCCTCTGCATCAGCGCTCAGACCCACCAGGGCCAAGACCAAGCCTATGTAGACCCATGTTTTTTTCATATCCCTATCTCCTTTTCCAAATCCCCCTCCCCTTGGTTACGGCCCCTGTGCTACTAAGATTCGATTCCCCCTCTCCCTTACCCTCTCCCCCGAAAACGGGGGAGAGGGATGGGGTGAGGGGGGGGTGTACCGCCTAGCCCAGTTGCGGCCAGGCTGCGCTGTGTTCTCGGACTCATGGTCCGCCCTGGCGGGGAACCCCCTGCCCCTCTTCCCTGCCACGGCCCGGCTCAATCACTCTGACAGGGAGCTCGAGAGTCCTTCGCATCATGCCCAACAACCCCTCCCCAACCGCGGCCGCCGGAAGGGTTCTCACATTCGGATTGTCAAGACCCCCTTCTATCCTTACGGCAACAGAAACGAGGGTTCCGCCGGTAATGTACCTTACCACTGGAATCCTTCTAACAATGCCATCGACCACCCTCAAGGGCGCTGCGAGGATATCCATGTTTATTGTGTTGTCTATATAGTCAACCTGCCCCCGTCCGGTGACCTCCATGGACGGGCTGTCCAGGATCCACTCATCAACGATCACTTTGCCGTTCCTTAGGTTCGCCTTGGCCGTGATGAAGTTGTAAGGGAAACCCTCCTTGCTCATATCCGGTATTCTTCCCCTGAAAAGATCCGTCACATTCAGGAAAGCGAATAGCCTCTGCATCGGCACGTGTTGGTAGATTCGCCCATTCTGTGCCAGGAGTTCGAGATCACCTTGGAGGGCCTGGGCCAACGCTTCCGGCTTCGCCTGCCCTCTAATCCCACCCTTAATGGTGTAAGTCCCTGTCGCCCCCACCCTTTCCTTCATAAGACAGTCGGCCGTGTCCCTCACAGTCTGGTTCTCCGCAAGCAGTCTGAAGTCGAGTGAGTAGTCTGTCGGTGACACTTCTAGAACACCGGGCGTGGATATGCCGCACAAATCAGCCTCAGTGACGGAAACCCTGACCTTGTCTTGCCTCAAAGACACCTCAGCTTGGAAGGGACTCCAGTTGAAGTCTTTGTAAATTAAGTTGTCTGTCTTCACGTTGACGATGCCTTGGATGGGTAGATCATATACGGCTGTTTTTTGTTTCTGTTCTTCAGCTTCGGGGTCTTCTCCAAAAGCCTCATTGATCTTGTTGAGGTCTAGGTGGCTGGTGGCCAGGTTCATATCCAGATCAAATCCAGCCGGCGAGAGGTTCACGTCGCCATCCAGAGCCAGGCGCTTATCCTGCCACGTGCAAACCGCAGATTTTATCCTCAGATGCTGTCCATCCGCGTTCAGATCCATGCTGTCGATGACCAATGGGAAATCCAAAGCCAATGGGAAAATAATATCACCCCCTATAAGTGTTCCCTTTGCTGAGGATCCAGCAGGGTCGTTCAGGAGGATGTGTGTTTTAAAATCCCCTTTCATCCAGCCGTTGGTGAATTGGTTGGTCACAAAAAGTCTATTGATGGTCTCGCTGGTCAGGTGGCCACGAAAGTTCAGGCTCAGGGCCTTTTCTTCATAATCGAAGGCAAAAGCCATATGGGTTTCCTTGCCCTGATCCCTGATGGACACTTCCTCCACGTCAAGGCGCCTGGGGGTCAGGTGCATTTCTGCGGATATTTGCGGCCCCTTTGCTATTGTGGCGTCCCCCTTGAAAAAGATCTTCCCGTCCTTATCCCAGACAAAACGCCCCTCTGAAAATGAAAGGGGCATCCTGAAATCAAGGACGTCCGGTATTCGGGCGAGCTCCGAGAGCCAAGCGATAGCCTTGGCGTCGAAATCCCCTGTGAATGTCATGTCGCCGTTGATCTGACCTTTCAAGTAATCATTGAGAGCACCGGAGGCTTTTAGGGAGGCATCCAAAAAACGGATCTCAAGATCATTGAATGTGGCTTTCTGTTTTGTTAAATCCTCAACAGCCGTGAACTTTCCGTTGGTGATTTTCAACGCATCCGGCAGGGATGACATATCCAGGACGACATCTTTAAACGAACCGCCTGCCCTGAATTGCCACGACGCCGGCTCCAAAAGAAGTCCCTTGCCCTTCATGGCGGAAATATCCAGCATGCCCTTGGGCACCTTGTAATTTTCTCGAATGACGCTCAGACCCTCGAAAGAAGTCACCCACGGAAATATCTCCTGGAAAACAATTTGGCACGCCCCGGATTGGACCTCGAAATGGGGTTGTTTTTTCCAATCTATCCGGGCAGTAAGCTGTGAAAACGCGGACTTGCCGAATGACCCTCCGAGGTTCTCCACAGCGATAGCTCCCTCATCATAGAGGAAATTTCCCCTCTTGATCTCTATGGGATACGGCACCCTCTTGTATTGAGCCTTTAGATCGAGTTCCGAAACATCCACTCTCGCATCAATGGCGGCCGTGCTCTCCCCGAGCATCAATCTTCCCAGCGCTCTGCCCTCGAGCTTCTCCAAAAGATCAAGCTCCCCCATGAAGTCTCTATTGTTGATGAGCGTTTTCAGAACCGGTGGAAGTTCCGCCAAATCAGCGTCCACCGCGATATCCAGGTGGAAGGGGGCGTCATCGCCCTCCAGGCCCAGTTTCAGCCTGCCTTGCCGTCCCCAGGAATTGCCGAAACGTGCCTCGAGGTTCTCCCCCTCCAGAACGCCGCCCGAAATCACGGCGTCGCCCTGGACCTCCGCAAGGTCCAAACCAACATCCGGCACGAATATCCGGCCACCCAAGAGGCGGCCCTCAATGAATATGTTCTCTAGATCACCCAGGTCAGACAGAGAGCTTCCTTGTGCTCTGCAGGTGATGCCGGGGACGGTGCCGCCTCGCACCACTTCAAAAATCTCCTGAACATCGTGCATATGGCCTGCCATGGCCAGCGCGGCTTCGCGGACTGAAGAAACATCCACCTCCCTCCCTTCGAGCTCTGCGTTCACCTTTTGGGAAGGCCGGTCCATGAGGAATTTTCCGTAAAGGGCAAGTTTGGGCTGATCGAGTTGAACTTCGGAAAGGGAGATCGACGTCTTGGTTCCATCCATAGAGAAGAGAGCTTTCATGTCTTTGCCCAGCAGAACCGTCTTCGTCTCTCCCCGATGGAAGGTAAACCGAAAAAGAGGAGCCACCAAATCCGCTTGCCACGCCAAAAGACCGTCCATATTGAAGATGAGTGTCAGGTTCAGGTCTGAGTCGCTCACACTTTGCTCAGCCTGCGGAAACAGATAGGTTGAAACCTTGTGAGCCTGGAACCCGCTGAAATCAATCCGGCCTGAGGCTTTCAGAGGTTCCAGGCCCAGGGTGCCCTCCAGGGCCATCTTCTCCCACAAATTGGATGTACAGTTGAGGCTGACCTTGAATCCGCTCGGTGGAAAAACAAGGCGGGCATCCACTCTTTCGAAGGAGAAGAGAGGCCGCTCGTCAATGGAGAGGTTCAGTTTGCCCTTCTTAACCTCGACGATGAGGTCGGGCATTTCCAACGCCAGCGGCGCCAACACACCGGCTAGAACTTCTTCAACCTCGGCCCCAGGCTTTGATGCCCCTTTCTCGGCGAGATTCTCGGGCATCGCTGGGAGTGGCATGGTGAAATCCGGTTCCTCGACCTCAATTTCGGCGAATCGGATCTGCCCTTTGACAAGGGGAAATACTCTCGGATAAACCTGAATGGACTTAAGTGTGCCCTTCCCTTTATCAGGAATGCTTAGATTGGCCTGGTGGATGGTCACGCAGGGACGCGGTAAAAAGGAGAGGTCCACCCGTTGATAATCGATCCGGCCTCCCGTCTTCTCATGAAAAACGGCTATGGCCTTTTGCCGAAGAGGCTCGAGGTTGATCAGCTTTGGTGCAAGGAGTGCAAAAATCAAGACGAGGGCCAGGAGGATTCCCAGTCCTCCTATGATCCAGTAAAAGAGTTTCTTGTACCTGACCCCTATTTGCTCTGCCTTTGTCAAGGCACTATCCTTTATCTTTCAAATCGCTCCAAAAGGATCACGGCGTTCAATCCCCCGAATCCGAAACCGTTGCTTATGGCTTTTTGGACGGGTCTCTCGATGGCTTTAGTGGGCACATAGTTCAGGTCGCACTCTTCTCCCGGCGTTTCCAGATTGATCGTGGCGGGGATCACCTTTCTCTCAATGGTCAGTGCCGTTGCAACCGTTTCAATACCTCCCGCTCCACCTATAAGGTGGCCGGTCATGGATTTGGTTGAACTTATGGGGATATTGTAAGCCTGTTTGCCCAGGGCTTTCTTGATCGCCACTGTTTCAGTCACATCGTTCATAGGTGTTGACGTGCCGTGAGCATTGATGTAATCGATCTCCTCCGGTGCTGAGCCCGCTCTTTTCAGGGCCTCCTTCATTGCCTTTGCCTGCATCTCTGCATCTGGATCAGGTGCTGTGATGTGGTAGGCGTCTGATGTCGTTCCGTATCCGGTCAGCTCGCAGTAGATGTGTGCGCCCCTGTCCAGAGCATGATTGAGTTCCTCCAAAATGACAATCCCTGCCCCTTCTCCCATGACAAACCCATCACGGTCTTTGTCAAAGGGCCTCGACGCCTTTTCCGGTTCGTCATTTCTTTTACTCATCGCATTGAGCGCATCAAATCCCCCAAAAACAAAGGGGGTGATGCACGCTTCAGCACCACCGGAAATGATCACCTTTTCATCGCCCAGTAGGATTTGTTTGTATGCTTCAATGAGAGCGTGGTTTGATGATGCGCATGCAGAAGGGACCACGAATGATGTTCCTTTGAGACCATACTTTATGCTGACACAAACCGGCACCGAGGACACGATGGCATGAGGAAGGGCAAAAGGCGAAACCCGCTTGGGGCCGTCGTGTCTCAGGAAGTTTCGAAACCATTTTTCCGCCAAGTCCATGTTTTCACCGCCCGCACCGAGGATAACGCCGATCGTCTCTGGGTCCATTTCCGATATCGTGTAGCGTCCACTCCTGTCTTCTTTCATGAATTGGAGTTCAAAACCCGCATCAGCGAGAGCCAGTTTCGTCCCTGCCAGAGCGAATTCGGACGTTCTCCCAAGGTACTTGAGATCCTTACTTTTCTCGATGAAATCCGTAAGAGCGAACCCTTCAACCGTGCAGGCTATCTGTGAGCCGTATTGTTCCATGTCGTACTGCTCAAAGCGAATTCTTCTCGCCCCGCAACGCCCATTGATCAACGCCTGCCAGAACGCTTCTTTTCCAATACCGATTGGGCTGACAGCACCCAAGCCGGTTATGACCACTCTCTTGTCCATAGCTCACCTTCTTACGACAGAATTTGGTTCGTCTCCATGACTCTTTGCTTCTCGCTCTGGGCCTGCCCTTTGCTATTTGCGGCCGAACGCCGCAGCATGGGTTGAGCCATTCGGCGTTGCTCATGGCCCTGAGTTTATCCAAAGCTTCATCGAAGGGTCGAAGACCCTGAGGCTCTCGAAGGGCCAAGCGAAACCCACGACAGAGCTGAGCTTTTTATAATCAGACTTATAATATATACATCAGCCCAATCGTCAATAGAGGCGATGGGTACTCATTTGCCGGAAGAGCCACTTTCTAGAGGAAGTGGGTGTTTATTTCGCAATAATAGGGTTTTCACCCTATTTACCTCTCATTTTTTAACCAATAAGCTTATCAAAACTATATACTTCGGAGGGCATATTATGCTGAAAAGAGGTAAACTGCGTCAGTCCTTCTGGGTTGCCGTCCTCCTTTTGTTCGGCTTGTCGGGCTTTTCCGCCTTTGCAGCGTACAAGGGGAAGGATTTGACCGGCACGACGCTGCCTGGATTCAAGCTAGGGGGAACAACGTCTTCAAAGGATCAGGAGTACTTGGGTCTTAAGAATTCAGATCCCTTCGTTCTGTCGGACGTCTCAGCAAAGGTGATCTGCATCGAGGTCCTCGGGGCGTTCTGACCGGCTTGCCACAAGGGCGCGCCTGTCGTGAACAGGCTGTACAACGTCATTAAAGATGATCCTGAACTGAAAAGGGACATCAAATTCATCGGTGTCGCGGCCGGTAACAAAACAAACGAGGCTGAGGCCTACAAGAAAAAACTTCGCGTTCCCTTTCCGCTCTTTCCCGATCCGTTGGGCATGACCTGGCAGATCCTGGGAAAGCCCGGCACACCCACCATGATCGTGTGTGACCGTAACGGAAAGGTACTGACCATGCACACCGGCATCATCGAAGACCTGGACAGTTTCTTGGGTGAAATCAGGGAGATTCACAAGAACCTGTAAATTTTTTTCACCACGACCCAGAACACCCTGTCACGGCGGGGTGTTCTGGCCTATCCTATTTCTCTCAAAGAAGCAGTCGAGCAGCGCCACCAACCAGGTTGATGTTTCCCCCCACATTCACAACCGATCCGACTTTTGTACCGCTTATGTTATAGATGTTGCCCTGAGCATCAACCGTTCTAACGTGTGTTCCCGACTGATTGTACACTTTACCGTCTAGATCAACTTTCCCGATATTCATTTGGCTCACATTATAAATGGCCCCGGCAGTATCCACGTACCCTACCAGTCTTCCGTAGGCATTGTAGATCTTGCCATTCCCGTCAACAGCCCCAACCGGCTTGCCGTACAGATTGAGCACGTTCCCCTGAGGGCCTTCCTGTTGGCCGCTTTGGGCCAACACACCCCCCTGGTATGGGTTGAAGAGCAAGCACGTGGAGACCAAGCCCATAATCAATCCCATAAGGATCCATGCGGATTTGCGGAAATGAACCTTCATATCCCTGTCCTCCTGTGAATCTGAATGACTAAACAATTATACAATAGCTATTTGAGCTTCCTTTTCAATGAAAAAAAAGAAGCATCTCGACAAGTTATCTGCTGATAACCGGCTACTAGCTCCTAGAAACCCCCCTTGAGGCGCGAGCTCCGCGACCCAAGTAGGATGGGTTGAGCCTTTCGAGCCCGGGTTTGGGCCACATCCTTTGACCTGTCGGTGTGCTGGTCATAGATGCACCGCCTTTGCCAGCCGGTTCCGTAAGGAAGGAAGGCACCAAAAAAGGCAGGGCTGTACCACCCTGCCTTCTAAGCATTTTTTCACCATGAACGGAGCCCTGTTCTCACCTGACTCGCGTCGCAATTGAGAAGTTTGAGCACGGAAGCCGAAATGAATCGCATGCTGCGTTTAATGCGCTACTTCACTTGTAGCGTCACTTCTTCTCGTGTTCCACAATGCTTTCAATATTCGATTTGGGGATGGTCACCCTCCTGCCGTCCGGATCTTCAAATGTAACCACTTCGGACGCATTGCTCATTTGTGGCTCGCTGGTTGCAAAGTACTTGTTTCCATCTTTCGTGGTAATGGTGTAGTTCCTTGTTGTCGATCCACAGGCAAAGGAAAAAAGCAACGCGGTGCAGAGCAATGCTGTCAACACGAATTTCTTCATGCCTTACCTCCTCGATATAAAGATAACTGGAACAAAGGATTCACACCTTGCTATCATATATAATAAGCCCTTTCACTCAATAGGGTGAAGACCCTATTTCAACAAAGGAAAGACCTTATTTATTGAAGCTCTGCTCTCTGCCCTCTCCCATCTGCCATCCATTTTCTGTCAGCTGTTATCCGCCCTCCAAGATCATTGGTCATATGAAATGGATTCCTCTCCGTGACTCTCTGCTCTATGCCCTATGCTGACGGTTTCCCGCCGTTTCTCTTCAAGGCCGGTGGGAAAGGTTCCGTTACCTTCTTGACCATCACCTCATTTCTCATTATAACTCGAATACTCCAATGGTCATTGCTCACGTGATCACGCTATATAAGCATGCGTAGCCCTTTTTGATCTGCCTTGGCAAGGAATCGTTAAACAGGCGCGGTTTGATCCACCATGCGAAAACGTCAATTCCTATTCATATGGATTGCTATAGCGGTTCTGGTCGCGGCGTTTGCACTCCATGCCCCTGTGCTGGCCGAAGAAAAGACCGCTCAAGAAAAAGAAGAGCAGGCTGGGGAGGAGGCGGCTAGCAAGGTAGGCCAGGGTGTGATATGGCTTCCCAGACTCAGTTTCCCGCCCTCCGACCCCAGCAAGGAAGCCGGCTACCTGCCCCTTTTCGATCGGGACATTTCCTTTGAATACTTGGGGCTCACCTTCTATCTCTCCTGGAAGCGTTCGCTCGAAATAACCAGAAAAAACAGCGACTTCTACCTCCGTCTCCACGGTCGTTTGTATTTGGATTTCACGGACTACTTTGATGACAAGAATGACCTGGGTTCCAACGGTTTTGGAATAAGGACATTCTTGATCGAGGCGGACGGGCGTTTTAATGAGCAGTGGCTTTACCGATTGAGCGTGGGCGGGTTGACAAGTGGCGGTCGATTCGACGGCAGCGAAGCCTTTCTTGATGATGCCTATGTCACCTATCTGGGCACGAAAAGGGCTTGGCTTTTTGGGCAGTTTGCCGAACCCTTCAGTCTAGAGCAGATCACAAGCTCTCTGGCCACAACCTTTATGGAGCGTGCCTTGCCCAATGCCCTGGTTCCCGGCAATAACGTGGGTGTGGGCTTTTGCACCAACCAGAAGCGATGGTCGCTGAGCGCTGGTATCTTCGGGGAAGATCTCGCAAGCTCCAAGGACACCTTCGATCAGGGGTTCGGTTTAACAGGGCGCTTCGTGTTTCGGCCTGAGAGGCCCGACGGCAAACTGTACCACTTAGGCGTTTCTTTTTCCCACCGCCTTATCCGCGGTGGTGACCCTCTCTTATATCGGCGCCGGCCGGAGTCGGGTCTCACGAATGTGCGCTACGTCAACACCGGTGAGATCTTTGAGGGGGAGTCTGTGACTCGCGCGGGCTTTGAAGGAGCCGTGGCCATGGGGCCTCTGTCGCTTCAGGCAGAATACATTAAGCTCTTTGTCAGTCGAGAATCTGGGTATGAGGATCTGGACTTTGACGGCTGGTACGCCTACGTGAGCTGGTTTCCCACAGGCGAATCGCGCAAGTACTTCCCCCTGGAAGGCATCTTCGGCTACCCTGAAGTCAAATCCAAGTGGGGAGCTGTGGAGCTTGCAGCCCGCTACAGCACTCTTGACTTGACGGACGGAACAGTATTGGGGGGTCAAGAAAGAAACATCACCTTCGGCGTCAACTGGTATCTCAGCCCCAGGTATCGCTTGATGGCAAATTACATCTGGGTGTTCTGCGACGAAAATGCAAACGACGACGGAACACTGCTTGGCGACGACAGCCCCCGAATCCTTCAGTTTCGATTTCAGTGGCGGTTCTAGAGTTCTTCTACGTCAAATTTTCTATGAGCAGGGTTTTCTCATCAATCATCTTCATGTCCAGGCGGGTCAGCCACGTATAGACGTAGCCGTACAGGTAATCATCCGGCCCTAAGATCCTCCAAAGCCGGGGAATGTTCACCCCCCTTCCAGGCTCCGCCTTAATCAACCCAACGGCACGGGTAACGCCTTTTTTCTCCTGCACCTTTTGCCATCGGGGACCAACCGCAATGGCCCTGTCGTCACCCTTTGGATCAAAGATGACAGCGGCCGGCACATTGGGGAACAACCCGTCTGCATAAGTCACATAATTGTCGCTCTCCTTCATTAATGTCTCAACGCTCATGGCGCTGCCGGATTCAACCCTCAGCTTAGCAAAGTCGCCTGCACAGCCCGAGACAAACAAGAGAGCCAAAAACCCGACCGTGGACAAAGGTACAAGGTTTTTCGTGTCCATATTTCTATCTCCTATTTTGCTTCTTTGCACCACTCCATGTTTTTCATAGACACATCCTTCGGCTTGAGGATACGTCTGCTCAAAAAATAGCTTAATCACAAGAATTCAATCACGAAAGCACGAAACAGGGAAAACACGAAATAACAAAGGCCAAGAGAGATTTCCTAAGGCCTCTCTGACATCCGCGGGGAAGCCTCGCTTTTCGTGCAAATCGCCACCGGTTCAGTTCCTAAAATTGTACCCCAAGAGGAACATGAACTTTGAGTCATATTTTTCTTTGGCGTCTGGCGAAGGGTTGTGATCATAGTCATAGTTGTATTGCACCGTCCCTGTGAGCCCCTTGTAAAGGGGGAACCGCACGCCCTGGCGGGCACGCCCTGGCGGGTTTTGATAAACCAGTCACTCGAACTGTCGAGGCTCACCACGCCGGTCTGATTGTGGAAGAGCTGGAGAAACTTGTCGAAGAAATACTGATCATAGTTGATACCCCACTGACCTGCGGCGTAGCTGTTGTCTTCAGCCAATATGAAATTCTCATCCACGTAAGCCGGGCCGGCTGATAAAGACAGGTTGAGGGTTTCGGTTTCGAAAACCTGGTAACCGAGACCGGTGCCGATCGTAGAGCGCAGATCCAGATCCGCGAACTCGTCATTTTCGAACAGGGTGCCGACATACCAGTACCACTTCTGGGTGATGAAGTAGTCATAGTTGGCATAGGCCAGCCAGTTTTTCACCGAGTACTCGTCGTCCGACTTCTCCCGGTTTATCTCACCCCCCACCCCGAACCTGCTCTTTTCAGTTCTGGCTACAAAAGAGCCGTCAAGCCGGAGGTTGTCCGAGTCGGTGTTGCCGCTCTCCTGAATGATACCCACATTCGCTCTTGCGGTGATCCTGACAGCAGGCTTGTCTTTGGGATTGATGGCCTGGACTTCCGCAAGATCGAAGGCTGAGGGCTCTTCCAGTTTTTCTGTTTTCAATGTCATCTTGCCCTCTTCCAAAACCACGGTCTGACCTTCCAGGGCGGTACCGTCACTGAGCACCACCTTGATCTTTTCATCCGCGCTGAGGCCAGCCACTTGATTCCAGGCGATCGTGATGTCACCCGCATAATCCGTTTTTAGCACCAGCTTGTCCTCTTCCATACGGACGATTTTTCCAGTGAGGCGGTCCCCGTTCTTAAGCCGAACCTCGTCCGCAAAAGCTGTTGTGAAACCCAACAACAGCAAAACAAGAATAAACAAGAGAGTCTTAATATGGGTTTTCATTTTTTTCACCCCCCAACTAATTTTTGTTTTCTGAAATTTTCGCCGATGTTTAACATTGCTCCCTTTGATGAGCCCCTTCTGCATTTCTGTTAACACACGCTGGCTGTCATGTGAGAGTTGAATTCAGGTCGCTACCTACTACTCCGACCGACCCGAATAAATGGGGTTAAGACCCTATTTTTAATCAAAAACAACCTGATTTCGCCAGCCGAAACTAGGGGACGTCCATAAATAAGTAAATAACCTATTCATTCAGGTTGTATTTCATTTTTTTCACGATCATTTCGCCCCTACTGACAGCATAACCCACGCCAGGTTGTGTCATCCCAAGCCGCCTCGCCATCTCCGTAGTGCTCAAACCCAGCTCGCGCACCGCCCAGTAACACAAGACGCTCCTCGCTTCTACTTGCTTGCTTCGACGTCCCTTTAAATACAGTGCCGCCCTGCCAATTTCGAAAATCTCCATGACTCTTTGCTCAACTCGGCTTAAATCAAAGCCTCGACTCTTCATTTCATAGTGCCGGTTCATTTTCTCATTCGCTTCAGCCAAAATTGAGGCGACGAAATCGCTATCACCAAGTATCCGCTCATCGCTCTTGATGCGTTCATGGTCCCTTGAACGTTTCTCCTTCACTTCTTCCCAGCCCCCAAGACTCCGTATCAGGCCCCCTCCAGTCAACTCTGGCCTTCGGCCCTGATCTAGCCCGTCTCGAACATAAGCCAGATAACGTTTCCTTGCTGCGAGGCGTCCCTTACCAAAATAGGAGAGCACATACCGACTGTCCTGCCACGGCCTTTGTCTGTGGCCCATCAAAGCACTCTGTCCAGTGTATGCGTATTTGTTCAGCGCATTGAGGTCCCCAACGACTCCTCCGCGGATTGGATTGAGGTGGATATAACGCACGAGTTCCCTGAAATAAGAATCCTCCTGGCAAATAATCGATTTGTATCGATTCTGAAAAAGCGGACCGTGCCTATTGTGCCTGAGGTTAAAATAGACTGCATAGCCGGTCAAAAGCCTTCGCATCAGTTGGGAGATTCCCGTCTCCCCGCTTCTAAGAAGCAAATGGCCGTGATTCGGCATGAGCGCCCAAGAGTAGCAGGCGGTTTTAGTCTCCGGGAGCAGGATGGAAAGCCGCTCCAGAAGATTCTCCCGGTCCTTATCGTCCTTGAAGATGGAACGGCGCTCGATTCCTCTAACAATGATATGGTGTAATACACCTGGGGCGTCTAGTCGAGCTGATCTTGGCATGATTCATAGATAGAATTTAGATAGAGGAGATGTCAAGTTTTTTACTTATTTATGGACGTCCCCTAGTTGTGGTTTACCCGTTGTAACCGCGCCCGCATGCCGGGCGAAACCGACGTGAAGTGGATGATGTAGCGGTTGCGGGACTCATCTAGCGCGCGGATTACCTTGGCGTAGAGCTCCGGCGCCTCTTCCCCGCACCCTCCCGCTTCCAACCGAATCATGATGTTGGTGTAGCGTGCCAGCGGGCCGGCTGCGTCGACCACCGCCCGCCGTTCCGACAGGCCGACCAGCGTACCGGGCTGCATCTCATCAGCGAGGTGCTTGTCCGTGAGCTGCACGTAGTGAAAAACCAGGGGTTCGGCAAGGGTTGTGAAGACCGTCTCCTCCTCATCCAGTGACAATTCCGGGTAGTCTTCGTGGCCCAGCAACTCACGGCACATGAGGGCGTCCTGCATGCCCTTGGCGTGAATCTCTATTTCGTCACCCAAAATGAGGCCCCTTTGGGCCGCATGCATCAGGGCTGGGGACACAAGGACCTGCCCACCCACGGTGAAGCTCTCGATCCGGGCCGTCAGGTTGACCGTCCTGCCCACGACACCGTATTTGGATCGCTTCGTGGATCCGATATTCCCCACCACCACTTCTCCGCTGTGAAGGCCAATTCCCATCTCGATCTCGGGCCAGCCCCTCTGGAGGTTGTATTCATTCACCCCTCCCATGGCCTTTTGCATCTCCAGAGCACAGCGCACCGCTCGCTGTGCTCCATCTTCCATGGCCAAAGGCGCACCGAAAAGCACCAGGATGGCATCCCCGATGATCTCATCGATGGTGCCGCCGCTTTGCTGAATCGGCTCGACCATGGCCGAGAGGTACTGGTTCAGCAAGGCAACGACCTCAGTGGGCTCGAGCCGCTCGGCAAGGGCGGTGAAGCCCCGGAGATCGGACATCAGAATGGTCACCTCCCGTTTTTCTCCACCCAGTTTGAGACCGTCGGGCATGTCCAGGAGTGCCTCCACGATGTCGTCGCTCGTGTAACGGCCAAAGGTCTTGCGGATGAACTGGTTGCGGCGCTCAAGTTCCTTGTTGAGTTCCACGAGCTTCTCGTAGGAGTCCTTGAGCTGCTGGGTCATGCTGTTGAAGGCGGTGGAGAAGTCCCCCATGAAGTCCACCCGCTGCTCCAGGTCTCCAGCGGCGATCTGCTGGGTCTTCCAAGTGAGGTGCCGAAGGTTCGACTGGAGGGCCTTGAAGGATTGAACCACGGGCATCCTTCCCAGAAGGGGCTGCGTGTCCAGCTCTCCCTGTGAGATCTGCTTCATGGCCTCGGCAAAAGGAGCGAACTCGGTGAGGAAACGATTCGCATAGGTAAGGAGCTGACGGAGCTCGTTGTCCGGAAGGTCCTCTGGTATGGGAAGCGGTGGCGGGACCTTGCCTGTGCGAAGGGCGTGAAAGGTAGCCGTCACCGCGTCGATGAGTTCTTCTTCAACAGAGATCATGGCGTGCCTCAATCATTTAGGGACCACAGTGAAACGACAGACCCGGCCTCCGGAGCCCCAGCAGTCGACTTCCTTCACCTGGAAATCCTTTCCCGAGTAAGCGAGGAGCAGGCCGGCGATAAATCCCTCGTCGTAGGTGCAAATCTCCTCCGAGCAGACAGGAATACCCGAGCAGTCGAGGTCCTCGGCCACCGTGACCACGTAAGAACCCTTTTCGTGGTCGGCAGATTCAACGCGAAAGATCCCGATGCCGAGTTCCTTCATGGTACGTTGGAGATCGGCAAACAAGCTGTCCAGGTCCTTCTTGTCGGTGAGAACGTTTTCACAGAACTGCTCACCGGCTTTCTTTCCAGCCTCAAAGAAGATCCTGTCCGCCTCCTCGACACCGAAATCACGGATGAGAATGTCGCGAAGGGTAAACTGCATCAGGCGGTACACAGCAACGTGGAGCATAGGGCCCAAATTTGGGCGTCCCTCCTGTATATCGCCCAACATGCTCCATTCGAATTGGCTTTCTTCTCGTTCTTCCTTGAACATGTCTTAGTCTCCTTTTCTTCTAAGAGGATCGAAGCTCTCGCAAAACCTGAACCCATTTTGTGAGATAAAGCTCAGTGGGCACGGTCGTGTTTCACATAGATCAACTTCTCGGTTTCAAAACCCCAGCTCTGGGCCTTTGAGACAAGATCCGACAGCACCTTTTGATCCAACCTCCTGTCCCTGGATAGAATCCACAAATAGGATCGCTTCGGCCCTGAGACCATGGAATAATGATAATTTTCCCGGTCCAACGCAATCACATGGTATCCGCCGTAAAAGGGGCCGAAAAAGGACACCTTCAGGCTTCCCACATTTTCCTCACCAACAAAATAGCCTCGCCCCTCGATCTCCTTCCATTTTCCGGTTTTCTCATCAAAACCCCGGTTCACGACCAGGATCCCGCCTCCCTCCTTGGGCGAATAATGGGCCGACACGTTGCTCATGTTTCTCTCAAAACTATGGTCGAGGCGGGCAATTTCGTACCATTTGCCCAGATATCGATCCAGCTCAAAACCGGTCACCGGTTCAAGCCCTGAGGGCACTCCTGTGCAGCCCACAAGGGACAAGGCGGCAAGAAAGCCCGATAATAGCCCTATCTTCTTCACGACATCCCCCTCTTTTGTATTTCTCCCCATTAGGCGCCTTTCTGCTCATCACTATGCAGGGTTGTCTAACTTTCCCTCTTGCCATAATTGCCGCCACGGGCCCCCCTGCCCCTTCAAGCTCGCATCCGCGTCCAAAAGGCCTTCCAGCGCCTCGGCAATCTCCAATTTCCGGAGCATTTTCCCCAAGTCCAAATGATCTACTTTTATCCTGGTTTGGAGCGTTACCATATTGCCTTTGGACAATAGACTCAACCGTGCAACCAGCTTTCCTCCGCCCATGCCCGCAAGCAAAAAAGCCACCGGCAAAGCCGGTGGCTTTGCGGGTGGATTGTTTTCTGTCTGCTAAGGCAGTTTTTTCAACCAGTCTCCCTCGAAAAACCACCGATTTCTCAACATCCGAAGTTCACCGCTTCCTTCAAGGGTGTTCAGAAAATTCTCTACCCAGAAAAACAGATACCAAACAAATAGGGTAGTCTGCAATCAGCGCATCCACCTTGTCCTGAAGAACCATATCCACCGCCTCATCATAGTCCCTCGTGGCAATGAGCTTGGCCTTGGGGATGAGCGTTTCTACAAAGACCTGACTCGTGGAACCTTTGAGCGCCGCCAAGGTCGTGTTGGGGCTGTTCACCTCAGAGGCATCTTTCACGGAAGCCCACTTCTTGTACTTGGCAAGAAAAGATTTTCCCGAGACGAAATAAGGGCCCACAAAAGCGAACTTTTGATTGCGCGCCCCGCTCATGGTCATGCCGGACAAAACTAGGTCCACCTCTCCGCTTTCAAGCGCAGGCAATAGCTCCGCAAAAGGCATTTTGGCCAACCGCAGCTTGACCCCCATGGCATCCGCCATGTCTTGCGCCATATCGATCTCAAAACCGATGATCTGTCCTTCTTTGGTCGTCATGTTCAGTGGCGGCATACTGCCCGCTGTGCCCACAACCAATTCTCCTTTGTCCGCAATGCGACTCAGCACAGGGGAGTAAGTTCCACCAACCCCTTGACCTGTAGTGTAGGCGCACGCGGAAATGAGCCACAAGGCTACCAATAGACCAATGATAAATCTCGCTTTCTTCATGGTATTCCCTCTCCTCTCTTTCTTCATAGATTATGGTTCTTTCTTAACCGGATGGCTGACTGCCAAAGCTTCCCCTTTCATTTGTTCTCAAAGCACTCAAGCGTTAACTAAGCCACCTAGGCTAATTAGGCAGGCGTCGCAGGCTATTCTCCAGATATTCAAAAGGCAGGGTCGAATGACCCTGCCTTTCTTTAGGAGGAAAAGTTGCGTTGGTCTTCAACAGCTATAAAAATAGCATAAAGACACACTATTCTATTAATTACGAGACGATCGCATGTAAATCGGGTGGGGACCCTATTTTTTCCTTAGAAAGACCGTATTCTCTGTCCGGGTTTCGGAAATCCCTGGAAAGCCCCGCTCCGTGGAATCCGCAAAATGGCTCACCTGTCCCGAATATCGGCGACCCCGCCCTCCGAATTAAGTCTTAGGCTCGTCCTTTCATCCTCTCTAGTCTTTCCCTACCAAGAAATAGGGTTTCTATTGACTGAAAATAGGGTGTTTTCCCCATTGCATAGTGATTTAATCGAATTTAATGTTAGCCATAATTTTTTGGCAAAACTGAAACAAATATAAAAAGGAGGAAAAGGAAATGAACGGCAAGAAATTATTTTACGGGATTTTATTTGGGCTGCTTTCAGTTGGTTTGATTACGTCAACCCTTCCAGCAGCAGAGGTTAAAACAGAAACAGTAGAGAGAGTCTATGTAGAAGAGGATTATGTGAAGACCGCGGATAACTTTCTTGTCCTGTACGATGCTTCAGGATCTGTGGGCACAACTTACAAAGACACGGGTCGTACAAAGCTCGAGTTGACAAAAACGGTGCTTAAAAATCAGGCGGAAAGTCTCCCGAATTTGGGTTTTAACTCCGGGATCTATGTCTACACCCCATGGAAGGTCATGTATCCCGCGGGGGCATATGATAAGAACAGATTCCTCAGCGCTGCCAACAACTTACCCGCCACTGTTGGAAATGAGCCGACACCCCTATTTCAGGGAATCATGGCACTTGATCCGATTCTAGCCAGGATGTCCGGCAAAACGGTGGTTTTTCTCGTCTCTGACGGGCAGTACACAACCGGGGAGACGGTGGGCTCAGGCGGTTACAGCCAGGCAGCCACGGGGCATCCTGCGGAGGCAGCGAAAGAAATTGCCAGCAAGTATGACGTCTGTTTCTACATCATGAGCACAGCAACCAAGGCAAAAGATGAAGAGACGCTGAGGAGAATAGCGGCCGTCAACACCTGCTCGCGAGTCGTTCCTATAGAACAAGCAGCGGCTACCAAGCCATGCACCGCGAGCGTGCTGTGCACGGTCAAAGCGAGCGAAAGGGTGGTAACCTACACCAAAGTGGTCGGTATGGATGTAGACCGGCTCCATTTCGGCTTTGACAGGTCGGACATTCAAATGCAGTACAATAATGAACTGGATGCCCTTGGCCGATTCTTGCAGGCTAACCCCAATGCCTACGCTATTCTCAGAGGCTATGCGGACAGTACCGGCGACGAGGGCTACAACATGGGGCTGTCGCGGAGAAGGGCTGAAAGCGTTGCTGAATACCTGTTGAAAAATTTCAGCATTGGTTCCGAGCGCATTATAACCCAGTGGTACGGTGAGGCCAATCCGGCTGCCACCAATGCGACATCTGAAGGCCGCGCCCAGAACCGGCGTGTGGAAATCGATGTAGCTGGTGTTGTCTAAGAAGTTGTAACGGTGCCTCAGGTACCGTTACCGGCTCCCTAGGATTTCTTAACGTATTAGACCAACCAACTCAAACCCAAAAAACAACGGCAGAGTTCATTGAACTCTGCCGTTCTTTGGGGTCAAACCTTGAATTGTGAATAAGTCCTTGGACTCCAAGCGAACCCTCAGATCCTGTCGGATCCTATTCACGATACAACTGGCTGTTGCCGAAATCACCATAAACTGATTGTGCCGTCAGGGCGATCACGGCTTTTCTTCGAGATACTTGAGCAGATCGTGTCCGATGCGCTCGCTCGGGTGTTTGGAAACCATCTGCTGGGCAATGCGTTTCGCTTCCTCGAAGCGGCCCCTCTTAACATAGTAATCGGCCAGGGCATAAAGGTAATCCAGGTTATCCGGTTCGGTTTCCAATGCCTTCTCGAGGGCCGCTTCCGCTGCTGAATCCCGCTTCAGTTGCTGAAGCAGCAATCCAAGATTGTAGTGGATGCGGCCTCGCTCCGGCATGCCTTCAGCGGCCTTTTCCAGATACAGGACCGCTTCATGGTATTGCCTCATTTCGGCCAGGAGGAGCCCCAGTGAGTAGGCGACTTCATACTGGTTCGGATAGGCCTTTAAAACCTCTCGGAGCAGTTTCTCGGCTTTATCATTCTCACCCTTCTGGTTATACAGCATGGCCAGGTTGACCTTGGCCGGATAGAACAAATCGTCAATCTCGATAGCGGCCTGGTAATAACTTATGGCGTCCTCCGGTCGGTTAAGCGCAGAGTAGAGGTTACCCAGGTTGTGGCCGGCAAAGGAAAAGTCCGCCGAGTATTCCATTGACGCAATGTATTCTTGCAAAGCGCCCTGAAACACGTCCTGTTGTCTGGGGCCCAGCTTCTTGGAGGGTTCGCCGGCCAGTCTGCGGGCGGCTTCGATGCGCACGGCTTTGACCGGATCATAGAGCATCGGCGCGATGAGCTCCCTGAGCTTTCCTTGATCTGAAAGATTGATGCTGTCGATGGCTGTTCGCCGAATCAGGGCCTCATCATCCATCAGAGCGAGCTCATGGGCTCGGGTCGTATCTTGCCCAGGATAGGCGCTGAGCAGCGAAAGCGCAGTGGCGCGCACAATGACCGGGTAGAGCGGATCACCGGCCAGCCGAATGAGGTCTCTTCGCGCTTCAGCCACCCCCTGACGGCCTGCGTTGATGATCCTCCCATAATGGGATCTGCGGCCCGGACCGTACCATTTGGTGACCTGCTCATCGGACCATTGGGCGTCTTTGTCAACGTGACAGCGGTTGCAAGCATTGGGCGTTCCGAGGGCCATGCTCAGGTCAGGGCGTGGAATGCGAAAACTGTGGTCCGGCCGGTAGTCGATCCCCATGTAAGTGCGGCCCGGCATGTGGCACTGCACGCACTCAGTCCCTGTTCCCACATCAAAGAGCACTTGGCCGTCCGGGGTTTTGATCGGCTCGCCCTTTTCCCCTTTGTATTTGTGGAAATGATGCGCTTTGGTGTCGTACTCCCCGGCCCGGTGGCACTGGAGGCAAAGAGCGTTGCCCTCCTTGAAGATTTTGATGCTGTGCGCGTCATGGCAGTCGCTGCAGCGCACGTCACGGTGATACATCTTGCTCTGCGTAAAAGACCCGTAAACATAGACCTCTTCCAGGATCTGCCCATCCGGAAAGTACATGCCTTCGTTGAGCAAGGTCGGCAGCAGGCTGTCCAACAAGTCCGGCTCTGCGTGGGTATAATCCCCCAACACAGCACGGCGTGAGTGACAGGGCGCACAAAGCTCCACCAGTTCACGTGAACTGAGTTCGGAAGTCTTCACGACCAGGTCGTAGTTTTTCACCGCAGGCCGGCCCATGTCCGGGAGTTCGGCCCATCCCACATGGCGGGACCCTGCCCCGTGGCAAGCCTCGCAACCCACGTTGATTTCAGACCAAGTGGTGTGGTAGGTTCTGGTTCCGGTGTCGTAGTTCTTTTTCAGATTCGTGGAATGACACTCAGCGCACATGCCGTTCCAGTTCTGGCCGGCATTGGTCCAGTACAGCCAGTCCTTTGGGTCCAGGGGATTTTCCGGGTAGAGGTGGTACCACTGCTTTTCTTTTACATCCCAGGCAATGGGAAGGCACTGGAGGCGGCCGCCCGGAAACGGCACCAGATACTGCTGTAGAGGATACCATCCGAAGGTGTGTGTAACCTCGAACTCTCCCAGCTTGCCCCCAGGTCCGTGGGTGTGGACATAATACTTTCCGTCCTTCCTGTAAAAACGCGACGTGATGCCGTGCCATTCAAAAACCGCACTATTGAAATCGCCCAGGACAGAGCTCTCGTTGGCCACAGCCATGGCATGATCGTGGTGGGAGTCCTGCCACTGGTCATATTCCTTTTTGTGGCAGTCCATGCATTTTCGACTGCCCACAAAGGAAGCGGAAAGCTCTGTTTTCACCTTTTCAGCCGACGGACCGATACATGAGACCTTAAACAGGTACAAGGGTATCGAGAGAATGATAACAACGGTTGCAACAAATCCTGTGAGTTTCCAACGTGTCATGATCAAGCTACCTGGATCTGATAAACCATCTGGATTTTGGTGTCTAAAGAACCTTCTGAGCTATAGCGCATGACAAAAAGAAGCTTTCGTTGCAATAATCAATTAAGGTGTGGAAAAATCAGAAATCCCCCTCCATCCCCCTTTACGAAAGGGGGAAGCCAAAAGAACTCCCCTTTACCCATAAGTCGCCTGCTGGACACCGGGGTTAGATGTGCTCTGTAGAATCCCCAAGCCTTGTGTCCCCAAGAAGGAATCCAGATCTCCCATTCACCCCCCCCGTGTCCAGCAAAAGATGTGGGATATGCTGAGTTTAAAAAAGGGGGTTGGGGGGATTTTGATCTGGCTGCTCTTCTTCCGCGCCAGGACACAGATATCGTCATAATAAAGCCCTCCCCTATAGAGAAGCGTCTTCATGACCTTCTTGGGTAGACCACCTGGTCTTTGCGAAACTGACTCCTTTTAATGGGCTTGCTGATATCCACCTTCACCACGTTGTTCTCAATAGAGACGCGGTAAATGTCCAGAGCCCTTGGGGCGGGCGGGCTGACCACCTCTCCTCGAATGTCATAGATTGAAGAATGACAGGGACACACGAACTTCTCCTCTTTTGAATCCCAAGGAACCGTACACCCAAGATGGGTACACTTCCGTGACAATGCCAGAAAGCCCCCGTCTTCCAATCGGGACAAGTAAAACTTGCCCCTTACAAAGGCTGTCACTGAATTGAGGGGGAATTTTTCCACTGAACCGCCTTCGATAATGCTTCCCAGATCAGCCGGTTTGATACGGGCCTTGCGTGGCCTAAAATATGCGATCACAACGCCTATGATCTCGGCAAGAGCCAGGACACCGAGAATGAGCCAAAGCTTCCCCAAGAAGTCTCTCCGAGGTTTCTCGGGTTCAATTTTCTGTTCGGTTCTTTGTTGCATTTAGATACACCCTGTAAAATTGATGACTTCTTGGGAAATCCGAAATTCGGATTTCGGATTTCTCTTCAGCACTCGCAACCTATCTGGAATCTTACACATCAAAGCTCAGCAAGACTATGGACCAACTGTTTCACCTCCCCACGGCCACTTCAGGGCCATGCCCTCCCCTCTGAATCCTATCCCGGTTACCGTGAGAATGACAAATGCAACGAGAAGAAAAACGACGATCATCTGGATAGCTTCATTGTTGGTGGCGGAATACCGTCTTTTCATGAGCACATAGAAGCCTGTAAGCCCTGCAAGGATAAGCACAACCGGGATCAAGCCGTCTTTGATAAAAGCCGGCACACCGGACATCGAAACGCCCATGTTGATGACATACTCATCCATCACAATGCCGAGCGGCGTCAAAAGGACTGCTGCAGCAGCAGCGACAAGCGCCATCCGTTGGCCTTTAGCGGAAGCAAACCACACGCCTGCTGTGTTGGATTGATACGCAACGTAGGGAATGCTGACCAATGCAATAACCATGAGAATGGGTATGATGAAGAGGGCGAAGAGGGGATGGAAATGCATGAGCAGTTCCTGAATCCCAACAAAATACCAGGGGGCCTTTGTCGGATTAGGGCTCAATCCCGGATTGGCTTTGCTTCCCAGGGGCGCGTTGATCAGAGCCGAGAAAACCAAGATGAATGCGATAAGCACCAGAGCCACCACCACCTCCCTCAGGATCAGGTTCGGAATGGCGGCAACGGATTCACCCCGGGTTTGGGCATCTTCTCCCGGGCTGCGGGGCACCACAACCCCCCCGGCCTTCCGCACTCGCCAGAAGTGAAAGGGCATGAGAATGATCAGTGTTGCGGGAAGTATGGCGGTGTGCACCGCATAGAAGTTGGACAGGGTGCCCGGTCCCACCTCGGATCCACCCTGGATCAGTTTCTGGAGCCATATCCCGACTCCCGGAATGTATTCCAGCATTCCGGTACAAATCGTGATTGCCCAGAAGGCAAGCTGGTCCCAGGGGAGGAGGTATCCGGTGAAGTTTGAAAGCAGAACACTGAAAAACAAACCCAAACCGATGATCCAGTTGAACTGGCGCGGCGTGTGAAAGGCACCAGTGAAAAACACCCTCAAAAGGTGGAGAAACACCACGATGACGAGCACATTGGCGCTCCAGTGGTGAATGTTTCGCACCAACTGCCCAAAGAGCACGTCGTTCTGAAGAAAAAGGATGGATTCGTAGGCTCTGTCCGGAAAGGGCTGGTAAAAAAACTTCAGAAGAAGCCCGGTTCCAATGAGAAGCATGACCAGAACAACGGACATGCCGCCAAGTCCCCAGGTCAGGGTAAATGCCAACGTCCGTTCCGGTACGCT